>Ga0272447_1000881_pt1 | contig 20709 bp, 15 predicted proteins | sample YNPCB0133_FD_194589 | JGI IMG/M metagenome (GOLD analysis project Ga0272447, IMG submission 194589) | Hot spring microbial mat communities from Yellowstone National Park, WY, United States - YNP-CB-013-3 | ecosystem: Environmental > Aquatic > Thermal springs > Hot (42-90C) > Sediment | place... | reverse complement strand
CATTCGTTGTATGGCGATCAACGTCATTCGCCGCTGATATGTGCCCGATGGACGCAGGTCAGCTTCTGCACGCTCAGATCGGGGGTTAGCTTGGCTGAGTGCTTATTAGAGGGTTGATCAGCCCTGGCGTGCACTCCCCAAGGTGATGAAGAGGGGCGTGATACAATCAAAACACAGGCCCCCATCGTCTAGTGGTCCAGGACGCGGCCCTTTCAAGGCCGAAACACGGGTTCGAGTCCCGTTGGGGGCATGTCATTAGGTGAACGCCTGTTGGCGTCTGCTCACCAGGACGGATTTGCCAATTACTTCCAGAGCGCGGTCATCCTGGGGTGGGTGCATCAACCCGGCCCGTGCGTCGCGAAAGTGTCGCTCTAGCGGCAGGCTGGCCTCCAGCCCGCCAGCGCCAGCGGCGCGCAGAGCGATATCGGTCACGGTGATCGCTGCGTTCGTGCATAAGTGTTTAGCTGCCGCTAACTCCGCCTCCATTGCTGGGCGAGCAGCAGGGTGCTCAGACCATCGGCGAGCGACCTCCTCCAACACCGCGCGCGCCGCGCGCAGCGTGACATCCATCTGCCCGATGCTGCGCTGCAGGCTCGGCAGCTCGGCGATCGGTCTGCCCAGCGCGGTGGGCGTTCGCTGCCAAGCGTACTCCGCCAGCGCCAGCAAGGCGCCCTCACCGACCCCGAGATAGACAGCAGCAAACGCACACGTCGGCCAGCCGGCGGGTAAGCCGCCGCGCTTGGCTTGGCCAACCTCGCGCTGCTCGACGTGCCATTCCGCAGGGACAAAGACATCCTTCAATTGCACGTCAAACGACCCGCTGGCGCGCAGGCTAAGGCTGTGGCCCCAGTTGTCAATGAGCGTCAACCCCGGCGCGTCATTTGCCACAGCGAAGACGCCGATGCCGCCGTTGAGCTGCGCGGTGACCAGGAAGTAACGCAACGCCGGCGCATAAGTCACCCAGCGCTTATAGCCGGTGATCACGAACCCGCCCGGCACGGGCGTGGCTGTGGTCGCGGGCAAGCCGCCGCGCGAAGGACTGCCCATCTCCGGCTCGCTGGCCGCGCTGTTGACCAGCACGCCGTGGGCGACGATCTCCCGGCATAGGCGAGCAAAGGCCGCTTCTGGCCAAGCGCGCGTCTCGGCCAGCGTCCCGACGACGTGAAAATGCATCGCCAGCCCAAGCGCGGTGCTGGCATCGGCGCGCGCGATGCGCTGCAGCACCTGGACGCATTGATAGAGGTTGAAACCATCCCCGCCCAGCTCGACCGGCACAGGCAGGCGCGGCAGGCCGGCCGCGCGCAGGTCCTCCACGTTCTCAAAGGCGAAGGTCCCCGCACGGTCATGACCTGGGGCGCGCTCGGCAAAGCGCACGCTCAGCGCCTCGACGTGCGCCATGACCTCCTCAAAACCGCGCGCCGTCATGGCAGTCCCGCTTGGCTGTAGTCGCCTAATAACAGGCGATAGCCGTTGGGCTTGGTCGTCACGTGCGTGATCACCGACCGCCGGCCGATCAAGCTATCGTGGATGCGGGCGGGGACGTTGGAGATCCGGCAGCGCTCCAGCACGATGCTGCGCTCGATCTCGGCGTTCTCGATCACGCATTCGCGGTCAATGCTGGTGAAGGGGCCAATGTAGGAATTGATGATCTGCGTGTTCTCGCCGATGATCGACGGCCCACGCACCACGCTGTTCACAATGCGCGCGCCTTTCTCCAGCGTCACGCGCGAATCCACGGTAGAGTGCTCATCCACCTCGCCCTCGTTATAGGGGGTCAGCTCCTCCAAGACCAGGGCGTTGGCCTCCAGCATGTCCTCGCGCTTGCCGGTGTCCACCCACCAGCCGGTGTGCACGTAGGGATACACCCGATAGCCATGCGTGACCAGCCACTGGATGGCATCGGTGATCTCCAGCTCGTTGCGCCAGGAGGGCTGAATGGCTTCTACGGCCTCGAAGATATGCTTGTCGAACATATAGATGCCGACCAGGGCCAGGTCGCTGGGCGGGTTGGCCGGCTTCTCGATGAGCTGGGCGATGCTGCCATCTTCGCGCAGCACCGCAACACCATACTGACGCGGATCGCTCACTCGCGTCAGCACGATCTGGCTGTTGTAGCTCGAGCTGGCATACTGTTCGATCAAGCGGTGGATGCCGCCCTGAATGCAGTTATCGCCCAGGAACATAACGAAGCGCGCATCGCCGATGAAGTCGCGGCTGATCTTGACCGCGTGGGCCAATCCGCGCGGCTCGTCTTGCACGATGTAGGTAATGCGCGCCCCCCAACGCGCCCCGTCGCCCACCGCGTTTTTGATCTCCGCGCCCGTCTCCGGCGCGATCACAATGCCGATGTCGTCAATGTCCGCATCACGAATTGCCTGGATCACGCGAAAGAGCACCGGTTTGTTGGCCAGCGGGATCAGTTGCTTGGCGCTGGTGAAGGTGAGCGGGCGCAGGCGCGTCCCTTTGCCCCCGCTCAAGATTAAACCTTTCATGCGAGATGCCATCTTGGTGACTGTCTTGTGTGGATATGCTACCAGTTTAGCTCCAAAGGCAGGACGCCGGCAAGGAGGGGGTGTTCCAATTCGGAATGAAAGGCTCGGTCGTCGGGCACATGGGTTGGTCATCCGCATGCGCATCGCTCACCCCATCGCGGCGAAGCATCGCGCAGGTCGGTGACGCCTGGGCAGATTCACATGTGACATCCAAACCGCCGTCCGCTACAATCTTGCCGCCGCATGGCCCACTCGACGACGTTGCTGAGCTGGCGGATCGTGCAGGGCGTGAGGCCGCAACCAGGCGAGCTGGTGCAAGTGATCGACCGCGCAGGCCGTGACGACCTGTTGCGCAGCGTGGCGCTTGACCTGGAGCTGGCCGGCGCGACGCCCCTGGTGGAGCTGGCCTCGCCCGACCACATCGCTGCGCTGCTGCGGGCTGGCGACCGTGATTACCTCTCTCGTTACGACCACCATCGGCGCACCTGGATCGAGCGCGTTGATCGGGTGGTTGCGCTACAGTCAGCCGAGCCAGACCTGGCTGGCGTGGACGACGAGGCGCTGGCGCTATGGGCAGCGGCACAAGATCGCCTGACGGCGGCTGAGGACGCTCGTCGGCTGCCCAGCCTATCGGTCGCGGTGCCTACGCCTGCGCGCGCCGCGCAGTTGGGCATGATGTTCGAGGCGCTGGAGGAGATGATATTCGAGGCAGCCATGGTGTCGCTGCTCGACCTTCAGGACGACATGCTGCGCATCCAGCAACGCCTGGAGCAGACCGATGCTTTCATCATCCGCAGCGGTAGCGCGTGTGAGCTGCGCGTCGTGCGCGGGGCGCGCCCGCTGCTATGGGACGACGGATACATTGACGAGGCCGACCAGGTGCGCGGCGCGCTCCTCTCCAGCCTGCCGGCAGGGCTGGTTTACTTCACCGTGCTGGAGGACCAGGCCGAAGGCAGCCTATTCCTGCCGCTGGCCGGCGAAGCGCGCGACGTGGTGTTGCATTTTGAACGTGGGCGCATTGTCCACATTGAGGCAGCCGAAGGAGCAGCGGCGCTGGCCAATTTCCTAGATGCCCATGGCGACGGCGCGCGCCGGATCGGCCATCTCGGGATCGGCGCCAACCGCGCGCTGCGCCAGCCGATTGGTTGGCCGATGGTGGACGAGCGCGTGCATGGGATGTTGTTCATCGCGCTCGGCGAAAACCGCTTCCTCGGCGGCCAGAATGCCGCAGCGCTGAACGAGGCGTTCCTCGTGCCTGGGGCGAGCATCGAAGCATGAGGGACGGACGTGCATTCACCACACCTCAGGGTTGACGGCGTGAATGTGGCGTTGGTGCATGACTGGCTGAACCAGTTGGGCGGGGCGGAGGACGTGCTCAGCGTGCTGCACCAGATATACCCGCGTGCCCCGATCTTCACCAGCATCTACGCGCGCCAGCGGATGCCGGCAGCTTGGCGCGCGTGGGATATCCGCTCGACGTGGATGGATCGCCTGCCGGCGGTGCACCGCTACCATCAGCCCTACATGCCGGTCTTCGCCTGGGTGTGGGCGCACTATCGTATCCCGGCAGACTACGATGTGATCCTCAGCAATAAAAGCGCGTTTTGCATCGGGGCGCGCGGCGTGCGCCCCGATGCCCGCCACGTTTGTTACTGCCTCACCCCGACGCGCTTTACCTACGATTTTGACACCTACGCTCAGCGTGAGCGCATCCCGCCCGGCGCGTCGGCCATCCTGCGCGCGCTGAACGCCTACCTGCGGCGCTGGGAGTCCCAAGCAGCCCAGCGGGTGGATCAATTCATCGCCATCTCGCGCGAAGTGCAACAGCGCATCCGCAAGCATTACGGGCGGGACGCGATCATTATTTATCCGCCGGTGGCGATGCCGGCCGATCCGCCGCTGGGGCGGGACGAGGGGTTTTATCTGATCGTCTCGCGCCTGTTGCCCTATAAGCGCGTGGACTTGGCGATTGAAGCGTTCGGGCGGCTGGGGCTGCCGTTGGTGATCGCCGGCGACGGCCGCGACCGCCCGCGCCTGGCGCGCATGGCCGCCGACCTCCCGCGCCGGAACGTCCACCTGCTGGGTCGGGTGGATGATCACACGCTCCACGAGCTGCTGGCCGGCTGTCGGGCGTTTATCTTCCCCGGCGCGGAGGACTTCGGCATCGCCCCGGTCCGCGCCATGGCCTACGGCAAGCCGGTGATCGCCTACGCCGCCGGCGGCGCGCTCGACACGGTGATCGACGGCGTGACCGGCGTGTTCTTTCGGCCGCAAACCGCCGAGGCGCTGGCCGAGGCCGTGGTAGAGAGTTCTAGGGTAATATTCTCTCCTGCCATTATCCGTCGCCATGCCGAGCAGTTCAGCGCTGAACGATTCATCGCTGCGCTGGTGACGGCGATCGGTGGTTAGCGAAGCGTTCTGCTTATGGAAGCATATTGCGTCAAGTGTCGTGGGAAACACACCCTGCTTAATCCCAAGCCGGTCTTCCTGGCCAATGGCACGCCGGCGACGCAGGGCACGTGCTCGAACTGCGGTTACGACAAAATCTATAAGATAGGTCGCACGCCGGCCCACGAGGGGCTGACGCCGCCGGAGCCAGCGGCGCGCGCCGCCACCTCAAGCAGGCCGCGCGCCAAGAAGATAGGCGATGCCGCGCCTGGGGGCAACGGCTCGGCAAACGGGATGCCCCTGGTGATCGTCGAATCGCCGGCCAAGGCGCGCACGATCGGCAAGTTCCTGGGCCGCCAGTATGTCGTTCGCGCCTCCATCGGCCATGTCCGTGACCTGCCCAAGAACCGGCTGGGGGTGGATGTCAATCATGACTTTGCGCCGACCTATGTCATCCCCACAGAGAAGAAAGCCGTGGTGAAAGAGCTCAAACAATATGCGAAACAGGCTGCGTCGATCTGGCTGGCCACCGACCCCGACCGCGAGGGCGAGGCGATCTCATGGCACTTATTGCACGTGTTGCAGCCGGAGATCGCCGGCAAGCCGGTGCGCCGCGTCGAGTTCCACGAGATCACGCAGGAGGCGATCGACTACGCCTTTGCCCATCCGCGCGGCATCAACGAGAACGCGGTCAATGCCCAGCAAGCCCGGCGCATCCTCGACCGACTGGTGGGCTATAAGCTCAGCCCGCTGCTCAGCGACAAGCTCAGCCGGCGCGGCCTGAGCGCCGGTCGGGTGCAGTCGGTCGCGCTGCGCCTGGTGGTCGAGCGCGAGCGCGAGATCCAGGCCTTTGTGCCCGTCGAGTACTGGACGATCGAAGCCGAGCTTGCCAAGCAAGCGGAGGCAGCCGCCGGCCCGCGCACGTTCATCGCCCGTTTGTTCAAGCTCTATGGCCGCGATCCCGACTTAAAGAGCGAGGCCGATGCGCAGCGCGTGGTCGCAGCGCTAGAGGGCGCGGCATATCGCGTGGTAAAGGTAGATCGCAAAGATCGGATGCGCCGGCCAGCCGCGCCGTTCACCACCAGCACGATGCAACAAGAGGCCAGCCGCAAGCTGGGCTTTAACGCGCGGCGCACGATGGCCGTCGCCCAGCAGCTCTACGAAGGCGTGGACGTGGGCGAAGGCCCTGTCGGCCTCATCACCTACATGCGCACCGACTCGGTGAACGTGGCCGAGAGCGCGCAGCGCGAGGCGCGCGAGTTCATCGCCCAGCAGTTTGGACCGGAGTTCCTGCCCGACGCGCCGCCTAAATACACCTCGCGGGCCAAGAACGCGCAGGAGGCACACGAGGCGATCCGCCCGACCTCCGTCTTTCGCACCCCAGAGGCGCTTAAGCAGTATCTGGACCGAGACCAGCTCCGCCTCTACGAGCTCATCTGGAAGCGCTTTATCGCCAGCCAGATGGCCAACGCCATCTTCGATGCGACGACGGTGGACATCGAGGCAATCCCCCGGTCAGCCGATGGTCAGGCCGGCGCGATGGTGCCCGTTGATGATGCGCCGCTGATCCCTGGTTACTGGCTGCGCGCGACGGGGTCCATCGTGAAGTTCGCCGGCTTCCTCAAAGTGTACGAGGAGGGCCACGACGAAGGAGACCGGCCGGAGGAGGACGAGGAAGGACGTGGCCGCCGGCTGCCGCCGTTGGTGGCCGACGAGCCGCTGGACTTGGTGCGCTTGATCCCGGAGCAACACTTCACGCAGCCGCCGCCGCGCTACACCGAGGCCAGCCTGGTGAAGGCGTTGGAGGAATACGGCATCGGCCGGCCCAGCACCTACGCCCAGATCATGACCACGATCCAGGCGCGCAATTACGTGCGCCGCGAGGGCAGGCAACTGGTGCCCACCGAGCTGGGCTTCCTGGCCAACGACCTGCTGGTGGCCCACTTCCCGCGTTACATTGACGTGGGCTTTACGGCGCGCGTGGAGGAAGAGCTGGACGAGATCGAGACCGGCGCGCGCGCATGGCAGCCTGTGCTCCGCACTTTCTACGAACCGTTTATTCAGTCGGTGACCCAAGCCGCCGAGCACATCCCGAAGCGCGAGCGGGTCGTGCAATACACCGGCGAGAAATGCCCAGCCTGTGAAGATGGCATGTTGGTCTATCGCGAGGGCCGCTTTGGCCGGTTCATCGCCTGTTCCAACTTTCCCAAGTGCAAGTACACCGCGCCCATCCCGCTGCCCGGCGTGCGCTGCCCCAAGTGCGGCGGGCCGCTGGTGGAGCGGCGCACGCGCAAGGGCCGGCAGCGCGTCTTCTACGGCTGTGCAAACTACCCAAAGTGCGACTTCATCACCTGGAACAGGCCGCTGCCGATCCAAGGGCCGGAGGGATGCGAAGGGCTGGTGGTGGAGATCGGCAAAGGCAAGGCCAAGTGCCTGGGCAACGACATGGTCTTCGACATTCCTGAGGAAATCACCTCCGAGTTGCCGGCCGCTTGACGCGCGGGACGGCGTGTGTTTAACTGGGACTATGCTTGCTGATACGGTCCTGCAGCGCGACCTGGACGAGTTCCTCAACGTGCCGGCGTTCAAGGGCAGCGTGCTGGTGCGCCCTTCGTCGGCTCGCCGATTGGCCTACGCCGCTGCGCTCCTCGCCGGGGCACTGCTGGCGATCACCGGGCTGGCCAACGTCGTCGGCGTCTTCAGTCGAGCGGACACGTCTGCGGCGGACACGGCGACGCTGGGCGCGGGCTTGCTCATGCTCCTCGTGGGGTTGGTGCTCGTATGGCGGTTTGCCACGCCGCTGGCGTTTGCCGCGGTGGTGACCGAGGAGGGATTGAGCTGGCGCAGCATATTCGGCTGGCATAGCCTGGGCTGGGAGGAGATAGATTTCGTGCTGGTCGAGCCGCATAGCCGGCTGGGCGCGCGCCAGGTGCACGTCGGCGCCGGCAAGCGCATCATGCACTTCGGCTGGTTCGACCCAACCGACTGGTACACCACCGGCCCGCTGGCGTCGCTGCCGGCCGACGAGGCCAAGGCGCTGACCCACACCATCGTCTCTCGCGCGCGGCTCAAGCGCCGCGAGCCGGGCACCTGGGTAAACGACAAGCGCAGCCAGCCGGTGGAGGTGTCGTCGGGCAGGATGAAGTGGTAACCTAACGCGGCATGGGTGAATCGCTGGCGGCCCAGCGCGCGCGCATCGCCCCATTGCTGACGCCTGAGCCGTCCGACGCGCTGAGTTCATACTTCGCCCTGGAGCATGACGCGCAGCGCACGCGCCTATACGTGCGCACCGACCCAAACGGCCGTGCGCTGGCTTTCGTCGCAATCTGCCAGACCGGCCTGGATCTATTTCGACCGCTCGTGGTGATGCGAGGCAGGGACGAGCCCGCCTTGCGCGAGGCGCTGCGCACGGCGCTCACGCCAGGCCGAAGCTATCTGTTTAGCGCTCTGCCCTCCGACCGCCCCGCCCTGACCGCGCTGTGCGACCTGGAAAGCGAACAGGTGAATGCCATCTACACCTTGCGCGCAGCGGACTTTCAGCCGGTCATCAACGTCCTGGTCCAGACCAGCCGCACGCCGGATGGCATGGTGCGCGCCGTGGTCCGAGCGCGCGACGGCGCGACCGTCGCCGAGGCGGGCACAAGCTGGATCTCATCGCGCTACGCCGAGGTCTTCGTGCGGGTGGTCGAAGCCGCCCGCGGTCGCGGGCTGGGCAAGTCGGTTGTGAGCGCGGTCTGCGCCCAGCTCCTGGAATCCGGGCGCACGCCGCTGTACATCGTCTCTCCGGACAACCAGCCATCGGTTGGCCTGGCCGTGCGGCTTGGCTTTCGCGAGACGGGCGCGCATGAGCTGAGCGGCGTGTTGCGTTTGAAGCCGGCGCAGGCTTCATTCGAGCAGCAGAACGGCTCGTGATTCATTATCATTAGGCTGTATCTCGAGATTCACCCAGTCGAGCGATAACCATGTCGAAGCGAAAGGAGCTAGAAGCGCGCAGGCGCGAACAGCAGCGCAAGCAGAACATTCAGATCGCCGTCACCATCGCGGTGATCGCCGTCGTCGTGATCGGCGGGGCGCTGATCCTGAGCGCGATCGCCAATCAAGAGCAGCAGCGGCTGGCGAGCACGCTGCCGCCGGTGAAAGCGGTCAGCAAAGAAACGCCGCCCAACGCCGAGCCGTTCGGCACGGCCTGGGGGCCGCCGGATGCGCCGATCAAAGTTGAAGAATACCTGGACTACCAATGTCCGGCGTGTGGGGTCTATGGGCGGGATTTTGAGCCGGCCGTGATCGCAGCTTTCGCCCCAACCGGCAAGGTGCGCTACGAGATAAAGTTCCTGCCCTTTATCGAGGATCGGGTGAACGGCCGCGAGTCCCGCGACGCGGCCCAGGCTGCCTTGTGCGCCGCTGAGCAGGATAAGTTCTGGCAGATGCACGCCACGATCCTGGCCAACCAGTTGATCACCGGCCGCGAGAACGTCGGCAATTACAGCAAAGCGCGCCTGAAGGAAATGGCCGCCACGATTCAAGGCCTGGACGTCGCGGCCTTCAGCGCCTGCCTGGATGCCAACAAGCATGAACAGCGCGTGCTGGAGAGCCGGCGCGAGGCCGAAGCGCGCCGGATCAACCAGACGCCGACTTTTATCGTCAACGGCCAGCCCTTCCCGGGCGTGCAGAGCGTCGCGGAGTTCCGCCAGATCTTCGCGCAGGTGGCCCCCAACGTCACGTTTGACCAGTGAGCTGAGCAGCTTTCGCCCTTCCTCGCCCCTCATGACCACTCCTTACCAACTGCCCACAGGCCGCACGCCGCGACCGGCGCGCTGGGCCGATGTGCCCGATGAACAATGGGACGACTGGCGCTGGCAACTGGCGCATCGCCTCAACTCCGCGGATGAGCTGGCGCAGCTCATCCACCTCACCGAAGAAGAGCTGGCCGGCCTGAACGCGCCCAATAAGTTCCGCGTGGACATCACGCCCTACTTCGCCTCGTTGATCGACCCCGATGATCCAAGCTGCCCGGTGCGCTTGCAGGTGATCCCGCGCGCGCGCGAGCTGGAGGCCTTCGAGAACATGATGACGGACTCGCTGGCCGAGGACGCGCATTCACCGGTGCCCGGCCTGGTGCATCGTTATCCCGATCGCGTCCTGATGCTGGTGACGACGCAGTGCGCATCCTACTGTCGCTACTGCACGCGCAGCCGCATCGTCGGCGATCCGCACGCGACCTTCAGCCGTCATCACCACGACTTGCAGATCGCTTATCTGCGCAGGACGCCGCAGGTGCGCGACGTGTTGCTGAGCGGGGGCGACCCGCTGATCCTGCCGCAGAAGGTGCTGGAGGACCTCTTGCGCCGGCTGCGCGAGATCCCGCACATCGAGATCATCCGGATCGGCACGCGCGTGCCGGTCTTCCTGCCGCAGCGCATCACCGATGAGTTCGTGGCCATGCTGCGGCAGTTTCATCCGCTATGGATGAACATCCACGTCAACCATCCCAAGGAGATCACCCCCGAATTGGCGCGCGCGTGCGCCAAGCTGGCCGATGCCGGCATCCCGCTGGGCAACCAGAGCGTGCTGTTAGCCGGCGTGAACGATCACCCCGATACCATCAGGAAGCTCTGCCACGAGCTGGTGAAGATGCGCGTGCGCCCCTATTACTTGTATCAGTGCGATCTGGTGGCCGGCAGCGGCCACTTCCGCACCACCATCGCCGCCGGCCTGGAGATCATGGAGGCCCTGCGCGGCCACACCAGCGGCTACGCAATCCCGACCTATGTGGTGGACCTGCCCGGCGGCGGCGGCAAGGTGCCGGTGACGCCGAACTACCTGATTAGCCAGGGCCCCGGCCGGGTGGTCTTTCGCAACTTCGAGGGTTACATCACCACCTACGCCGAGCCGACCGACTACCAGCGCCCCAAGCGCACGCGCTGGACCGCCGAGCCGCGCCCTGAGCCCGGTCAACGGGGGATAGCCGGCCTGCTGGCGGGCGAGGACACGACGATCCAGCCGGCTGGCTGGGAGACGCGCCATCACGACCAACCCGGCGCCGCGCCGGATGAAACCCCGCCCACGGATACCCTGGCGGCCTTGCTGGATCGGCCTGACGTTCAGGTGGCCGGCGAAGGCGATGCGCCGACTTGGATGAAGATACGCTAGCGCTGCTATGCCTGCTTACGTGATCGCTGACATCGAGGTGCTCGACCCGGTCGCCTACGAGGAATACAAGCGCTTGGCCGGCCCGACGCCCGCGCAGTTCGGCGGGCGTTATATCGTGCGCGGCGCGCCGGTGCAGGTCGTCGAGGGCACCTGGTCGCCCAAACGGCTGGTCATCCTGGAGTTTCCAAGCCTGGAGCACGCCAAAGCCTGGTACGAGTCCGAAGCCTATGGCCAGGCCAAGGCGATTCGCCATCAGGCCGCGCGCTCGCATTTAATATTCGTCGAGGGCGTGCCGCCCGCTTGACCCTCTGCGCCCGGCACGACGCCCCAGCCCTTTTGCGCCTGCAGGGGGGCATTCACCAATAGGGGCAAAGCTTATCCCCGGCGACTTTTGCGTTGACGTACCTCCTGAAGGCTGCGAAGGGATTCTGTCATGCCGGCGGGGTAGGGGCGTAGCGGTGCTACGCCCCAGCGTAGCGGTGCCACGCCCCAAAAAATCCCGCCCAACCATACCGTAGGGGCGACGCGGCGCGTCGCCCCTCGCGGCGCGTCGCCCCAAAAAATCCCGCCCAACCAAAACACCGCGAAGTCACCCAACCTCCTGACTCAGCGACCCCGCAGTGCTTCAGTCGAGCGCGACTTTAGACCCTTCGCTGCGCTCAGGGTGACAGGGTGAGGCAGGGCTTCGGCGACCCCGCAGCGCTTCAATCCGGCGCGCAGGGGCGGTTCGCAAACCGCCTCTGCTGCGCTGCGGCAGCCTGGCAGTTGATGCACAGCACGCTCGGCAATCCCCCAAGCACTTATGGGTAATGCTAAGGTTTACGGGGCGGGCCGGGGAGGGGCCTGCCCAACTCACTTAGGCCAGCCTAGTTGCTGTTTCCCAGGACGCGCGGGAAGCCCCCCTTCCCCCGCGTGTGGGGGAAGCCCCCTTCTAATTCCCCCGCCTGCGGGGGAAAGAAAGGGAGCTGTCATGCCGAGAGCAAGGTCGGCGGTCAACATCGGGCCGATAATCGGCCCCATGCGCGTTGAACAAGTCGAACTCTTCCACATCCGCATCCCGCTCGTTGCCCCGTTCGAGACTAGCTTCGGGGTGACCGCCGAGCGCGAGACCATCCTCGCCCGCGTGGTGGCCGACGGCGTGGCCGGCTGGGGCGAGAGCATCGCCGACGCCGCGCCGGGCTACGCCTACGAGACCGTCACCACCAACTGGCACATCCTCAGCGACTACCTGATCCCGGCGCTGTTTCGCGCGCCGGTGGATGACCCGCGCCAATTGCCGGCCCGCTTCGAGCACGTGCGCGGCCATCCAATGGCCAAGGCGACGCTCGAAGCGGCGATGTGGGACATCGCCGCCCAGCAGGCCGGCCTCAGCCTGCGCGATTACCTCGGCCGGCTCACCGGCCGGCCGATGAAGGACCGCGTTGCCGTCGGCGTCAGCATCGGCATCCAGCCGACCACCGAGAAGCTCCTGGAGCGCATCGCCAGCTTCCTGGAATACGGCTACCTGCGCATCAAGATCAAGATCAAGCCGGGCCGCGACCTGCAGGACGCCCGCGCGGCGCGGCACGCCTTCCCCGATTGCCTCCTGATGGTGGATGCCAACAGCGCCTACACCCTGCGCGACGCCGACCTCTTCAAGCAGATGGACGACTTGAACTTGCTGATGATCGAGCAGCCGCTGGGCTACGATGACATCTACGAGCACAGCCAGCTCCAGCCCCAGATCAAGACGCCGATCTGCCTCGACGAGAGCATCCATTCGCCCGGCCATGCGCAACTGGCGATCGCGCTCGGCGCGTGCAAGATCATCAACATCAAGCAGGGGCGGGTCGGCGGGCTGACCCAGGCCATCGCCGTGCACGATATATGCGAGGCGCATGGCGTGCCGGTCTGGTGTGGGGGGATGTTGGAGACCGGCGTCGGGCGGGCGCTCAACCTAGCCCTCGCCGCGCTGCCCAACTTTACGCTGCCCAGCGACCTCAGCGCCAGCAACCGCTACTACAACCCCGACCTGATCGATCCGCCGTTCACCATCAACAGCGACGGCACGCTCAGCGTGCCGACCGGCCTGGGATTGGGGGTGAACGTCGTGCCGGAGCGCTTGCGGCGCGTCACGCTGCGCCACCAGGCCTTTCGGCCTTGAGCGGGTTCTGCGCTACTGCGCGCTGAGCAGCGCGCTCAGGACGGAGATCAGGCCCACCGCGCCGCCCAGGATCATCGCCCAGCCGCACAGGCGGATGATCCGCAGGCCGTTCTTCTCGCCCAGCATCCAGATGATGAAGTTCCCGATGCAGTGGCCGGGCGAGACGATCTTGTGTTTGGGCCGCAGCACCACTGCCAGGCCGCACAACAGGATGAAGCTGGTCATCGCCACGCCGAACAGCCGAAACGGATACATCTGCTCGGGGTCAGGGGTCATTGGTTACGCTCCTCCTCGCATCTCGCGCAGTAGGGCCGGCCCGCCGCGCAGCGCCAGCCCCAGCCGGATCAGGCCGTCGAGCAGGCGGGGCGTGCGCGACCGGTAGTGCTTGCGGTAAAACAACCACATCGCGCGCTGGAACTCATAGCGCGCCTTCGCGCTGTTGCTGCTGGCGGCGCGCTTGACGTGCTGGACCACCACTGCTGGATAGTACACCACGCGGTAGCCGGCCTGCTTGGCCCGCAGGCACCAATCCAGGTCCTCGCCATACATGAAGAACTGTTCGTCGAGCAGGCCGATCTGGGCGATCACCTCGGCGCGCAGCATCATGCACGCGCCCACCACGGCGTCCACGTCGGCCTGCGCGTCCTCGTCCAGGAAGGTGAGGTTGTAGCGGCCGAAGCGCCGGCTGCGCGGGAAGAGCGCGCTCAGGCCGGTCAGCCGGTAGAACGACACTTCGGGCGTGGGGAAGCTGCGCCGGCAGGCCTTGTCAAGCGAGCCATCGGGCAGCACCAGCTTCGGCCCGACGATTCCGACGTCCGGCTGGCCGTCGGCGAAGTGCACCAGGTGGCGCAGCGCGTCCGCCGGCAGCAGGGTGTCGGGGTTCAGCAGCATGGCGTAGCGCGCCTGGGGGCGATCTGGGAAGCCGAAGTGGCGCAGGCCCAGGTTGTTGCCGGCGGAGAAGCCGGCGTTGTGCTTGTTGCGGATCAGCGCGGCGTCCGGGAAGTCCGCTGCCACCATCTCCGCGCTGCCGTCGCCCGAGGCGTTATCCACGACGCAGACAGCGAAGCGGAGGCCGGCCTGGGCTTGGAGCGAGCGCAGACAGTCCCGTAACAGGTCGCGCGTGTTGTAGTTCAGGATGACGACGGCCAGGTCGAGCGCTGGGTTCATCCTTGGTTTATTGTAGCGTCCCGACGTGGTAGAGCGGCGCGCGGCGGTTGCGCGAGCCGCCGCCCACGGCGTCGTAGTACGGCACGTCAAGGCGCGCCATCTCAATCAGCCCGTAGCGCGCCCGCAGCGCCTCCAGCGCCGCGCCGAGCTCCTCGCCGTCGTCGAGCACGAAGACCGGCCGGCCCGCGGCCCGCAGCGCGTCCACGAAGCGCGCCAGCTCGTCCGCCGTCCAGCCCGCTGGCCGGAAGGCCAGCCGGCTGGCATGCAAAGCGATCGCCCCGCCGTTGAGCGAGGTGCCGATCACCGCGTCGGCGGGCGTGAGCTGGCCCAGGCGGGCGAAGGCGTCGCGCTGGGCGCGGACCAGGTGGCCGAAGGCGGCGAAGCCGCGGTTGGCCGGCATCGCCAGCGTCTCCATCGCCCGCAGCACCAGGCAGATGCTCAATGCGCCTACCAGCCCAACCCGGAGCGCCGCCCACAAGCGTGGCCTGCCCGACCGCTGCGCTGCCCAATACGTGGCGCGGACCGCTGCGGCGATGCCCAGCGCAGCCAGCCAGGCCAGGAAGGGGAAGAGGAAGAGGAGGTCGCGCGGGCGCAGGTAGGTGTAGAGCGCGTGAAAGCCGAACAGGACGGCGAAGGCCAGCAGCACCACCGCCAGCGCTCGCCGCTGGTGGCGCACGGCGGCGAGCAGCCCGACCCCGATCAGCGGCCAGAGCAGGCCGAACTCGCGGTAGTGGCCGAGCGCGGCTAGCGTTCGCCCTGCCGTCTCAGGCAGGCGCGCCAACGAGAAGTGGACCAGCTCGTCCGAGCCGGTGACGAAGGGGCTGCCGAAGGCCGCCCAGTGATAGCCCAGGACGGGCGCGGCCGCGACCAGCGCTGCTCCCGCGCAGGCAGCGATCCGCCCCAGCCGGCCAGCATCCAGCCCGACGCCGCGCTTGTCCCAGGCCAGCGCCAGCGCGAGCGCCGGCGCCAGCAGCACCTGGGTGTAGCGGATGTCGAAGGCGATCCCCAGGCACAGCCCGCTCAGCGCCGCGCGCGCCCAGCCGCCCGGCGAGAGCGCCAGCCCGACGGCCAGCAGGGTGAAGAGCTGGGCGGCGGCGTCGGCCATCGGGATCATCTGCCACTCCACTTGTTGATAGGCCGTCGCGGTGAGCGCAACGGTCAACCCTGCGACCGTGAGCGCCGCGGGCGTCCGCCGGCCCGCGGCGACCAGCGCGAACCAGCCGGCGCTCAGCAGGGCGAACAGGTTGAGCAGCGGCGTGACCAGGAAGAGGCCGTCCTCGCCGGCGACCAGGTAGGCCAGGCCGGTGAAGGCAGCGTAGCCGGGCGGCCAGACCGTCGCGGCCTGGCCCGTCGCCGCGTCCGGGATGCGATAGCCGACGTGCACCGTCGGCGCGACCGGGATCGCCAGCGCGTAGGCGACGCTCGCCAGCGGGAAGCTATGCAGGGGCGTGCCGCGCGTCACCAAGTCAACGCCCATCTGGGCGTAGGCGTAGGGATCGCTGCCGGTGACGCCGTGCGTCCGCAGCGTCGCGCCGGCCCAGGCCGACCAGCCCAGCGCCGCCGCGACCAGCAACGCGGCGCTCCAGGTGACGAAGCGCCAGCGCGCGCGGGGGTCGGCGTCCCCCTTGACCGCCAGCCAGCCGGCGATCGCCAGCCCGTATGCCGTGGCGACGATCAGCGCGAGCAGCGGCGAGAGGACGCCGTTCCAAATCCCCGGCAGCCGGATGCCCAGCGCGCTGAGCAGGGTCGCCACGTAGACGAACGCCAGCGGGGTCAGCGCGGCGGGCGCGCTGCGCCGGCCAGCCAGCGCGGGCAGCCCGATCACGCCCAGCATCAGGAGCGGCCCCAGCAGGATCGGCAGGCCCAGGTTGGCCAGCGTCACGCTTAGCCCCAGCAGGTGGAGGCCCAACCATGCGCCGACCGTCCCGATCCGCCAGCGCCCCCGCATGCCCGCGGAAGCGAAGGCCAGCGCGCGCAGGCCATCGGCCAGGGCGCCATCGGCGCGCATGGCGACGACCGCGCGCCGCGCCAGCGGCAGCGCCGCGAGCAGCGCTGCGGCCAGCCAGCCCAGGCGCAGGCCCAGCAGCGGATGGGCGGCCAGCCGGCCCAGGCCGACCAGGCCGACCAGGCCGGCGGCGATCAACCAGGGGATGGCGATGTCGCGCCCCAGCCAGCCGCGCGCCAGCGCGACGCCGGCCAGCCCGCTGCCCAGCGCGCCAGCCGCGACGGCCAGCCACATCGCCGGGCCGGCATGCTGCGCCCCGGCAGCTAGATCGAACCAGTAGTCGAAGCGCAATAGGTGTTCCAAGCGCATGCGGCGCGATCATCCTACAATACGCCCATGACCATCCCAGACCTGCTCATCACCGGCTGCGACGCGCTCGTCCGCGAGGACGATGGCCGATACGCAGTGCTCCCCGATCGCGACATCGCCATCGCTGGCAACCGCATCCAGGCCATCGTCCCCAGCGGCCAGATCGGCCAGGCCCGCGAGGTGATAAACGCCGCGGGCATGCTGGCCATCCCCGGCCTGATCAACTGCCACACCCACGGCCCAATGGTGCTCTTCCGCGGCCTGGCCGAGGACGTGCCGATCGAATCGTGGTTCAACGATTACATCTGGCCGCTGGAGAGCAACGAGGAGCCGGAGGACATCTACTGGGGCGCGCTGCTGGCCATCGCCGAGATGATCCAGGCTGGCGTGACGACCTTCGCCGAGCACTATTTCTTCTGTGACGAGATCGCGACTGCGGTGGCGCAAAGCGGCGTCCGCGCCAACATTGGCTGGGCGGTCTTCGGCCACGAGGGGATCGCCAAGCTCGACCTGACCTGTCGTTTCGTGGAACGCTGGCAGGGCGCCGCCGGCGGGCGGATCACGACCTGGCTGGCGCCGCACTCCCCATACCTGTGCGACCGCGACTTCCTGCGCGCGACCGCCGAGCGCGCCAAAGCGCTGGGCGTCGGCATTCACATCCACTGCAGCGAGACCCACGACCAGGTGACCTGGAGCCTCAAGCAGTATGGTGTCACCCCGCCGGCCATGTTGCGCGAGGCCGGCGTCTTCCAGGTCCCCGTCCTGTTGGCGCACGGCATCGCGCTGACGCCGGAAGACCTCGCCATGCTCAGCGACCACGACGTGGCGGTGGCGCAGTGCCCGAAGACCTACCTGAAGCTGGCGATGGGCACGGCGCCCGTGCGCGCCATGCGCGCCACCGGCCTGGCCGTCGGCATCGGCACCGATGGCGTCGTCAGCAGCAACACCCTCGACGTGCTGGAGCAGATGCGCCTGCTGGCGCTGGACCAGAAGCAGGCCGCCAAGGACTCGACCATCTTGCCCATACAAGAGGTGTTGGCGATCGCCTTCGCCGGCAGCGCGCAGGCCCTGCGCCAGCCGGCGATCGGTGCGCTGGCCGCCGGCCAGCTCGCCGACGTCGTCCTGGTGCGGCAGGACGGCGCGCACCTCTTCCCGCGCCACGACCCGCTCGCCAACCTAGTGTATTCCGTCAACGCCGGCGACGTTGATACGGTGGTCTGCGACGGCAGGGTGCTGATGCGCGACCGCCGGCTGCTGACGATTGACCTGCCGGCGGTGAAGGCCGAGGTCGCCAACCGGCTGGCGCGGCTCAGCCGGCGCGCTGCTGAGCAGCGCCTGGCGACCTATCCGATTCAGGGGTAGCCCCCCTTTATTCCCCCTCTGGGGGGAAGAGAAGGGGGTGGGGGGACGCCCCCTTTATTCCCCCAAAGGGGGAAGTGGGGGCGCCCCTGCTCACTGCGAAACGTCCTACGGCCTATACACCATTGGGATGAAGACGCGCGACTGCCCTTTGATCACCCACCACGTGCCGCTGTCGGCCTGCGTGGTGTTGCCGTTGCTGTCGATCGCCGTGACCTGCCACCAGTAGATGCCAGGCCGTGGCAGTGCCCTGACGAGCGAGGTGCTCGAGACAGTGGTGTTCGCAACGTTGCACAACCCCCACGCTGTGCCGACGCATACCTGGTAGGCGGACGCGCCTGGGGAGTTGAACCATGTGAAGTTCACCGAGTTTACTGCCAGCACCTGTGTGCCACTGATGGGTGAGGATTTATTGAACGCGCTTGGCCCACTGAAACCGTTGGCCGTGCTGAACGACCACCATTGGCCTTCATCTGCTTGTCGCGACGGCGATCCGTTGTTATGAGCGAACACTTGCCACCAGTAGGTCTGGCCGGTCTGGAGACCGCTCAGCGCGAGGAAGGTGTTGGTGGTCTCGGCGTGGTTGACCACGTCGCACAGACCGGGCTGCGTGCCCACGCACACCGTGTAGCGCGTCGCGTTGGTGGCCGGGTTCCAGGCCAGCGTCACGCTGCTCGGCTGCCCGGTCACCTCGTGCAGCGGCGCGGTCTTGGCGAAGGGCTGGATGCTCGTGAACGGGTTCTGCGTGGTGAACTGCCACCATATCCCATTGTCAGCGGCGGTTTCGCCGTTGGCGTTGATCGCCCGCACCTGCCACCAGTAGGTCGTGCCCAGGCTCAGGCCGCTCAGGTTGTAGCTGGTTCCTGACGTGCTGGCCCACCCACCAGTGAAGCTGCAGTCTCCAGGCATCAAGCCGACGCACACTCGGTAGCTCGTCGCGTTGCTCGAATTGCCCCAGGCTAACGTGACATTGGCGAGTATACCGTCCGCGTTGGCGGCCGGCGACTGCTTGCCGAACGGGCCTGGGCTGCCGGCGTTGCTGCTGCCCGCAGTGACAAAGTACCACCACTGGCCGCCGTCGGCCAGGGCTTGGCCAAGGCTGTTGACTGCGCGCACCTGCCACCAATAGGTGGTCGCCGGCTGAAGGGCGAAATTGACGGTCCATTGGACAACGTTGCCAACGTTTTGCCAGTTCACCACGTTGCACAGGCCGGCCAGCGTGCCTAGACAGACCTGGTAGCCAGTTGCGTTGCCGGAGGCGCTCCAGCGCAGCGTTAGACTGCCGGCGTTGAACGGCTGGCTATCTGCACCTTGCACCGGCAGCACCTTGTCGAAGCTGCTCGGGCTGCCGGGAACTGTGCTGTTGGCAGTAGCGAAGTACCACCATTGGCCACCGTCAGCCAGGGCCTGGCCGCTGGCATTGGTCGCACGCACTTGCCACCAGTAGGCCGTCGCCGGCTGAAGGTCGAGGTTGATCGTCCAGTTGGTGACGTTGCCGACGGACTGCCAGCCGAGCACGTCGCACGCCCCTGGCAGGCTGCCCAGGCAGACCTGGTAGCTGCTGGCGTTGCTGGAGGAGGTCCAGGTCAGTTGGATGCTGTTGGCGGCAAAGCTGAGCCCGCCTGCGCCGTTGGCCGGCCCGGACTTGCCGAAGCTGAAGGGGCCGGGCGGGGCGGGGCTGTTGGCAGTGGTGAAATACCACCACTGGCCGCCGTCAGCGAGGGCCTGGCCGCTGGCGTTGACCGCGCGCACCTGCCACCAGTAGGCCGTCGCCGGCTGGAGCGCGAAACCGATCGTCCAGTTTAGTCCGCCGATGGGTTGCCAGTTGATCAGATCGCAGATCCCCGGCGAGGTGCCGAAGCAGACCTGGTAGCTGCTGGCGTTGCTGGAGGAGGTCCAGGTCAGTTGGATGCTGTTGGCGGCAAAGCTGAGCCCGCCTGCGCCGTTGGCCGGCCCGGACTTGCCGAAGCTGAAGGGGCCGGGCGGGGCGGGGCTGTTGGCAGTGGTGAAATACCACCACTGGCCGCCGTCAGCGAGGGCCTGGCCGCTGGCGTTGACCGCGCGCACCTGCCACCAGTAGGCCGTCGCCGGCTGGAGCGCGAAGTTGATCGTCCAGTTCAGCCCGCTGACGCTTTGCCAGCCGAGCACGTCGCACGCCCCTGGCAGGCTGCCCAGGCAGACCTGGTAGCTGCTGGCGTTGCTGGAGGAGGTCCAGGTCAGTTGGATGCTGTTGGCGGCAAAGCTGAGGCCGCCTGCACCGTTGGCCGGCCCGGACTTGCCGAAGCTGAAGGGGCCGGGCGGGGCGGGGCTGTTGGCGGTGGTGAAATACCACCACTGGCCGCCGTCAGCGAGGGCCTGGCCGCTGGCGTTGACCGCGCGCACCTGCCACCAGTAGGCCGTCGCCGGCTGGAGCGCGAAGTTGATCGTCCAGTTCAGCCCGCTGACGCTTTGCCAGCCGAGCACGTCGCACGCCCCTGGCAGGCTGCCCAGGCAGACCTGGTAGCTGCTGGCGTTGCTGGAGGAGGTCCAGGTCAGTTGGATGCTGTTGGCGGCAAAGCTGAGGCCGCCCGCGCCGTTGGCCGGCCCGGACTTGCCGAAGCTGAAGGGGCCGGGCGGGGCGGGGCTGTTGGCGGTGGTGAAATACCACCACTGGCCGCCGTCGGCCAGGGCCTGGCCGCTGGCGTTGGTGGCGCGCA
>Ga0272447_1000880_pt1 | contig 20741 bp, 18 predicted proteins | sample YNPCB0133_FD_194589 | JGI IMG/M metagenome (GOLD analysis project Ga0272447, IMG submission 194589) | Hot spring microbial mat communities from Yellowstone National Park, WY, United States - YNP-CB-013-3 | ecosystem: Environmental > Aquatic > Thermal springs > Hot (42-90C) > Sediment | place... | reverse complement strand
AATCCATTCATCAAGCGTCAGGATTTTGATTTCGCTCTCGGTTTCTTCCATAATTTCCTGCATGAGTTGTTTCGTTTCAGGACGTATATCAGGGGGTTCGTCTACTACGAATCCTGCAAGTTGTACGGATTTCCCTTGCAATTTCTCCCATAGCTCAAACAATTCGTCGTGGAGATAGCGCTTCCCGTATTTGGAGTCCCACGCCTCGATAACACTGCCATAGTCGTTGACGATTTCAATATCGCCGACATTTCGATGCTTTTTATTTGCCGTGCGCATTTGGCACAACGGCTGCAGGCGCCCTGTGAGCACTTGCCTTGCTTGTAAGACCTGCAGGAAGCTGTGCATCGCTACCTCCAAAAGGCGTGCAGGGTAAGATGACATGCTGATGTGTTGAGAGATTAGGCTTTGAGTTGCCTCCTGATCGGCAGCTGGTTGAAGAATCTGCGTTGTAACCTGTATTGCTTCATCAGCAAGATATTTGAACCGGTCTGCGCGATTTCTAAGACACGCAAGGAGATACTTCAGGGCATTGCAACTATCAACTTTGCCCGCTTCAACGAAATCGATCAGATGAAGCCAAGCTTGTTTTGCGCCCCGAATAGACGCTTTGTAAAACTGGGTATAAGGATAGTTTTCCGCCAAACTTCTGGTCATAAAGAGACCATACCTATTGATTTTCAACAAATCATGTTTGCGCAAGAACGGGGTAATGAACTGAGAATCCAACCTACGCATAGAAACACCTTCACGCCACGAGAAGCTTCCGCGCCCTCCTTTGTGCAAACGAATACTTTGCTGAGGCTCCAGACATTTGATGCAGAGCTGTAATACAGTAAGCCCAGCTACAGCGCGGCCGACCTCGCTTGTTACAGACGATACAATTTGGTCAATACATTGCCTCACCTCCTCCGAAATAGATAACCGCTCGTCTTGCACAGCGTTAGGCAGCTGGTCGTACAGGGACTCAAGCCAACCTTTCTCGAGGTGGTCGCAAATCTGTTTATAACGCTTTTGCGCCTGTTCCGACTGGCTCCCCTCTTCGAAAACTATTTCCGTTCCATCCTCGAACACCAGAACGGCACGATTCGTGTACACGCGGAGATGAGGTTCCGTTTTATTGACCTTCCTGTTGCGCCCCATCAGACGAAAAACTCCAACAGATTAGGTTGCACCAGCGTTTCTTCAACACGCTGACGTGCTAGCTGGCAATACTCTTGGTTGATTTCAAATCCAATAAATCGCCTTCCCATCCGTTTAGCTACCACGGCAGTCGTACCAGAACCGATGAACGGGTCGAGAACAACATCACCTTCCTCCGTGGTCAGGTTTAGCAGCTCCTGAACGAGGTATTCAGGATAAACTGCTGGGTGTTTGGGTGATTTGATGGAGATTATGGGACATTCGATCACATCTCGTTTTATCGCCTGGTCGTGCATCCGAATAATAGTGAAACCCTTGTTAAGTAAGTGACTTTTGCGCCCGCCTTCGTAGCCGCCATAGGCCTCGGAATGAATGCTGCGTATCTTCATCCGAAACGACGCAATCTCCCCGCGGTGTACCTCTTCTATTACCTCCTGCAGGGCTCTGCGTGCTTCCTGCTTCTGCTCAGGCGATAGGTCCGACTTTTCAATCAACTCCAAATACTGCTTGCCTATGTTGTTTCCCGCCTTAACACGCTGGCGCACTAAATCGCGATGGGTTACAAAGCGGTCATAGAAATACTTGTATTCGCCTGACTTCACAAAATGGAATATCGGTTCTGTGCTGCTTACAAGCCGTCGGCGATATTGCCGAGGCTCGGGATTGGGCTTGACCCACGTTATGACGTTAATCAACTTCACCCCAGTTTGCTGAACCGCCTCATGAGCGAACAGATACGGCACAAGTAGCAGCGAGCCGTTCTCGTACTTGTCTCCTATGTTAAAAAACAGACTGCCTGTGCTTTTAAGGCATCGGACACATTGCGCGAATACCCGAAGTAGGTTATGAATGTAAGCTTCGACTGTCGGTTCGTTCCCGATACCGACCCCGCCGTAATCGCGCTGCATGTAATACGGGGGGCTGGTGATAACAACATCAACACATTGATCAGGTAATTGGCAGAGTAGGTCGAGGCAATCGCCTTCAACAATTTGGTTTATGAACGGCACTGAATCCTGCAACCTATTCACCTCCGCGAACATTGATGGCTTTCCAGTAGATTTAGCCGCAAGAACTATCTGATACCTGTCTCCATCTGCGCTTAGCATATTATAACAGATTACCCAGTCTTTGTTGAGGGCTTGAGAAAGTGCGCCAAGCATCCGCTCTTACTCAGTCAGTTGAGACAATCTTGGCGTTTTACCTTCTCGCCTTGGCTGTTGCTCCGGTCTGTTGCGTGTCACAACACGACAAAGGGACGACGGCGTACTTCAGGATCTTCGGCTTCTCCACAGCCGGTGCGCACAACACGCCCTTGCATTTCTGCCCTCTGAAGATGTAAACTGAATCCGGCACACGCGAAAGGGGCGATATGGTTTGACGGACACAACGGCCACGCTGCAAACGGTGCTTTCACGCACGGCTCGCCGCGCGAAGGTGGGTTACCTGCTGCGCGGACTCTGTCTCGGATGGCTGCTGGGGGCAGGCTTAGCCAGTACCCTGCTTGCGCTATCGTGGGCGATGCGCTGGGACATCAGCTTATGGGTTCCCGCAAGCGCAGTTGCGGTCCTCGCAGCCGCAGGACTAGTCCACGGTGCGACGCGACGGATAGACCAACAGCAGGTCGCGCAGTGGCTGGACCGGCAGGCGAACACGCAGGAACGCCTCACCACTGCGCAATGGCTGTCGCAGCGCGGCTTGCAGCAGGGAATGGAACAGCTGCAACTGCAGGATGCGGAAAACTCCGCCCAAACCCTTGACCTTCGTCGACTGGCGCGAGTACCTCTTCCCCGCACCTTCTGGGGCGCGCTGGCGTTGACCGCCCTTGCCGCATTCCTGTGGTTTGCGCCAGACCTCGCATGGTTCCAATCACCGCAGACCCGTCAGGAGAAGCAGGCGTTGCGCTCCGCAGGCGAACGTGCCGAGCGACTGGCGCAGGAGTGGCGCAAGCAGGCAACAGGGCAGGACAGGGAGAAGATGCGCAGGCTCGCCGCGCAGCTGGATGCGCTGAGCAAGCAGATGAAACGCGCCCGCCTGAGCAAGCGCGAGGCGATGGTCAAGATGTCGCGCCTGCAGCGGGAAGCGGAAGAACAGCAGCGCAGGCTGGCGCAGGCCAACTCGGGCAAACCGATGGAGCGCGCCCGCGACGAGTTTCTTAGCGCCCGCAGCGTGCAACAGCAGCTACAGCAGGCAAAACTGGAGCAGCAAATGGGAGTGCGCCTGCAAACCGCCGCTCTACAACAGAAGGGTGAGCAACATCCCCCTGCCTCTGCAGGCAACACCACCCTGAACAAGCCTGCGCCCTCCTTCGCCAGCGAGATGGCGATGCAGATGGCGCTTGCGCTGTCCCAGCAGGATGCACAGAAGCTGGCTGAACTGCTGCAGCAGATAGCCCAGCAGTGGAACAACCTTTCGCCTGAAGAGCGCAAAAAGCTGGAAGAACTGCTGCGTGAGCTGGCGAAGGCGTTGAAAGACACGAACCTTGACGCCGTTTCCAAAGAGCTGCTGGAAGCGCTGAAACACCTGCGCGTTGAGGATTTAGAAAGGGCAAAGCAGTGCATAGGCAAAGCCTGCGGGCTTTGTCAACAAGCGGGAGCCTGTGCGCTCGATGCGCGCCAGTGGGCGGAGATAGCGGCGATGCTCGCGCTGCTGAAGTCGGAGCTGGGTGGGTTGCCTGTGGCACAAAACTCCTACGAGAAGCGGTTCGGCGGTGGACCGGGAGCGCCTCATACTGGTCCCAAAATAGAGAAGCTGGAGTATCGCGCCCAGCAGGACAAGGACACCGCCCGTCTGAACGTGAAGGGCGGCAAAGTCACGCACGTACCTGGCGTTGCCACCGGACCGGGCGAACTGCCTGCCTTCGTCACGCGCGGATCTCCGGATGCCGTCTCCAGCGGCGCACCCAGTTACGACGTGTATGTCCAGTATCGGCGGGCGGCGGAGAGCGCGCTTCAGCGGGAGACCATCCCGCCTGAATACCGCCAGCCTGTGAAGCGGTACTTCGACTCGATTAAACCATAACATGGGAGGAAGGAAGGATGAAACGGTTTACGCTTGCAGTACTGGCGATGCTGGCGTGGGGTGCGCTGACACTCCGCGCCGACGTGCTGTGGGACCAGCCGTGGGACGGCGTGAGCCGCGGCAGTCCCGCTCAGGAGTTTACCGATAGGGACAACCGTATCTTCTCGGTGTGGCTGTTTGACGACTTCACCGTGCCCGAATCGGGCTGGTGGATTGACCGCGTGACGGTGTACGGCAGCGAGCAGGGAGATACAGGATACAATCTGGGGGTTTTCCTCTCTATCTCAGCTGCAGCACGGGTGGACGCACTGAATGTCGTGGCTACAGGTACTGAAGTCGTGCTGGAACCCGGTGGCCCGCCGCTGCGCCGACGGGCGAACCTCGTGTTCGAACTCAACGGTGTGTACCTGCCGCCGGGCAGCTACTACCTCAGTGCGTGGGTACGCCGTCCCTTTGAACCGGGTGGACAGTGGTTCTGGTTGCGCACCAGTCCCACGCAGGGCGCCCCCTTTATCCTGCACAATCCGGGCGGCGGCTGGGGACTCGGCGGCAACCCCGTGGGCGGTGGCTGGCTGACTGAGCAGGACCTGGCTTTCACCATCGAAGGCAGGACAACTGCCATCGCACGGGTCAGCGGAACTGTGATATTGCAGGAGTACGGTGGAGATAAAGCGGTGGTGCCAGTCTCCATCGAGGTCCGCCATCCCGGCTCCTTCGACCCACTGGAGACGCACGTGGTGAATCTGGACGGCGAAGGCAGATACTCCTTCCAGACCCTGCAGCGTGGTACGTTCGACCTGTCTGCGAAGGCCTCACACTGGCTGCGCCAGACTGTGCCGAATGTCTCTCTCGTTGGCGATACAACAGTGGACTTTACCCTGACCAACGGCGACATCGACGGCGATAACGAGGTGACGCTCTTCGACTTTGGCGCGCTGGTGGCAGCGTTCGGTTCGGTGCCCGGCGATAGCAACTGGAATCCCGACGCTGACCTGGACGGAGATGAGGAGGTAACCCTCTTCGACTTCGGCATTCTGGTACGCAACTTCGGCGCGATGGGGGATGAATAAGCCGCCGCTCCAGGGTACCCTTAGGGTGAGGAGGTGAACAGCATGAAAACGCTCACCATCCAGGTGCCGGATGAGGTCTATGCGGCGTGTGAGCGGGAGGCGGCGCTCACCGGACGCACGGTGGAGCAGTGCGTGATGGAGTTCCTGCTGAAGTATGGCCCGCGTCCCCAGCCAGTGCTGAGCGAGGAGGAACGCCGCGCCGCGATGGAGCGGCTGATGCGTCATGCCGGAGCGCAAAGCCTCGGAAGGCCAACGGGCACAGACAATGAATGCATTGACGCCGACCTGGCGCGCGAATATGCAAGCACCCATGAGGAGGCGCGGTAGTGTTTCTGGACACCTCAGGGCTGCTGTGTTATCACCACCGCGACGAACCGCAGCACCGCGACGCAGTGGTTCTGTTTGAGAACGCGGTAAGACGGATCACGCACAACTATGTGCTAGCCGAGTTCATTCCGCTCTGCCAGGCGCGAGGCTTCGATCGGCGTAAGGCTATAGCCTTCATGCGAGACCTACTTGAGAGCGACGTGGTGCAGGTGGTGTGGGTAGACCGCGAGCTGCACTGCGCTGCGGTCAACTTCCTCGATAGCCGTCCCGACAAAACCTACTCTTTATGCGATGCAGTAAGCTTCGTGATCATGCGCCTGCAGGGCGTGCAGGATGCGTTGACCACCGACCACCACTTCGAACAGGAAGGCTTCGTGCGGCCATTGCCTCCGGTGCGAGGCTAAGGCTCCGTCGTTCGGGGCTGCCGCTGATGCCCGGTCGACGGGTCGTTTTCGAGAGCAGTCAGGCCCGCCCCCGGCGAGGAAGGCACTGTTCCGATGAGCCTGACACGACGGGGAACGCCTACCGCGCCCGTCGCACCTGTACCTGCCGGAAGCGGGCGGTTGCCGCGCCGTGCGTCATCTGTGCAATCTGCATCGGGTCGCCCTTGCCACAGTTCAGCACGCCGTTGGGCACCCAGAACCTCTCGTCGCAGATGGCGTCGCACGAGTTCCAGAACTTCTCGGTGATGCTGTGGTAGGTGACGTTTTTCAGCATGTGCACCAGCTTGCCGTACTTGATGCGCCAGAAGGCATCGCCACCGAACTGGAAGTTCTGGCGCATCTGGTCGATAGAGAAGCTGCCCATACCTTCGATGTAGATGCCGTCCTTCGTATCCGCGATCAGCTCCTCGGGGCTGAGAGGCTCTTTACCGGGCATCAGGCTCAGGTTCGGCTGGCGCACAATGGGGATGCTTCCCCAGCTGTCGGCGCGGGTGGAGCCGGTGCTACGTGGCATCCCGATTTCCGCTGCCACCTCTCGGCTGGTGCTGTAACCGCAGAAGATGCCGTCCTTCACCACATACCATCGCTGACACTCGACACCGTCGTCATCGAAGCCCTGCGTGGCTAATCCGCCAGGCAGGGTATTGTCCGCCACAAAGTTGACGATGGGCGAGCCGTACTGCAGCGTGTGCAGCTTATCTGGGGTAGCGAAGCTGCGCCCCGCCAGCGACTCCTCATAGCCTAGCGCGCGATCCAGCTCTGTCGGATGCCCGACCGACTCGTGCATGGTCAGCGCAAGGTTCAGGGGATCCAGCACGAGGTCGGTGACCATATCGTCCACTTCGGGCGCTTTCAGGTGCTCCAGTGCCTGTTGTGCGACGCGCTCGGTGTTGCTGAGCAGGTCTGCCGCGTTGATGTTCTCGTAGCCCTTCGTCATGGGCGGCGGGGCATAGGTTCGGCTGCGGGCGTCTCCGTCGCCCACGGCAGTTGCAGTGTAGCTGGTGGCAGTGGTGTAAATGATGCTATCCATCACCGAGCCTTCGGCGCTGGCGAAGACGCGCTCTTCCCGTTTGAACAGCATGTAACTGGTTGCCTTCTTAATCCCCGCGTGCTTGAGCAGTGCCGCGTTGATTTGCAACAGCAACCCCACTTTGGTGTCCACTGGCACGCTGAAAGGGTCTAACTCGCACGCCGAGCGGAAGCTCATCTGATGCACCGGCTCCGGCGCGAGCTGGACGGGTTTGCTGCGGGCGGACGCACTGGCTTTGGCAATCGCGACCGCTTCCGCTGCCACGCGCTGAACCTCGTCTGGCGTCAGTACCGAGCTGCCCGCAAAGCCCCACGCTCCGTCAGCAATCACCCGTATGCCGATGCCCCAGTCTTCGCTGTCCACCAGCTGGCTCACGCGCTGGTCTTCGCAGGCGATGTATTGCCGTCGATACTGCACCACGCGCGCATCGGCATAGCTTGCCCCCTTCGCCTTCGCCGTGTCAATCGCCAGGAGTACCAGGTCTTTCATGGTGTGGATGAACCTCCAGCAAAAAGACGTTTTCAAGCCCCTCTTGCTACCGGGCAATCGCCTTTTCCGGTATTTCGATAGTCCTATCCGGTTGTTCGTCGCCTGAAAGGATGGCGAAAAACCGCCGTTCTACTTCCTTCAGCATTGCGGCGTCGTAGTAAATCATGCCACAATCCAGACATACCTCAACGGGCATATCCGGTACCAGCAGGTACTTGCGCTCATGACTGTAGAGGTACTCAATACGTTTGGTCTCATAACGACTGCTACCGCAGAAGTTACACTTTTTCTGGTTCATCGCCGGACACACTCCCTCGAGTCCATGGGTCTACAAACTTCGGTGGTGTGGCATGTAGACCGTGATAATCACGACCTTGTCTTCGCGCCAGCCGCATACAATATGGATGGCAACAGACTTACCAAAGCCAACGATTAGACAGCTCTCACCGCGACCCGTATCAGCATAGTTCTCTAAAATCTGACCGTTAAGCAGAGCCTCCTCAATCTGCTCAAAGGTAAGCCCCTCCGCCTTGCGTCTGTTTTCCGCGTGCTGGCTATAGAGATAGCGCGATTCGCAAATGCACTGCCTAATCTTGTCTACATCCATATCTTACCGCAGAAAAGCTCGGAACAGGTCTCTGGCAAAAACGCTTTCGAACTTCCGTCAGCCACCTTTGTCCTCGTGTCCCTCCTCCTTTCGGTAGCACACCGTTCGCTTCGCGCCAGCGTCGGCGATTTCCTGCCGTACGGGTATAATCCGCTTGGTGAAGAAGATGCGTACGGTTTACCTGGACCATGCGGCAACGACACCCATAGCCCCCGAAGTGCGCGAGGCGGTCGCGCAGGCGATGGCGGAGTGCTGGGGCAACCCCTCTAGCTTGCACCTGTTCGGGCGCAAGGCGCGCGACCTGCTGGACGAGGCACGAGTAACTGTGGCGCACGCGCTGGGCTGCCTCGACGCGGAGGTGTTCTTCACATCCGGCGGCACCGAGGCGAACAACATGGCGATTTTCGGGGCGGCACGGGTGGCTCCTGCGCATAAGAGGCACCTCATCACAACGGCTATCGAGCATCACGCGGTACTGCACGCCTGCCAGCGACTGCAGCAGGACGGCTGGGAGGTCACCTACCTACCAGTAGACACTACGGGCATGGTGGATCCCGATAACGTGCGTCGCGCGTTGCGGGCGGAGACGTGGCTGGTGAGCGTCATGCACGCCAACAACGAAGTCGGCACCCTGCAGCCCATCCGCGAAATCGCCGCCATCTGCCGCGAGGCAGGGGTGTGGCTGCACTGTGACGCGGTGCAGACCTTCGGGCTGATAGAGACAAACGTGGAAGTGCTTGGCGTGGACATGCTCTCCGTCTCAGCGCACAAGTTATACGGTCCGAAAGGCGTTGGGGCACTGTATATCCGTGGAGGGGTCAAGATTGCGCCTCTTCTGGTAGGTGGAGCGCAGGAGCGCGAACTGCGTGCGGGCACGGAGAACGTGCCCGGCATTGCTGGCTTCGCCAGGGCAGTGGAGCTGAGCCGTACCCGGTACGCGACGGCATGGCAAAAGGTCAGGGCACTGCGCGATAGGCTGCGCACACGCCTGCAGCAGCTGGTACCGGATATACAGGTCAACGGGCATCCGCACCAGTGCCATCCGGGCATCCTCAGCGTGACCTTTGAGGGCATCTCGGCAGAGAGCCTCTTGATCGCTCTGGATCGGCGTGGGGTTGCTGCCTCCGCAGGGGCGGCATGCAGTGCGGGGTCTATTGAGCCGTCGCACGTGCTGCTTGCGCTGGGGATGGACGAAGCGAAGGCAATGAGCACCGTTCGCCTCAGTCTGGGCAGGGGCAACACGCCAGACGAGGTAGATTTCGCGGCGGAGGTCATTGCGGAGGAGGTTGCCCGTTTGCGACGCAAAGCTGCTTCATCCGGAGGACGATTTTACAGCCCAGTGGAAGCCTCGCCTTCCAGACGGCGTTGATTCCTCATTTGCAGGGCGAACCTTCGGGTGAGCCAAGAACACCCTTCCGCAGGACTTGCCTGCATCCTTCAAGAAATGATTCACGCCAACCTGCCTTAGGGAGACCATAGCCGATGGGAGAAACTTTAACGCATCGCGAACGCTGGCTGAGGACCTTTCACTACGAGCCAGTAGACCACGTGCCCGATGAGGAGTTCGGTTACTGGACGGAGACATACACCGAGTGGCACAAGCAGGGACTGCCTGAATGGGTGGACGAAGAGTGGAAGGCAAATCAGTTCTTCGGTTTCTCACCGCGCGCAGGCGTGCCGATTAACCTGGGACTGATACCACCCTTCGAAGCCAGAGTGCTTGAAGAGACCGACCGATACCGCATCCAGGTCGACGGGACAGGCGTCAAAAGCATTGTGTATAAGGACGGCACATCCTCCATCCCCCACTACCTCGAGTTCCCCATTAAAAGCAGGGACGACTGGCTGGAGTTCAAAAAACGCCTAGACCCCGATGACCCGCGTCGCTATCCCGCCGACTGGGAGCAGTGGAAGCAATCAGTGGCAAACCGCGACTATCCTCTGGGGGTGTACTGCGGCAGCCTCTTTGGCTGGATTCGCGACTGGATGGGTTTTGAGGGGGTCTCTTATGCCTGTGTAGACCAGCCCGACCTCGTGGAAGAGATGATGGAGCATCTCACGCAGATGGCATTGACTGCTATCCACAAAATCCCCGCCGATGTCGAGCTAGACTACGCGTCGTTCTGGGAGGATATGGCGTTCAACAAGGGACCCATCATCTCGCCAAAGCTGTTCCGCCAGTGGATGACGCCCCGCTACAAACGCATCACGGACGCTCTCCGCGAACGCTTCGGTATCGACATCGTGTATGTGGACTGCGACGGTAACATCCTGCAGCTGGTGGAGCACTGGCTGGCGGGCGGGGTGAACGTGATGTTTCCACTGGAAGTGCGGGGCGGTTCTGACCCCGTGTTGATTCGGAAGAAGTTCGGCAAGTCGGTGCTTTTGATGGGTGGTGTGGACAAGACGCAGCTCATAGCAGGCAAAGAGGCGATCGTCAGAGAACTGGAACGCTTGAAACCCCTGGTGGAAGAGGGAGGATACATCCCGCACGTGGACCATCGGTGCCCGCCCGACGTCACTTACGAGAACTACCTGTTCTATCTGGAGACGAAGCGCAGGATGTTTGGTATTCCCGAACCACCCAACTGGGAAGAGGTGAAAGCGACACTGCGCAGATAGCAGTCTGGAGGGTCACGACGGAGCGTGACCCTCCCCACAACGTGTGTTACTCGCCTTGCGTGCGACGAGGGAGTCGTACCCTGAGGTCACATTCACCCCCTGTAATATGCTATACTAAAGGAGGGAAACTCACCGCAGGAGTAGCGGAATGACCTGGCATCATACCACCGTCATTGCCGTTCGGCGCAACGGGCAGGTCGCCGTCGCCGCCGATGGACAGGTAACTTACGACCAGACCGTGTTGAAACATACCGCGCGCAAAATCCGCCGCATGTATCACGACCGCGTACTGGCTGGATTCGCTGGAGCAGTCGCCGACGCGCAGGCACTGGCAGACCGCTTCGAAGCCAAGCTGGAAGCCACGAACGGCAACCTGCGCCGGGCGGCGGTGGAGTTTGCGAAAGAGTGGCGCACCGACCGAATCCTGCGCCGCCTGGAAGCCATGATGATTGTCGCAGACCGCGACGACCTGCTACTCATTTCGGGTGATGGCAACGTGATTGAACCCGATGATCACGTGCTGGCTATCGGCAGTGGAGGGGCGTACGCTGCCGCTGCAGCGCGTGCACTGATGCGGCACACCTCTCTGTCCGCAAAGGAAATCGCACTGGAATCCATGCGCATTGCGGCGGAGCTGTGCATCTATACCAACGACAAAGTACAATGCGAGAGCATCGAATGAACACCGTGGAGGAGTTCAACATGGAAGATAATTTGACACCCCAGCGGATTGTGGAGGAACTGGATAAATACATCATCGGGCAACAGAAGGCAAAACGCGCCGTTGCTATCGCCCTGCGCAACCGCTATCGGCGCAAACGCCTGTCCGAAGATCTGCGCGAAGAGGTCATCCCCAAAAACATCCTGATGATCGGTCCCACGGGCGTGGGTAAGACCGAAATCGCGAGGCGCATCGCCCAGCTGGTCAAGGCTCCTTTCCTGAAGGTAGAAGCCACCAAGTTCACCGAGGTGGGGTATGTCGGGCGGGATGTGGACTCGATGATACGCGACCTCGTACAAACTGCTGTACGGATGGTGGAGAGCGAAAAGATAGAAGAGGTGCGTGCGCGTGCGGAAGAGATAGCCATCGAGCGAATCGTGGACAGGCTCATGCCCCGCCGCTCGCGACGCAGTGTCCAGTCCGGAACTCCTTTCGAGCGTCTGTTCCGCGCGCTCTACGAGGAGGAGTACAAGGAGGAAGAGGAGGACACATCTCTGGCGGCAAAGGAGCGGCGCGAGCGCGAACGCCGTATGCGTGAGAAGCTGATGGAACGGGTGCGCAGCGGCACGATGGACGATGAAAAGATAGAGATAGAGGTAGAGCAGTCCGGCCCGCCCATGCCGTTTGTGCAGGTTTTTGGCCCACAGGGCATGGAAGAGATGGGTCTGGACCTGCCAGACATGCTGCGCGGGATGATGGGTGGACGGAGGCGCACCACACAGGTAACTATCCGCGAGGCTAAGCAGATACTGACGCAGGAGGCTGCCCGCGAGCTCATTGACCGTGAGCAGGTCGTGAGCGAAGCCATCCGCCGTGCGGAGGAGAGCGGGATTATCTTCATCGATGAACTGGATAAAATCGCCGGACGCGAGCAGGGCTACGGTCCCGACGTGTCGCGCGAAGGGGTACAGCGTGACCTGCTGCCCATCATCGAAGGCTCTACCGTGATGACCAAGTTCGGTGCGGTGCGCACGAACCATATCCTGTTCATTGCCGCAGGAGCGTTCCATGTCTCCAAACCCAGTGACCTCATCCCCGAGCTTCAGGGACGTCTGCCCATCCGTGTGGAACTCGACAGTCTGAGCGAGCAGGACTTCGTGCGCATCCTGACCGAGCCTCAGAACGCACTGGTGAAACAGTACAAAGCCCTGCTGGCAACAGAGGGAGTGCAACTGGAGTTCACCGACGACGCTATCCGTGAAATTGCCGCCATCGCCGCGCAGGTGAACAGCACCAGCGAGAACATCGGCGCACGCCGATTGCACACGGTGATGGAGCGTGTGCTGGAGGACATCTCCTTCCGCGCCAGCGAACTGGCTGGACAAACGGTCACCATCACCGCCGAATACGTGCGCGAGCGGCTGGCGGACGTGCTGCGCAGCGAGGATTTGAGCCGGTATATCCTGTGATTTCAACTCGACGAGGAGAGGGAGGTTTACCATGAAAGTCAGTGTGATTGGAGGCGGCGGGCGAGTCGGCTCCAACACCCTTTACGCTCTGCAGATGGGTGGGATTGTGAAGGAACTGGTGGTTATCGACGTCGCCCGCGAATTGGCGGAGGGAGAGGCATTAGACCTGCGTCACGGGGCATCCCTGTCCGCCCCGCAAATCATCACCGCAGGCGGCACCGACGCTGCCGAAGGGTCAGACATCGTCATCATCACCGCGGGGTTGCGACGCAAACCCGATGAGAGTCGCCTCGACCTGATTAACCGCAACGTGTCGCTGTTCCGCAGTATCTTAAGCGACCTGCGACAGGTCAGGCTTTCGGAACACACCGTGCTGCTGGTAGTGTCTAACCCAGTAGACATCCTGACCTATCTGGCAGTGAAGGAGTTTACCCTACCGCCGCATCAGGTCATCGGTCTGGGCACGGTGCTGGACACGGCACGCTTCCGTTCGCTGCTGGCGGAGCACTTCGGCGTGGCAGCAACCGACATGAAGGTGCTCATCCTCGGCGAGCATGGCGACAGCATGGTGCCTGTTTGGTCCAGCGCGACGGCAAATGGCGTGGCGCTGCAAAGCCTGCCGGGCTATGACCCTGCGAAGGTGCAGGAGATCTTCGAGTTCACTAAAAAGAGCGGCGCGGAAGTCATTCGCCTCAAAGGCGGTGCAGGCTATGCCGTGGGGCTGGCTATTCGCGAGGTAGTGCACGCCATCCTGCTGGATACCAGGCAGATTTTGCCCGTCTCCACCCTGCAGACGGGTCTTTACGGCATCAGCGACGTATGCCTCAGTGTGCCCACCATTGTTGGACGTCGGGGGATGGTGCAGCAGATTGAGATGAAGCTGACCGACGAGGAGCTGCACGGGCTACGTCGTTCCGCACAGGCGCTGCAGGAGACCCTGTCGCAGGTGCTGGCACAATCATAACAACAGAGGCTCCTTTGCCGATAATCTTTCAGGAAGGACACCACGAGAGTAACGCATCATGTTAATCGATGACCTGAAGAAGCTGGTGGTGGAAGCGGGTCAGCTGGCGCGACGACTGGCGGATGACTTCACGCTGGAAACCAAAAGCGATGACTCTTTCGTCACCAGTGCAGACCGACAAGTGGAGAGCTACTTGCGTGAACACCTTACCCGCCTCCTGCCTGAAGCAGGGTTTTTCGGGGAGGAAGAAGGCTTCACCAACCGCCACGCTCGTCTGCTGTGGGCCATCGACCCCATCGACGGTACCAGCAACTTCGTGTTTGGCATTCCGCTGTGGGGTGTATCGGTGGCGCTGGTGGAGGAAGAGACCTGCCGGCTCGGCGTTATCTTTCTGCCCGTGCTGGATGAGCTTTACTGGGCAGAGGCAGGAGGCGGCGCATATCTCAACGGGAAACGCATCATGGCGGTAGACAGCGGGGAGTTCACCTCCGAAGACGTCATCTGTTATGCCAGCGATGCAGTCAGCGCAGACCTGCTCAGCATGATGCCCGGAAGACCTCGCTGTTTCGGCAGTGCAGTGGTGAAGCTGGCGTGGACCGCTGCCGGACGAGTGCGAGGAGCCATCTCGCTGGGCAAGTTGTACGACCTCGCGGCGGGATTGCTTCTGTGCCGAGAGGCTGGCTGCGAGACGCGCTACCTGTCGGGGGCGGAGTGGCACCTGCAGCACTTGCTGAGTGGGGCTGCCCTGCGCGAACCGATTCTGACCGCACCACCTGAAACGATGCGGGCGATTTTCAACCTGCTTCACAAGACTTCATGAGAGGAATCTACGATGACGTGTGATGAACTGGTGCAGACTTTCAAGAGCACCTCGGATGTTTTGCAGTCGCTATGCTGGCATGTGCGATACTCGCTGGGCAAAACTGGCGAGGGGCTTTCCAAACATGAAACGTTCACCGCCGTAGCGCTGGCGTTGCGGAACTGTATCATCGACCGGATGATTGAAACCGAGAGGCGGTACCGTCAGAAAGATGTCAAAAGACTGTACTACCTGTCGCTGGAGTATCTTATTGGGCGTTCGCTCACCAACAACCTGATTAATCTCGGGTTGTACGACCTCTTCCGCGACGCTTTACTGCAGCAAGGGATTGACCTCGAAGAGATCGAGGAGACCGAGAGCGACGCCGCACTGGGCAACGGTGGGCTGGGGAGGCTTGCCGCTTGCTTCCTCGACTCGCTGGCGACGCTGGGAATGCCGGGCTACGGCTACGGCATTAACTATGAGTACGGCATCTTCAAGCAGGAAATCCATCACGGTTATCAGCATGAGAAGCCTGATAAATGGCTTAGAGGCATGTCGCCGTGGCTGATCGAGCGTTTCGAGGAGCGTTTCTTTATCCCCATCTATGGACGCATCGAACACACTGTAGACAGGAACGGTCACTACCAGCCCCTTTGGGTGGACTGGAAGCTGATTGTGGGCGTGCCCTATGATATGCCCATCGTGGGATATGGCGGAAAGACAGTCAATGTGCTGCGCCTGTTCTCGGCACGCTCTTACCACGAGTTCGATATGCAGATATTCAACAGCGGCGACTATATCAGCGCGGTGGAGCAGAAAATCGCCTCCGAGACTATCTCTAAGGTGCTGTATCCCTCCGACTCGGTAGCAGCGGGAAAGGAACTGCGATTAACCCAGGAGTACTTTTTGGTAGCCTGTGCCTTGCGCGACATCGTGCGCCGCTACACGCAGCAACACGACACCTTTGACCAGTTTCCACACAAGGCGGCGATACAGCTCAACGACACGCACCCCGCGTTAGCCATCGCCGAGCTGATGCGTATTCTGGTGGACGAGAACCACCTGCCATGGGAACATGCCTGGCAGATTACCGAACAGACCTTCGGCTATACCAACCACACGCTGATGCCCGAAGCGCTGGAAAAATGGCCGGTTGCCCTGTTCGAGAAGCTGCTTCCCCGCCACCTGCAGATTATCTATGAAATCAACCGCCGTTTTCTCGAGCACGTCATGTGGCTCTACCCGGGCGACAACGAAAGGTTGCGCCGTGTGTCCATCATTGAAGAAGGCGAACAGAAACAGGTGCGGATGGCGCATCTCGCCATCATCGGCAGCCACTCGGTCAACGGCGTGTCGAAACTGCATAGCCAGCTGATTACCACTTCGCTGGTGCCCGATTTTTACGACCTGTTCCCGCACAAGTTCAACAGCAAGACCAACGGCGTCACCCCGCGCCGCTGGCTGAAGCTGGCAAACCCGCGATTGAGCCAGCTCATCGATAACACCATCGGCAACAAGTGGGTGACCGACCTGAAGCGGTTGCGCTCACTGGAGCGCTTTGCGGATGACGCGACTTTTCAACAGCAGTTTCGAGAAATCAAACAGCTGAACAAACTGCGTCTGGTTCACCTTATCCGTGAGACCACAGGAGCGTCTGTGCCAGCGGACAGCCTGTTCGACGTGCAGGTCAAGCGCATCCATGAGTATAAACGGCAGTTGCTCAAGGTGCTGCACATCATTCATCTGTATCTGGAAATCATTGAGGAGCAGCGGTATCCCACGGTACCGCGTACCTTCATCTTCGGGGGTAAAGCCGCGCCCGGATACTGGGCTGCCAAGAACATTATCAAGCTCATCAATAATGTGGCAACGGTGATAAACCACGACCACCGCGCGAGAGATTACCTGCGGGTGGTGTTCCTGCCGGATTACCGCGTGTCACTGGCAGAAGTAATTATCCCCGCTGCCGACCTGAGCGAGCAAATCTCCACCGCTGGCATGGAAGCTTCGGGAACCGGTTGCATGAAGTTCGCCATGAACGGCGCGCTGACCATCGGTACGCTGGACGGCGCGAACATCGAAATCATGGAGGAAGTCGGCAAGGAGAACATCTATATCTTCGGGCATACCGCCGAACAAATCCGCGAGATGCGGCGGGAAGGCAGCTACGACCCACGTGCGCTCTACGAGTCGAACCCCATCATCCAGCGCGTGATGGACACCTTCCGCACCGACCTGTTCTGCCCGCATGAACCCGGACTGTTCCGCTGGATATTCGACAGCCTGGTGCATCACGGCGATTACTATTTCCACCTTGCCGACCTGCCTTCGTACATCGAGATGCAGGAACGAGCGGCTCAGGAGTACCTGCAGCCAGAACTGTGGACGCGCAAAGCCATCCTGAACGTCGCCCGCATCGGCAAGTTCTCCAGCGACCGCACGGTGCAGGAATACGCTCGCGACATCTGGTACATCAAACCGGTCAGCAAGACTTAGGGACTGAACTCTGTGCCCGCCCTGTGGGATAGATGGCCACCACAGGGGGTTGCTCGACATCCCGCGAGATAAACCTGCCCACCTGCGGGTCGTGGTAGCGCGCGCCGATGTATAACAGCCCCGCGTCGCCGTCGTCCCGATAGCCACAGTCGCCTGCAAAGCGATAGGGGTTGGCACTGCTGCCCCACTGCGCTACCGCGTTGCCAAAGGCTTCGGTTGTCAACGTGCTGGCTATCGGCTGAAGGCTGTCCACCGCCGACCTGACGTTCCACGATTATCCTATAACGGTTATGCACCAGTTGACAAGCGGTGCCGTTCACGGTGCGCGATACCCGACGACCCAGCGCAGAGAGTGCCCAATCCCCCTGAGCAGGTTTTACCAGACTCGAAAACGAACGAATCTGCACAGTTCACAGTGGTTACAGGAGGAAGACGTTGAACCAGGCGTATACCCGTTTAGCTGCTCGCTGGCTCGCCCTTTACTTGCTCCTGCTCATCCTGTCGCCGCTGCAGGCGCAGACGGCGGTCAAACTGCTCGGCAGGGGCGTGGTGCTGAAGCAGTACGTGCAGCCTTTTTATAACAGCCCGCAAATCGTGAACGTCCTGGAAGTAGACCTGCGCAACCCTGCGGTGCGCGTGGACGCCGAGGTGGGCACGGGGAAGGTGTACCGCGCTGACCCCACTCAGGGACGGGAGATTGTCAGCGAGACCGTGCAACGGCTGGGCGCGCTGGCAGGGGTGAACGCCGATTTTTTCCCCTGGACAGGCGACCCGCTGAACCTGCACATTCAGGGGGGTGAGCTGGTCAGCGAGCCCAGCTCTGACCGTTCGGTCTTCGGCTTGGCGGGGGACGGCGTGGTACTATTTGGTGCGCCGCGCTGGAACGGGCAGATGACCCCAGAAAACGGTGAGCCGATACCCTTGAACGGGCTGAACCGCGCCATTCAGGCGAACGAGTGCCTGCTGGTGACGCCGCGCTGGGGCGATGCCTACCCCGTGCCCAACGGCGCGGTGGTTCGGGTTCTGCGCGAACCGAACGGCGTGCCCGCACTGGGCAAAGAGATTCGTGCCCGGATTGGCGAGATGGTGCAGGCAACGTCGCCAGTGCCAGTACCCCCCGATGGAGCGTTGCTGGTGGCGACGGGCAGTGTGGCAGAGCGCGTCCAGGGATTGCCGGACGGAACGATACTCATCTTCCGTTTCGGCATCGAGGCGACCGAGAACATCGTGGCGCTGGTGCCGCAGAAAGCAAGACAGACTACCCGCCTGGCGTCGCGCGGCGGCTTTGAACGGCAAAGTGGTGTGGACTACTGGGCGCAGGCAATGATGGCCGTGGGCGGCGGGCCGTGGCTGGTGCGCAACGGAGAGATACTCATCGACGCACCACAGCAGGGCTTTCAGACCGGATTTTCGGACAGGCGTCATCCGCGCACGGCGGTCGGAGTGACCGCGCAGGGCAGGCTGTTGCTGGTGACCGTAGACGGGCGGCAGCCGATGTCGGGCGGCATGACCCTGTATGAGCTGGCGCAGCTGATGAAGCAGCTGGGTGCTACCGATGCCATCAATCTGGACGGCGGCGGCTCCACCACGCTGGCGGTTCGTGGTGGGCTGGTGCTGAACAGCCCTTCCGAGGGCAAGCAGCGTCCCGTGGCAAACGCGGTGGTGGTCTACGCACCCCGCCCGACCGCAGCAGAGGTGGAGATGCAGCTGGAACCGTCTGCCGCCACCGTGCGCTCCGGGGAGAGCGTGCAGTTTACCGTGCGCCCGCAGGGGCAAGCGGTACGGTTCAACCCCTATTATCTGGTTTACGGCACCACAGGGGGCATCGGCTTCGTCGACCAGAACGGGCGGTTCACCGCGCTCAAGGCAGGCAAGGGCACGGTGAGTGTACTGCTGCCGAATGACCGCCTGTTGCAGGCAGAGGTCACAGTGCTTCCCGGCGACCCGGCGCGCATCGCGCTGGTGCAACCGGCTCAGGTGCCTGCTGGATTGGAGCGGTTTGACCTGGTCGTGCGCGTGACCGACCAGGCAGGCAACCCGTGTGCAGGGGTTTTGGTGCGACTGCAGGCAAAAGGTGCGGTGCCTGAACAGGACAGCGCGACCACCGACGCGACCGGCGCAGCCCGGTTCACTGTGGCATGGGATGCCAGCGTACCTGCGAGCGAATGCCTGATGACCATCACCGCCCCAGAGGCGAAAGGCGTCACGCCATTGCAAGTCAAAAGACCTGCGCAGTGAGGAGGATTCCATGCGAGTTGGAGTGATTGGACTGGGCATCATGGGTGGGGCGATTGCCGAACGGTTACTCGCCACGGGACACGAGGTATTCGTGTACAACCGCACCCGCGAGAAGGCGGAACCGTTGCTCGCGCAGGGAGCGCAGTGGGCGGATACCCCTGCCGCCGTGGCTGCGCACAGCGAGGTGGTCATCTCCATCGTCACCGACCCTGCGGCGGTGGAGCAGATTACCTTCGGGGAGCGCGGCGTGCTGGGCGCATTGCCGTCACACAGCGTGCATTGCGATATGAGCACGGTGTCGGTGGCATGGACGCGCCACATGGCACAGACCTATCGCCAGGCGGGCAAGCGGTTCGTGCAGGCACCGGTGCTGGGCGGCAGGAAACAGATTCTGGAAGGCACCCTTCTGGTTTTTGGAGGTGGCGCAGAGGAAAACGTCGCACGGTGTGAACCGGCATGGCGTGCCTTCTCGGATAAAATCTGGCACTTCCCCACCGCCGAGCAAGCGACCACCACCAAGCTCGCGTGCAACATGCTGATTGCGCACATGATGGTGGGCTTAGGGCAATCGCTGTTATTCGCGGCGAAGGGGGGCGTGTCTCCGGCGACGCTGCTTGACATCCTGTCCAAGTCCAATCTGGGCGCGCCGATGTATTCCACCAAAGGCAGAGCCTTGCTGGAGCGCAACTTCCGCGCCAACTTCTTCGTGCGCCACCTGTTGAAAGACCTGACGCTGGCAGAAGAGGCGGCACGCGAGACCACCACCCTGCTGCCCCTGAACGCCCTCACCCGCGAGCTGTTTGTCGCGGCGATGCAGCAGGGTTATGCGGACGAAGACTACTCGGCAGTGGTGAAGGTGCTGGAGAATCTGGCGGGAGTCGAAATCAAGGAGGAAACACCATGAACGACCTGGTTCACCGAGCATTTGAGGCATACCAGCAGTTGATTGCGGACATCGCCCGTTCGCAAGGCGAGGCAATCCATCGCGCGGCGAAACTGTGTGCCGACTGTCTATCCCGGCAGGGCGTGATTCACATCTACGACACCGGGCACCTGGTCTCGCGCGAGCTCATCAACCGCGTGGGCGGGCTGGCGGCGATGTCCCCGCTGAACTTCAGCCTGTCCGTAGAGAACCCGAACCAGTTTCGTCAGGCGCAGGGCGAGACGGGCAAAGGCGGCTTTGAAACCGATGCGCTGATTGTTTCCGCCGCGCTGAAGCGCAGCCACGCGAAGGCGGGCGACGTGCTGATTATCGGCACGGTTTCGGGCAAGCAGACGATACCCGTGGAGCTGGCGATACAGGCGAAGGACCACGGATTAAGCACCATCGGCATTACGTCGCTGCGCTACTCCTCGCAG
>Ga0272447_1000876_pt1 | contig 20779 bp, 18 predicted proteins | sample YNPCB0133_FD_194589 | JGI IMG/M metagenome (GOLD analysis project Ga0272447, IMG submission 194589) | Hot spring microbial mat communities from Yellowstone National Park, WY, United States - YNP-CB-013-3 | ecosystem: Environmental > Aquatic > Thermal springs > Hot (42-90C) > Sediment | place... | reverse complement strand
GCATCCTGACTGGCCTCACCCCCCTAGATGTAGGGGTGGCAAGGGCCAAGAAGCACTATTAAGGCCTATTGGCCGGGCACGTCCGCTAGTTTTCCTGAACCGCTGTTGCGATGGGGGCAGGGGCGAAGTTGGGAACCAGGTTGACGTCTTCGAAGCCGGCCAAGATAGCGTCAATTTGGCCGGGATCCTCAAGGAGCTTGCCGTTAGTGGCAGCGCAGGTCAAGACAGTGATGGCCTGGGCGCGGCTGGGGACATCGTTGGGGCGAAAGGTGCCGTCCGGGAAGCCGCCGATAATCTGCCGTCCATTGAGCCCGGCAATGTACTAAGCACCCCATTAGGTGCTGATATCAGAAGAGTTGAAGAAGACGAGCCAAACTGCGCACTCAGACAGGGAAACCTTCCAAAAAGTTCTATCCGGCTGCCGGTTTTGCCAGCCGTTTTAGGGGGCAGGATTGGGGTAGCGCTGATGCACTGCCTCGATCTCCACCAGGATCTCAGGCGATAGCTCCACCTCCAGGCAACTGAGGTTTTCCTTGAGCTGGGCGAGATTGGTGGCCCCGATGATGGTGCTAGTGACAAACCAACGGCTGCGCACAAAGGCCAAAGCCAACTGGGCAGGGGTCAGGCCGTGCCGGCGGGCAATCTGGACATAGGCGGTTACGGCCTCTTCCACATTGGGCTTGCGGTAGCGCTGGCCAAAGCTCTCAAACAAAACCAAGCGGGATCCCGGCGGCTTGGCGCCCCCTAGGTACTTTCCTGTCAGCACTCCAAAAGCCAAGGGACTGTAGGCTAGCAAGCTCACCTGCTCGTGGCGGCAGACTTCCGCCAAGCCCATTTCAAACGTGCGGTTGAGGAGGCTGTAGGCATTCTGAATCGAGACCACCTTGGGCAAGCCCAATTGCTCGGCCACGTGGCAGAACTCGCAGAGTCCCCAGGGGGTCTCATTGCTCAGGCCGATGTAGCGCACTAGGCCCTCCTGCACCAGTTCCGCCAGCCCCTGCAGTTGCTCAGCAATGGGAACTGTGGGCCGCTCTTGAGAAGGGTCGTAGGCCACGCCCCCAAACAGCGGCACATAGCGATCCGGCCAGTGGATTTGGTAGAGGTCGATGTAGTCGGTTTTTAGGCGTTTGAGGCTACCGGCCACTGCCTGTTTGAGGTTGTCGCGGGTGATCGACAAAGACCCGCCGCGGATCCAGTGCCAGGGCCGACCGGGGCCGGTGATCTTGGTGGCTATGATGAGGCGATCCCGGGGTTGGTGCCGCAGCCACTCGCCGATGTAGCGTTCTGTAGCTCCCTGGGTCTCCGCCCGCGCTGGCACCGGGTACATCTCCGCCGTATCGATGAAGTTGATCCCGTGCTCCACTGCGTAGTCGAGCTGCTCCCAAGCCTCGGCCTGGGTATTCTGCTCACCAAACGTCATGGTGCCCAGGCAGATCTCGGAAACCTGGAGAGGGCTGTGGCCAAGCTGGCGGTAGCGCATAGGGACTCTCGATCGCCTAACCCGAGACGTAGCCCTATTCTGAGGCCAGTTGCCTGCCTGTGGGATCCCTCGCCTGCTGCAGGACAGGGACGTACTCGCGGTAGATCTGGTTTAAGATTTCCAGGCCAATGCGGCTGCGACTGTCGGGGGGGCGAGCTTCAATGGCCGCTTTGACCTGTAAAATCGTGCCCACCGGATAGGGCGAGCGCAACTCCTCCTGCTTGCCCAAAAACACATCGGTAAAGTAGTCGATCAGCCGCCGCACTTCCCCCATATCTTTGCGGGAGATCTCCATATCCAAAACGGTGGTCAATTTGGCTCGCATCGCCTGAAAGCTTTGCTGGCTGGTGTTAAGGGCCACCCGCTTGGCCAGGCTATCCACCAGAATTTGGCTGATCTTCTCCACATTTTGAGTCACGATCTCGCGGTGGCGGGCAGCAAAGCGCAGTTGCACTTCATGCAAAAATTGTTCTCGCTCCAGGATTTGGATGCCCTGCTGCTCCAGATCCACTCCGTAGCTTTGCAACTGCTTGTACTGGTTCAAAATCCATTGGCTGTAGAACGAATCGGCCAAAACCCGCCAGTAGCCGATGATGGTTGACTCGGCAAAGGGGATGCTCAGCAAATAGGCCTCGCTGGTGATCCAGTGCAAATGCTCGGTCAGGTTGTCCCGGTCTTTTTCGTCCAGGTACGAGGTGCGCGGTACCCAAGCTGACCCGTACTCGCTTTTCACCTCTACGGGTAGGGAGACCAAGAGGGTGTCGAAAAATTGATGGAGGCTGAAAAGGAGAAACTTCTTCGGATCCTGGAGGCGGTTGAGCAGCTCTTGTTTTTTCTCTTCCTGATATTGAGCTACCAACTGCTGGGCTGCGGCGGCCTGGCTGCGCGCTGCCTCTACATCTTGCCGTAGCTTTTCGATTTCTTCCGTACTCGGCACCTCGCTAGCAGCAGGCTCCCACTCTCCGCTGAAATAACTGCCGCCCGGCCCTGGACTCCCGAGGCTTGCCAGCGGTTCGTCGCTGTCGTTGTCCAGAGTCAGCAAGTGAGAAAGAGCCCGCAGCCGAGCTCGTCGATTGGAAGAGCACAGGGATCCCACCTCCACCGGATCCCGACTTTCCCAGCCGTCCAGCCCACCGATGCGGTAGAGCGTATAGAAATACTTGCTAAGCAGCAGGGCGAGGAGATGGTAGTTTTTGACGTCGTTGTACTCCAAGTAGGCCCGCAGACACAGTTGAAAAGCGATGTTGGGCAGGCTGCGACACACCCCCATGATGTGGGAGTACACCCTTTGCAGGTGGGGCCGAAAGCGGCGTGGGATCGCCTCCGGCCGCAGGCCGCGCAGCCAAAACTCCGGCTGGCGCAGATCTTGGGGGGTGAAGTAAAAGCTTTCTTGCCAGAGCAGTTCGTCCAAGTCGCGGGCAAAAATCGGCCTTAGCTGATCCACGATTTGCACGACGACCGACTCGCTAAAAACCGGTATGACTTTTTCAATACGCAGTTGCTCGTAAACGGAGTACAGCCGCTCGCTGCGAAAGGACTCGATCGAGATCAGCCCCTTCATGGTTCCAATCCGACCGTCGCGCGTAAGAAACTTGTACACAATCTCGGCGGTGGCGTTGGGAGAGAGGATGAGAGTTCCTGTTAGATCAGGGGAAATTTGCAAAGGTCGCAGCAGGCGGCTGGTTTCGCTAAGGCTGAAGCAGCTCCAAGCGGCAGGGTTAAGCACCACCGACGATAAGCTGGCCAGCCATTGCTTCTCGTCCAGGTCTTCCAGACGCATCTCCCCCTCGAGGGCTCCAGTTGGCATGGGCGGCGGGGCGGTGCGTCCATCCTCAAGTGGAGAAGAAGATGGCCATCGTGGAGATGCACTCATGGGACACCACCCCAACGGGAGGGAGAAGGGACTGTTAGACGCTCTCGAATCTGCAGGTAGACTATAGAAGAAAGTATTCCCAGGTAGGTGTGATCTGCATCTCCCAAGGGACTTGGCGACTCTCCCTGGCGGCAAAGGGAAAGGGCATCCTGGAAGGTCTTTAGCCCCATTCTTCAGTATCCTGAGAAAGTTAGTTTCTGGGTAGCGGGCAATTACGGTTTGGGAGCGTCAGAGAGAGATAGAGGGGATTGCGGAAGCAACCTCTACTACTGCTAGCGGGCTAACTGGCGGCAACTCCCTCCTTGCGGGTTAGCGACCAGATAAAGCGAGTGAGGAGAGGGGCGTTCTGGCAGAGCGCCTGAACGCGGTTTCAGCTTCGGGGATAGGAGGGCAGGGATGACGACTATTCTGGTTGTTGACGACGATCCCACCATTTGCTTGCTGTTGAAGCGATCCCTGGAGCAGCAAGGCTACACCGTCGAGATAGCCAGCAATGGTTCGGAAGGGCTGGAGAAGGCCCATCTTCTAGCCCCGGGGCTGATTATCTGCGACTGGATGATGCCTGATATGGATGGGCTGGAAGTCTGCCGGCGCATCAAGGCTGATCCCAAGTTTTCCACCACCTTCTTCATTTTGCTTACCGCCCGCACCGAAGTCGAAGACCGCATTCAGGGCCTAGATGCTGGGGCAGACGAGTTCCTCAGCAAGCCCATCGATCCCAATGAATTGCGAGCGCGGGTGCGGGCTGGGCTACGCTTGCACCAGCTCAGCCATGACCTGCAGCAGCAAACTGCTCGACTGCGGGCGGAGTTGGCCGAAGCAGCTAGCTATGTGCGCTCGCTTTTGCCCAAACCGGCTCACTTCCCCCTTCACCAGATAGCGATTGAGTGGTGCTTTTTGCCCTCCCAGGAGCTGGGGGGCGATTCGTTTAACTACCAGTGGCTGGACGAGGATCACCTAGCTATTTACCTTCTGGATGTCTCAGGGCACGGGGTGGGATCCGCCCTCTTGTCCGTGTCGGTGGTGAACCAGCTGCGCTCCCAGAGCCTGCCCGACACCGACCTGCGGCAGCCAGATGCGGTGTTGCGCGCCCTCAACCAGTCCTTCCCAATGGGATCCCACCATGACATGTACTTCACCCTCTGGTATGGGGTTTACCAGCCGGGATCTCGCTTGCTTTCTTTTGCCAGCGCTGGCCACCCCCCCGCTCTGTTGGTTGCTCAATCGGATCCCATCCCCCTAGAGCTGAAGACACCCAATTTGCCCATTGGCGTTTTGCCCGAGCAGGACTTTGCCAGGGACGAAGTGCGGATCCCGGCGAACAGTTGTCTCTACGTGTTCAGCGACGGGGTTTACGAAGTGTCCAGCTCGGAAGGGATCTGGGGGATAGAGAACTGGAAGTCGTTCCTAGGCGCCCATGCCTGCATTGGCGTCGATCACGTTCTGCAACACATCCAATCTTTCCGCGGCAGGGCGGCTCTTGAAGATGACTTTTCTCTGCTCCGTATCAGCTTTGGCTAGTAGCTCAAGAAGGAGGGAATGGGGATGATTGAAGAGCTGAACCGGGATCCGCTCCCTGAAGCTCCTCCCACTGGCTAGGAGTAAAGGTACGGAGAGCTAGGGCATGGAGACGGCCATCCTGAAGGTAGGGCTTCAAGGCCTCGTTCACCAGCCGGTGCTGTTGGATGAGGGACAGGCCCTGGAACTGCTCAGCTACAACAACAGCCTGAAAATGGTTGCCATCGCCCACTGTATCTTCTACGTGCACTTTGGCGCCGGGTAGGGCAGCCTGTATCAACGCCTCGATTTCCCGCGAATCCATGCGCCGTCTTCCTGGCTTCGGCCCAAGAAACGTAAAGAAGCTCTCCTCCTGTTTGCAGAGGTTATAGCGGGGACTGGATTTGAACCAGTGACCTTCGGGTTATGAGCCCGACGAGCTACCAGGCTGCTCTACCCCGCGTCGCTTTTCTACTCTAGCCTGCTTCTTCCAGGGTCGGCAAGTCCTCGGTTACCGACCAAAAAAATCCCCCTGGCAACCAGGGGGAAGGGCAAGAGCAGAACCTCTAGGGCAGCAGTTCCTCAAGGGCCTCCTCTTTGGTGTTGGTGCGGCGAGAGAGGGTGCGGCGATCGAAGGTCATGTGGATCTCGCGGGTTTGCTCGCCGTCGGCAGCTACAGCAAAGATGGGAAAATCGATGTTGCCGTCGGGGAAAGCCATGTGGAAGCGGAAAGTGCCATCAGGGTTGAGCTGGATCTTGCGCCCCCCGATGGTGACGGTGGCATCGGGCTCCGTGGCTCCATAGACGATGAGTTCGGCATCGGCCACCAGCCAGAACTTACGGGAGCGCCGCGGTAGCACTTCGGAAGCGCCCGAGAACAGCCCCAACCCCGAGCCAGAGGCCATCCAAGGAGCAGCAGGCACTTCTGCCATGCCCATCATGCCCACCCCGGACGGAACGATGAACGAGCTGATGGCCTGCTCCGGCACCAGTTGGTGGCTGCCAAACAGGGATCCCGCCACTCGCATCGCCTCGAAAGCCTCCACCATGTCCAGGAAGGGATCCGCCGTCCTCTCCCGCTGCGGCTCGTCGCCTTTGTAGGCCACCACGCCCATGCCGGTAGCGCTGCGCTTGTAGGGCTCGGTGAGCTGGTAGAGGGTGCGGCCCTGGAGGGGCATGTCAAAGGGCACTGTCAGGAAGTGCTCTTCAAACCAGTCAGAAGGGAAGACTGGCGGCACCATCACCGCCGCCGAGCGGGCCAACACGAGCCAGCGACCATCCGCCGTCCGGTAGCCAATCTCCACCAGGTAGGAGCGATCGCTCACCGGGATCGGCAGGTACCATTCCCGCGCCAACTCGTCGCAGGGGTACTCCTGCATGCTGTGGGCCGGCTGGCGGTCGAAATCGATATCCGTTACGTCATAGAGGCGCAGCGCCAACTGCTGACCTCCCTCGCGGCGCTTGCTCTCTTTGGCCTCGTTGGGCACATCCCAATAGGCGTAGGCCCACTGGGGATCCCGCGGCAGCAGAACAATGCGGCTTTCGCCATAGCCACCTGGCAGATCCCCTAACCCTTTATCCACATCGGCCAGATCCGGCTTGCTGGCAACCTCCGGACCCACAAACTTCGTTTGGGTAACCGATTCTTGCCCGCTGGGCTCCGGCATCGCATCCATAGGACGGCCAGCCTTGACCTGAGCCTCCCGAATGGCCTCGATAAGCTGGTCTTTGGTCATGCGGCTGTACTTGGGGATCTGATAGCGGGCCGCTTCTTCCCGCAACTGCCGGATGGTCATTTCTTCTAAGGGGATCCGCTCTGGTGGCATGGTCGGGGCCTCCTCTCCTCAACAAATCGGGCTTGTGCGCACACTCAACTGGCTAACCGATAAGGCTGATCCCAGCTTGCGGCTAAGCGCAACCCCTGGCCTACTGGGGTGACCGCCGGCTTTGCGTCTTCCAACCGCTGATGACTACAGGTTGGGATCAGCGGGGATCAGTAATGATGACCCTATGTTCACGTATTTCTTCCCATTGGTCAAGAGCTTGGGGATCGCTGGGGATCAGAAAGGAGGATTGCGCGCGATCCCCTGCCGAACCACCCCCGCCTGGATAGCATGGGGGAACGAGCGGCTGCGGATTTTCAGGCCAAGAGGTGTGGGCATGAGAACTCAAGGTGCAGGGATCCGGATCAAGGCGGCAGCCCTGGGACTCCTGGCAGGGGGACTTGTCTTGCCGGGGGAAGCGGTCGAGGCGCAGACACTGTTTCCTCCCCTCCACCGCCTGCAGGGGGGATCCCCTACCCCAACCCTTGAGAAACAAGAAGCGCCCTGGCGTTCGGTCACTCCCGACCAGCTATTTCCTGACGAGAACGCAGGATCAGAAGGGCCGATTTTCGATTTGGACTTGTTGCGCCAGTTGGACATGAGCGCCGGCGGCGGTGGCTTGGGGTCTGGGCAAGGGGGAGTAATCGGGCCTGGCAGCGGCCAGAGCGGGGTGCGCGGCTCCAGTCCTGGCTCAGGGGTGGGCACAGGCCAAGGGTCAGGGGGTGGAACTGGCCTGGAGGCGGGATCCCAGCGGCCCCAGCCCCAGGTAACAGGGCTGCTGGTCGATGCCCGCGGCCTGGACTTTCTGCCCAGCCAGTCGATGCGCCTTTTGGATCCCGATGGCAACCCTGTTTACCCGCCCATCAACCTTGGCCAGGATCTCAACGCCGCCTTTGTGGGCAGCGAGGGCACAGCCGCCTACGCCACCTCGGAAGAGCAGGCCCGCTGGTTAGTCAACCGCATTGGGGAGCGGCCCCACCGCATCCGCGCCCTGCGCACCTTGGGCTATGACCTGGTGATCTCTGCCGAAGATGCCTTCAATCTGCGCCAGATGAACGCCGCCGATGGCTTTCTGGATCGCTTTGCTGTGGTGGTCATCTGGGATGGCAGCCAAGCCAGCTTGCCCTAGGTATAGCCCCTCCCCAAGGACTTGGCTGGAAGGCTGACCTGGGGATGCTAGCCTAGCGAGAGGGCTCTACACCACTGACCCAGACGGCATAGCCCTATGCAACGGTTTGCCAACCAACCCCTGCGGGAACGGCCACATCTAGCGGTATTTTCTTCCAGCAAGGTGGGCAACTTTGTGGTCACCATCCCCCTCTTGCGTGGCCTCAAGGAAAAATACCCCGGCTGTGTGCTGGATTTTTTTGGCAGCGAAATTACCCGCGACTTTGAGCTCCACTGCCCCTACATCGACTTCAGTTTCCCCCTCTACAGCCGCCGCCCCGATTACCTCGAGGCCCTAGCGGCCGCTGTGCGGGATCGCGTGGCCCAAGCTGGTCCCTACGATCTGGCCATCAATTGCGACGAGTTTAGCGAGCTCAACCTGGTAGCGGTAACGGCCCTGCGACCCCAGTACATTGCCGGGGCTGGCCTGACCTTGGATTTTCGCCGCAAGTTGGATCCCGGCTCCGACCCGGTACAGCGCATGCTGCAGGACGACGACTGGAACAGCCCGGAGTTTTTGCAGCGCTATAGAGATATCCTCACCAGCAACTACATTGCCGAGATCTTCTGCCGCCTGGCCTATGTAGAGACGGATTTCTTCCGCCTAGAGCTCCCCAGCCGGGATCCCGATTTTCCGGTGCCGGAGGTCCTCGTGCACATCACCACCACCCGCCGCGCCAAGATGTGGCCGCTTGAATACTGGCGCCAGGTAATCCAGTGGTGCCAGGGCCAGGGCTTGCAGGTGGGGCTAGTGGGCAGCGCCCCCGAGCTGCAGCGATCCCTCTACCACGGCGACGGCGAGGAGCAACTGCTGGCTGAAACGGGGATGATTGACTTGCGGGGCAAAACCACCCTCCTCGAGCTGGCGGGGGCCCTGAAGCGGGCGCGGGTCTGTATCTCCGTGGATGCGGGGCCAATGCACATTGCGGCAGCTGTAGGCTGTCCCACCATTGCTCTATTTGGCAACGATGCCGACGGCGATGGAGCTAGCCCCGTGCGACTGTGGGCACCTCGCTTGCCCCATGTTTACGTTACCCAGACTCCCTATAAATGTCGGGTCTGCGCAGAAAACAAGTTCAAAAACGAAGCCTGCCTAGTGGAAGGCCACCCCTGCATGGTTCACCTCAAGCCGGAAACGGTCATCGGCTACCTCAAGGAGATTCTCAAGAAAAGCTAGGGGTCCCGTTTTGCCCTGCCCCTTGGAGCAGTCTGGTAGACAGCAGAGGGTGCCTAGGAGCGCAGGCTGGATCCCCGAAAGTCTGGCTGAGCTGAGAGTTTGAGGCCGAAAACTCTGTCCCTAAACCATTTGGGTGTGAGCTGTGACTCCAAGGAGGAGGTACAGCCATCAAGGGAGCCGCCTTGCTGAGCCAAGAAACAAGAGGGCTTGGCAAGGAGTTGCCCTAAAGCTGCTAGCCACCTTTTGCTTTGCCTGCTTGGGGGTAATCATCCGGCTCAACACTCCCGCCCTGCACCCTTTTGAGATGGTGTTTCTGCGCAACCTATTCGGGTTTCTTGCCCTGGTACCGCTGCTTTTGCGAGCAGGGATCCACTCTCTGCACACTGCCAAGATGAGCTTTTACCTCCTGCGCTCGGCAATTAGCACCCTGGGGATGCTGCTTTCCTTCTGGGCGGCCAGCCTGTTGCCTTTGGCAGAGGCCACGGCCCTGAGCTTTGTCCAGCTTTTGTTTGCTGGCATGATGGCGGTTTGGGTGCTGGGAGAACAGATGCGCCCCTCGCGCTGGCTGGGTTTGGGCTTAGGAGTTGTCGGGACTTTGGTGATGCTGAGGCCGGGCTTTCGCGAATTCTCTTTGGGCACAGGGCTAGCCTTAGCGGCGGCGCTTCTTTTTGGCTGGGTGATCATCGTGCTTAAGATCCTCGCCCGCACCGAGTCCAGCCTCACGACCACGGCCTACATGGGCCTGTTGCAGACTCCCCTTTCCTTCTTGGCTGCCGTTTGGGTTTGGACCTGGCCTTCGCCGGAGCAGTGGCTGTGGATGGTGGCAATGGGGCTGTTGGGCAGCCTTGGCCAGGTGGCCCTTGCCCAAGCCTACAAGCTAGCCGACGTAACGATGCTCCTGCCTTTGGATTTCTCCCGCCTCCTCTGGGCTAGCCTGCTCGGGTTCTGGGTGTTTGCCGAGATCCCGGATGGGTGGACTTGGGTAGGCGGAACCCTGATTTTAGCAGGCGTCACCTCCGCGGCATACAGCGAGGCCCGCCAAGCCCGTAGTAGGGGAGTCTGCCAAGGACAATGACTTACACCCGTGGCAGGACGGGGCTGGAGCTGGTCACGTCAGTGGTGGTGAGGGCCGCCAGCAGGGCTTCGGGGCTAACAGGGAAGGGCAGGTGGTGGATATCCGATCCCGGCTGGCAGGCCACTTGGGCAGCGTGCAGCAGCTCGGCAGATCCCAGGTGGCCTAGGTGCAGATCCCGCAGGTTCAGGGGCAGTCCCACCTGGCGGTAGAACTCCAGCAACTGAGTGCGGGCCGCTAGCGCCAACTGGCTTCCCTGCAAGATCTCCTCCAGGCGGAGCTGGGCCAAGATGCCAAAAGCCACTTTCTCCCCGTGCAGGGTGGCCCGGTGCCCCCTCAGATGAGTAAGGCCATTGTGGACAGCGTGGGCGGCCACGGTGCGACACTTGGCCCCTCCCAAGCCGCCGACGATCCCCGCTAGGCAAATGCAGGCATCCACCACTTGCTTCCAAGCAGTTCCGCCCGGCTCCCTCAAGGCCGCCAAGGATTGCTGGAACAGCAGATCCCGCAGGACACGGGCTTGTTGCACAGCAGCAATCACCAAGGCATCTTCCGAGTTGCCACTGCTTACAGAAGACTCGTACCACTTGGCCAAGGCGTCTCCGATCCCGGCCACTAGCGTGCGCGCTGGGGCTTGCAGAATGAGCTCGTAGTCCAGGATCAGGGCAGCGGGAGCTTGATCCAAGGCCACATCCCGCTGAAAGGCGCCTGCATCGGAGTAGATGTTGGACAGGGCACTCCAGGCAGCACAGGTGGCGGCAGAGGTGGGCACCGTTACCACTGGGATCCTCAAACGATGGGCCACCAGCTTGGCCGTGTCCAGGGCCTTGCCGCCTCCTACCCCCAAAATGCCGGTTACCGATTCTGCTGTGGCCAGTGCCTGCAGGCGAGCCAGCTCCGACTCACTGCAGTCAACCCCGTAGGTAGTCCAGTAAACCTGGACGGCGGGATCCCGAGCAAAATTGCGCTTCAGGGGCAGCTCTGCCACGGCCAGGGATCGCTCCCCCCCAATGACCAACACCCGGGATCCCAGAACCGTCAGAGGTACAGTCCCCAAGATGCCCCTGCCCCGGTACAGGCGGGCCGGCGCCGGGATGGCAAGGTCCAATTCACAAGTTCTCATTCCCAAAAGGGGCAATTACAGACTACGATTCTAGCCGCCAGTTCTGCCTTTCCCACCTCAGGTGTAGTCACGGGCAGGCCTCGCCTGCTTAGAAGGGGTTGAAGGGAGGGTCTGCTATCACAAATCTTTGCCAGCAGTCAACTACGAGTGGTGGTAACCCCCCAACAGATTGGGTAGTATGCGTCTAGCAGTGGCGCAGAGGGTGGGGTTTCCCAGCGTGTTCGGCTTCTTTGGCGGTTTCAAAGCCCAAACCATGCTTGGGGTGGAGATTAACCCCGAGCGCATCGCCGTCGCCCAACTCAAAAAGCAGGGTAGTGGCCGCTATCGGCTGGCTCACTACCACACCGTGGAAATGCCCGAGGGGGCGATGGCCGAGGGGCGCATCCTCGATCCCAACACCGTTGGCCTGAGCTTGGCTAACTTGCTCAGCGAGTACAAGGTGCCCACCAACTTGCCGGTGGCAACCGCGGTGCCGGCGCGGGAGGCCATTGTTCGCCTCCTTCGCCTACCGGCTGATCTGCCTGCCGATGAACTGCGGCGGGTGGTTTTGGAGCAGGAGGCGGAACTCTACATCCCCTACCCGCGGGATCAGGCGGATGTGGACTACCAACCCCTGGGCCTTGACCTTTCCCAGGATGGCATTGAGCGCATCGAGGTGCTGCTGGTGGCAATCCCCAAGGAGGTGGTGGACAACTACCTGGCGGTGCTGCAAGCAGCCAACTTGAAAGCGCGCTGTGTGGAGCTGGCCAGCTTCTCCCTCATTCGCACCATCCGCGACCAGCTCCTCCAGTACAGCCCTCAAGAGGCAGTGTTGCTCAGCTCCATCGGCTACGACAGCAGCGAGATCAGCATCTTGGTCAACGGCATCCCCCAATTTACCCGCACGGTTAACATCGGCACCGTCCACATGCGGCAGGTGCTGACCCAGTCTCTCAGTCTGCCCTTCAGTCGCACTGGCGAGCTGTTGCGAACTCTGAGGTTACCCCTGCTCAACCCCAACGAGGTTTTGCTTGGCGGTGGGCAGGCGGTTTCCAGCAACCCAGGCGTGGCCGCAGTGGCGCGTGTTGTTACCGACTTGGCCGATGAGCTGAAGCGCTCCATTGACTTCTTCACGAGCACGGAAAGCAACTTCCCGGTGGTGAAGGTCTTTCTGGCCGGCTCCGGGGCCACTATCGGCCAGGTGGATGCTTTCCTATCTCAGTCGTTGGGCATGGCTGTAGAGCTGGCGGATCCTTTTGGCAACATCCTTGTGCCGGATGCCATCGAGGTGCCTCTAGAGGAGCGCCCGGCGATGGGAGTAGCTTTGGGTCTGGCCATGCGGGAAGCCGGCAAGGGATGACCTGCAATACCTAAGCGAGGCGACAGATGTACACCCCGGAGATCAACTTTCTTAAAGAAAGACCGGAAGTTCCCGCCTCCGTCCAGACAGGGGCAGAGGCAATAGCTGCCCCACCCACTGCCGCAGGAGCGGGGAGCTGGGCCCTGGCCCTTGGCCTGGGGTTTGCTGCGGCTGCCGTGGCCATGGGGGGTTTTTGGTATTTCCAGGCCCACTTCTTGCGCCAGAGAGATGCCCTAAGGGCAGAGCGAACCCGCCTCGAAGGGGAACTCAGCACAGCCAATGCCGAGTTAACCCGACTCCAGGGCCTCAGCCAAGAATTACAAACCATTCGCACCCAGACGGAGGGCTTCCGATCTTTCCTGGGATCCCTCCAGCCCTGGTCAGCCATTTTGGAGGAAGTGCGGCGCCGGATCCCTGGCCAAGGGGTGTGGATAACCAACATCAGCGCTTCTGGGGACACCGTAAACATACAAGGAGAGGCGCTGGATTTTCCCTTGGTGAACGACTTTTTGCTCACCTTGCTGGATTCCAACTTCGTAACCAGCGCCGTTCTCAACAGTGCCTCTCGAGCGGAGGGCACACCTGAAACTGAAGCCAGCGTTGCTTACAGCATAACAGTTACTGTTCGGACTATCGGGGATCCCGACCCAGAGTTTACCCGTGAGCTGGAACAGCGGGGAGCAATAGGCCTAGTTGAAAAGATCCGTACCTTGCGCCAAGCGGAGGCGAACTGATGACTGGCTCGCTGGAAAGTTTTCACGATGAACAACTGATGGCACCTCCAGCAGGGCCGCCGGTACTGCTGGGTGTCGAGCTAACTCCCATTCGCATTGGACTTCTGATTGGAATCTTGGGTGTGGGCATGGCGGGCTTTCTGACCTTCACCCAACTCCGTCCTCTGATCGAAGAAGTGCAAGCCTTGGAAAGAGAGGTGGCCCAAAAAACCAGCCAGTTGCAGGAGGTGCAGGGCCAGATTGCCAGCTTGCAGGATCTGCCCAACCAGATCGAGAGGGCTCGCGGGCAGCAGCAACAGCTCAGCGCTTTGTTTGCTACTCCTGAGAATGCCGACACTCACCTGATCGATCTCAACCGCCTGGTGCAGGGGCAACCTAACAGTCAGTTGCTCAGTTTCAGACCTTCTCCTTTAACGCCGGCTTCTTCGGACAACCCCGAAGTGCCCGCAATCATTGCTCCAGCCATCCAGGTGCAGACCACGCGCGTCACAGTGCAGGGTCCCTACGCCGACATTATCAACCTCATGAGAGACATCGAGCGTTTTCGGGCTCTGTTCCGCGTGGGCAACCTCTCCCTCAATCCCGTTCAAGGGAGGGGGGAGCTGAACGTCGCCTTCGACTTGACCGCCTATTACTACAACAAAGACATTCCCTTGGGTACTGCCCCTGCGCCCGAAGGACAACCCTCCCCTACTCAATCTGAACCAGAGCAGCCAGCACCCGGTCAATAGGTCAGCCTGAACCCTGCTTAGGCTCTGGTGGCTGACAGCGGGCTCTGTCGCAAGGGGCAACCCAGAGGTGAGGGACATCTATCTAGTGTGGCTGTAGGGAAGATTGGAGAAAAAAGCCTCTACAGGTAGTGGCAAAAGCTAAAATTTCGGCTTTGATTAGGGAAGCACGGCCTAGACCTGCGCTGAAGGTCAAGCAGGAACACGCTTGGACAAGGGAGCGAGGTGTGAGGATAATGAGCCGTCGAGTTGCTTGGGGATGGGCATTGAGCTTGATCCTTTCTCTGCCCCTGTTGGCCGTAGAAAGCCGGCCTGATGAGGCTGCTGCCCAACAATTGACCTCCACCCATCCGCAAAGCCTCAGCCGTATCACCGATATTCGGCTAGTGCCCCACGGCAACCGCATGAGACTGGAGATCCAAACCACGGGGGGCGCCCGTCCGCAGGTGTTCTTTACCCAACAGGGCCGGTCTTGGATTGGGGATATCGCCAATGCCCAACTGGATAGAGGTCAAGGCCGCTATCGTCAGGATTCTCCCCTGCCGGGAGTGCGCTTCATCGAAGCCAAGCAAATAGGTAGTGACAGCGTGCGGGTAGAAATTGCCGGCGTTGCGGCAGCTCCCCAAGGCTTGCTGGCCCAGCGTAGCCCAACGCAGTTGGTCTTCGAGTTTGAGGGCTTGCCCTCTGCCCTGCCAGCTCCTGTAGCTGCAGCGCCCAGCCAAGAAGTAGTGCCCAATCAACCAGCCTCGCCAACTCGAGCTCAGCCTGGTGCCCCACCGGCAACCCCTGCCTCTTCTCCGGCTGCTCAAAACTCTCCTTCTCCCCGCGTGGCAGCTGCTACTCCTCAGCCTCTTGCCCAAAACTCCCCCTCTTCCCCGCCAGCTCAGACAGCTCCTACTCCTCAGCCAGCTTCTCCTAGGCCGGTCATTTCTCAGGTGCCCTCCGTGGGCCAGCTTAACCAACCGCAATTGCCGCCAGGAAGCTTGCCCACTGGATCCCCCTTCCAGGGGAGAGCTGTGGCCCCTCCTGCTGGAGATATTGCCATCGGCACCATCTTGCCTGATCCTCCTCCGATTGACCTTGGATCCACAGCCAAGATTAGCTTGACCCTAAAGGATGCTCCCGTAGGCGATGTGTTGAGCCTGCTGGCGCGGCGAGCAGGACTGAATGTAGTGCTCAACGATGTCCCGCCCGATTTAACCATCTCTCTGGACGTGCAAGACTCGCCCTTACAGGAGGCATTCAACTATATCTTGCGGCTGAAACAGTTGCAGGCTCAGCGCCGGGGTCAGACTGTATTCATTGGAAAAACGTTGCCAGGAGTGGCAGGGGTTCTGGTGCGGAACTACCGCTTGAATCAGGCAGTCGCTACCAAGGAGTTGGTGGAGCGGCTCAAAGGAGTTCTAGACGCCGTTGCACCAGGTGCTCAATTTTTTGAGGATCCACGCACCAACTCTATTACTGTGGTTGGCACGCCACAACAGCAGGATATTGTAGCTGCTCAGATTGCCCAGTTGGATGTGCGTCGGCGACAGGTTTTGATTTCCGTTAGAGCCGTTGATATTCGCTTGGACAAAAACGAAAGCTTATCAGTTAACTTGGGAGGGGCATCTGGCAACTTTGCCCTTGGAACCTTGGGAGACGCCAAGTTTGGTGGTCAACCGCTCAATCAACCTGCGGGATCCTCGGTAAGCTCTATCGGCCCTGAAGGCCCATCAGGATCCATCACGGGAATATTTAACACTCTCAACCGGCTGCAGCAGTCTTTGGCTCTAAGAGTGGAGTCTGCAATACTAAATGGAACTGGAAAAATTCTAACTGACCCCAAAGTTGTGGTGGCAGATGGCGGATCCAGTCGAATTAGCATTGCAACCAGCGTGCCTGTTAACGTTGAAACCATCACCATACCCCAGGGCGAAAACCAGCCTCCAGTTGTTACTCAGCGTTTGCAGCGGGAGGATGCCGGGGTTATCCTTAACGTCTCAGAAGTTAGAATAGATGACAATGGGTTTGTTACCCTGACCATTCAGCCGGAAATTTCTATTCCTGTACCCATTCAAGTATTGGAAGGCGGAGACTTTGCAGGCATTCAACTTTTTAACATCGACAGAAGGCGGCTGGAAGCATCTCAGCTCAGGTTAAGAGATGGGCAAACCTTTATTATTGCTGGCCTCATTCAAGACAGGGACATCGTTGAGGTTCAAAAAGTGCCTTTCCTAGGCGACTTGCCTCTTTTGGGTGCTTTGTTCCGCTCTCAGAGTGTGAATAACGAGCGCAATGAGGTGGTCTTCATGCTAACGCCCTACATTATGGATGATAATGTTGCTTTTGGTCTTCCTCCCAATCCGTAAAATTCCCAATCCGTAAAATAGGGTTATGCCGAACTGCCAAGTTTCGTGACATCCTCCCAACACTGATACTATAGGCACAGCGCAGGACCCATAGCTCCCCACACCCCTCATGAGTTAACTCTCGACAGTCCTGAGTTACTGGCTGCATTAGCTTCGGGATCCGTTGAGTTGCATTCAGCAGCTAATGGCTTCTTCAAGTGGCCTGGGATCCACCTCGGGCAACAAGCGCCAATTCCACCTGATTTTCTTGGGGCTGCCCCAGTTGCACCTCCACATCTCGGCCAAAGAAGCCTTGCATTTTTTTCTGGTAGCTTTCCTGCCATTGTTGAAAGGGAACCTTGGGGGAATCGAACAGAAGCACCAAGGTATACCGGCCATCTCGCAGCTCTTCTCTGTACCCTCTCACCTTAGGCAGATCTGCTTCCAGAGGGCCGCGCAGACCCAGAAACTCCAGGGCATCTTCCAGGTGGGCATTAGCCCCGTAGCTATATTTGGTGATATCGGCGCGGACTTGCTTTTGAACTTCCGTGGCCTGCTGGGCGCGGGCTTGGATCACCTCGAGAGAAGGGGCGGCCAGGGCAGGTACCGGCTTGAGTTCCACTACCTTCATGGTCACCCCTCCCAACAGCAAGGGGATCCCGGCAAACAGGCCGATGAGATTGAGGGTGGGATCGTTGTAGTGGGCAAAGCCCCAAGCCGTGGCGGCAACGCCGGCCAGCAACACGAGAGTGCTCAGGGGGAAGGGCAGTTTTTCAAACATACAGGAGAGGAAGAAAGGCCACCTGAAAACCCAGGCTAGCAGGAAAAGCGCCAGCGGTGGACTTAGCCTCCATTGGGATGGATAATCACAAAATGCCCACCTGGTGTGTTGAGGAGTGGCCTGTGGTTCTATCTCATCTGTCCAGAGCGTCTCATCGCTTGCGCCTGCTGGATCGCAAAGCCCAGGAGCGGGCCCCTCTTTTTGAGGCCATCCGCCACTATTGCAGCTTGGATAAGGCTCCTTTTCACACGCCCGGCCATAAGCAGGGACGGGGGATCGCCACCGACTTGCGGACCTTTTTGGGAGAAAACGTCTTCCGAGCGGATCTGACGGAGCTGCCGGAGGTGGACAACCTCCACGATCCCGACGGCGTGATCCGGGAGGCGCAGGAGCTAGCCGCAGCGGCCTACGGCGCCGATCGCAGTTGGTTTTTGGTCAACGGCTCCACTTGTGGCGTAGAAACCCTGGTGATGGCGGTGTGCGACCCAGGGGACAAGATCCTACTACCGCGCAACTGTCACAAGTCGGCCATCGCCGGCGTGATCCTCTCTGGGGCCGTGCCCGTCTACATCGAGCCCGATTTCGACGCTGAGCTGGGCATCGCCCACGGCATCACCCCAGCTGGCTTGGAGCGGGCCCTAGCAGAACACCCCGACGCCAAGGGAGTTTTGGTGGTCAGCCCCACCTACTACGGGGTTTGCTGCGACTTAGAAGCGCTGGCAGCCATTGCCCATGCCCACGGCCTGCCGCTGCTAGTGGACGAAGCCCACGGGCCCCACTTTGGCTTTCACCCAGAACTGCCCCTCTCCGCCTTGGAAGCCGGGGCTGACCTGGTGGTGCAGTCCACCCATAAAGTCATCTCCGGCATGACCCAGGCGTCGATGCTGCACCTCAAGGGATCCCGCATTGACCCCAACCGGGTGCGCAACATTCTGCAACTGCTGCAATCGACTAGCCCCAGCTATGTGCTGATGATGTCGCTGGATGTGGCACGGCGGCAGATGGCCCTGGAAGGGGAAGTTCTCCTGGGCCAAGCCCTGGCTTTGGCGGATCAGGCCCGCGCCCGCCTCAACCGTATTTCCGGGATCTTCTGTTTTGGCCCGGAACGCATTGGCTCCACTCCCGGCTTTTTCGATTTGGATCGCACCCGCTTGACCGTGACGGTGTCGGGGCTGGGCCTCTTTGGCTTCGACGCCCACGACTGGGTCAACGAGCACTTCCACGTGCAGCCGGAGATGTCTACCCTGCACAACGTGGTCTTTATTGTTAGCCTCGGCAACACCCAGCGGGATATCGACCGGCTGGTGGAGAGCTTTGCGGCTTTGTCGAAGTATGCCCAGGGATCCCCGCCTTCCCTGGCAATGGCCGAGAAACTGCGGCGCCTGGCCGAATTGAAACGCCCCCCCCTCCCGCCCCAACGGCTCTCGCCGCGGCAGGCCTTTTTTGCCCCCATCGAGCGGATCCCTTTTCAAGAAGCTGTGGGCCGCATCTGTGCCGAAATCATTTCCCCCTACCCGCCTGGGATCCCCATTTTGGTGCCTGGCGAAGAGGTGACCCAAGAGGCAGTGGAGTATCTGCTGCTGGTGCACGAGGCGGGCGGCTTCATCAACGGCCCCGAAGACGTGCGGCTGCAGACCCTCAAAGTCGTCAAAACCTAGCTCCTCAACTGCCAGGCTTCGCCGTCTGGGCAGGGGGGAGTGCTGGCAGGGGGCTGGGAGAGTTGCGGCGATGGCGGACAACCTTCACCCGATCCACCCGCGGCCCCTCCATGCGCACCACCTGGAACTCGAGGCCTTGGTAGGTAAACCTTTCCCCTACGCGCGGGATCTTCTGCATCTGGTAAATCAAAAAGCCTCCCAGCGTTTGGTAATCCTCATGCAAGGGGAGGTTAAGGTGGCAGCGCTCGTTGACCTCTTCGATGTCCAACTGGGCCTGGATAAGGAGAGTGTTTTCGTCCAGCTCCTCGATGTCCGGCTCCTTCCTTTTGGGATCCGGCCCATCGGAGAGCTTGCCGACGATCTCCTCCACCAAATCCTGAATGGTAATCAGGCCCGCTGTGCCGCCAAACTCATCCACTAGCACCACCATCGGCCAGTGGTGCCGTTGCATCTCCGGCAAGAGCTCTGCGATCAGCTTGTTTTCCGGCTCAAAGTGAACCTCCCGAATGAAGGGAGCAATGGGGCTGTGCAAATCCAAGGATCCCTTGGCCAGCTCGCCAATGAGCTCCTTGACGTGAATCAGCCCCCGGATGTCGTCCAAAGACTCGCCGTAGACCGGGTAGCGGGAATGCCCTGATTCGGCCACCTCCGCCAGCACCTCCTGGACTGTGGCGGTTTCGGGCACGGCGTCGATGCTGGTGCGCGGGATCATCACCTCGCTGGCCACTGTCTCGCCAAACTCAAAGATGTTGCTCAACAGCTCCCGCTCCTCCGCCTCGATGTTGCCCGACTCCACCGACGAGGCAATCAGCAGCTGTAGCTCCTCCACCGTCATCGTGCTGTAAAAAGAAGTAGCCTCCGGAACGCGGACGCCCAAAAGGCGCAGCACGCAGCGGGAGGAAAACCGCAGGAGCTCCACAAAAGGATGTAAAAAGCGGCTTACCAGTCGGTTGAGCCAGGCCAGCTTTAGGGCAATTGGCTCCGAGTAGAGAATGGCCAGAGTCTTGGGGATCAGCTCCCCCAACACGATCTGGAAATAGGTGAGAAGCGAAAATACCGCTACCCCCGACCCACCTTGCACAAGAGCGGGATCCATACCCTGCAACCAGGGCAGTTGCCTCAGAGCCAAGAACAGCGTCGGCGCCACTTGGGTAGCCCCGATCCAGCCCAACAGGACGCTGGCTAGGGTGATGCCCAACTGGGCGGTGGAGAGGGCATACTCCAACTGCTCCTGGGCTTTTTGGACCATTGCCGCCTGGCGGTTCCCCTCACCGGCCAACTGCACCATGCGGGAGCGCCGCGCCGACACCAAGGAAAACTCCACCGCCACAAAGAAAGCGTTGATGAGGAGAAGGGCAATAATCCAGAGGAGACTGAGAGACGCCTCTCCCCACGCAAGCTTAGAGCTAGGGGCCGAGCCTAAAGGAGGGTCGTCCATCAGGGGAGCAGCAAGACGGATAGACAGCATTCTAGCTTAGAGCGCCTCCGGCCCTTGATTTTCTGGCGCCCGTCAGGTGGGCTAGAGAACGGCGGACTCCCGCTGCTGCGTCAATCGGCGATAATATTCCTACCCCTTTTCCTGCTGCAGTAGGTGCCGACCATGCCCGATTTTCTGCCCTACGCCTACTTTCAGGGCCAGATCGTTCCCTTTGCCGAGGCGAAGATCTCCATTGCCACCCATGCTCTGCACTACGGGACGGCAGCGTTTGGCGGCCTGCGCGGGATCCCCGATCCGCAAAATCCGGATCAAGTGCTGGTGTTTCGCCTGGATCGCCACTGCCGACGGCTAAGCCAAAGTGCCCGCCTACTCTGCTTCGATTTGCCTGCGGAGAAGATCGAGCAGGTCATTGTGGAGCTGATCCGGAAAAACCGCCCTTCCACCTCTTTCTACATCCGCCCCTTGGTGTATACCTCCGACCTGGGCATCTCACCGCGGCTGCACAACATCGAGAAAGACTTCTTCGTGTACGGGTTGGAATTGGGAGACTACCTCTCGC
>Ga0272447_1000873_pt1 | contig 20878 bp, 25 predicted proteins | sample YNPCB0133_FD_194589 | JGI IMG/M metagenome (GOLD analysis project Ga0272447, IMG submission 194589) | Hot spring microbial mat communities from Yellowstone National Park, WY, United States - YNP-CB-013-3 | ecosystem: Environmental > Aquatic > Thermal springs > Hot (42-90C) > Sediment | place... | reverse complement strand
GAAGCGAAGCGGAGTGGCGTCCAAAAGGCTCGGAACGGCACTCCGCTGGCGCTCCGTGCCTGACTACGAACGAAAAATATTAGAGCGCTGATAAGCCCTGATAAAAAGTATTAACATATTGGCAAGGAGAGCAAAGGAGTGTATAATACAAAGTGTCTGACCCTTTCAGGGGGATAAAGCAATGGTGCCAATCATCCTGACCTACGACCCCCGCTGGACATATACACCTGCGGGCCGTACCCCTTTCTGGGCCAGCCTGGACACAGTGGAATACGTGACCGGCCTGTTGGAAGAAATAGGCTTTGCTGTTCAGCCGCTCCAGACTGATGAGACCTTTGAGCCCCAACTCCGGGAGATCACCGAAAAATATCCGGATGCCCTTGCCTTCTGGCTCAACGAGTTTATGCCAGCGCCCTCGGGCCGGGATATATTTACCGTCAGCGTTCTGGAAAAATGGGGCGTCGCCCACACCGGGCCGGATTCCAGAGCCCTGGAATTGGGCCTGAATAAAGAGGCAACCAAAGAAGTCTTCCGAAAACTGGGACTGCCAACCCCTGCATCCTACGTGGTTTATCCGGGCGACTTCTCGCCGGTCTACCAGCACAGGCACTGGGATGGCTACGTTATCGTCAAGCCGCTGCTCCAGGGCAACAGCCGGGGGATTGACGAGACATCGGTGATCCCCGCAGGCGAACCGGAGAAAATCCGGGAACAAGTGGAGCAAATCCACCGCCAGTTTGCGGAGGCCGCTCTGGTGGAAAGGTTCATCGGAGAAGAAGACCCCTGTGAATACACGGTTCCCATTCTGATTGCCCACGATGGAAGGACCGCGGAATTGCCTATCACCCAGATAGACCTGGCGCAGATACCCGCTGCCCAGGGACGGTTCCTGTTTCTGGACGGTGCTATTAAAGACGAGAAGTACTATCTCAAGATACCCGCCGACATTTCCCCAGAAACAGCCCGCAAGGTCTATTCGGACGTGAAACGGATGGTCCGGGCGATCGGCTGCCGGGATATGGCCCGTATTGACATCCGGGGCGATGCCTCGGACCTGTACTACCTGGAAGTCAACGTCAATCCGGGCAAGAACCGGTTCAGTTACCTGATCACCGCGGCCTATGCCCTCGGCTTGGAGTACGACCAGATCATCGCCTTTATCCCCTACCAGGCGATGCAGAGGTATGGGCTGGAGGTGCCTGCGAGATTGAGAGAACTGGTAGAGCCAGTGATGAGCCTGTTTACTTCCGCGCCCGAAGAGAGCCAGGGAGGGTGGGCATGAAAACCGTCGTCGCCGCCGCACTGGGAGAGTGTGTCCACGTCGCCGGAGTGATGAACTTCCTGCGTCTGGCTGAGGCGGCAGGCTGGCGGACCGTCTTCCTGGGCCCCGCCGTGCCGATAGAGCGGGTGCTGGAAGTCACCCGGAAGGAAGGGGCCGACCTGGTTGGCGTCTCCTACCGGCTGACCCCGGAGACCGGCGAGCGGCTCCTGGCCCAGTTCGCCGAGGCCGCCGACGACCTGCGCAGCGCCGGGGTCCGCTTCGCCTTCGGCGGCACGCCCCCCGTCGCCGAGCGGGCCCGTGCCCTGGGCTTCTTTGAACGGGTCTTCGTCGGCGGCGAGCCGGAGACGGAAGTCCTGGCCTACCTGAAGGGCCAGCCTGTGGAGGGCCGCACTGAGACCGACTTCCCCCAGACCACCGTGGAGCGCATCCACTGGAAGGCCCCCTACCCCATCCTCCGCCACCACTTCGGCCTGCCCACGATGGAGGCCACCCTGGAGGGCGTCGCCCGTATCGCCGATGCCGGCGTCCTGGACGTCATCTCCCTGGGCATAGACCAGGACGCGCAGGAGAACTTCTTCCGCCCCGAACGGCAGGACCCCCGCCGCCGGGGCGCGGGTGGCGTCCCTGTCCGCACGCCCGACGACTACCGGGCCCTCTACCAGGCCAGCCGCCGGGGCAATTATCCGCTGATGCGCACGTATTCCGGCACCGACGATTTTATCCGGCTGGCCGAAATGTATGTGGAGACCATCCGTATCGCCTGGTGTGCCATCCCCCTCTTCTGGTTCAACCGGATGGACGGGCGCGGCCCCTGGGACCTGGAGGGTTCCATCCGGGAACACCAGCAGGTCATGGCCTGGTACGGCGAGCGGAACATCCCCGTGGAACTGAACGAGCCCCACCACTGGGGTATGCGGGATGCGCCGGATGTGGTCTTCGTCGTCTCGGCCTATCTCTCTGCCTACAACGCCCGCGCCTTCGGCGTCCGGGATTACATCGCCCAACTGATGTTCAACAGTCCCCCCACCCTCTTCGACCGGATGGACCTGGCGAAGATGCTGGCCATTCTGGAACTCATCGCGCCGCTGGCGGGGCCGGATTTCCGCATCTGGCGGCAGACCCGTACGGGTCTGCTCAGTTACCCCCTGGACCCCGACGCCGCCCGCGCCCACCTGGCGACGACGGTCTACCTGCAGATGGCGCTGCGGCCCCACATCGTCCACGTCGTCGGCCACACGGAGGCCCACCACGCCGCCACCGCCGACGACGTCATAGAGGCCTGCAAACTGGCCCGGCGGGCGGTAGAGAACGCGCTGCGGGGCCAGCCTGATATGACCGCCGACCCCGCCGTCCAGGCCCGCAAGGAGGAACTGATCCGGGAAGCGCAGGTGACGCTGGAGGCCATCCGTGCGCTTGCGGGCCCCGACGTCTCCGACCCGCTGACCGACCCCGCCACCCTGGCCCGCGCGGTGACGACGGGGATTCTGGACGCCCCCCACCTGCGCAATAACCCCTACGCGCGCGGCCAGATGGTCACCCGGATAGATGAGCGCGGCGCCTGCGTGGCCGCAGACCCCGTCAGTGGCCGACCGCTCAGCGAGGAGGAGCGCCTGGCCCGCCTGGGGATCGGCGAATCACCACGCAAAAACTAATCGCAGAGAACGCAGAGAGCGCAGAGATTTTCTTTAAATATTGCTCTGCGTACTCTGCGGTCTCTGCGATAAAAAGACCTTTTTGCAGTGAAGTCAGAAATTCTTCGTGTCTTTGTGTCTTGGTGGTTCCAAAAGGAGGATGATGAGAGACCAAGCGCACTACACCGTTATCGGCGCCGGGCACGGCGGGAAGGCCATGGCCGCGCACCTGGCCCTGATGGGCTTCCCCGTCACCCTCTACAACCGGACAGCGGAGAACATCGCCGCCATCCGGGCCCGGGGCGGAATTGAACTGGAGAGTTACGACGGCGGCCCCCGGGGCTTCGCCCGCCTGACCAACGTCACCTCGGATATGGCCGAAGCGCTGGCGGAGGCGGACATCGTGATGGTCGTCGTCCCCTCCACCGCCCACGCCGACATTGCCCGGGCCGCCGCCCCCCACCTGCGGGACGGACAGATCGTCGTCCTCAACCCGGGCCGGACGGGCGGCGCGCTGGAGTTCACCAAAACCCTGCGGGAGAGCGGCTGCGCGGCCGACGTCACCGTCGCCGAGGCGGAGACCCTCATCTACGCCAGCCGGTCCGACGGCCCCGCCCAGGCCCGCATCTTCAGCATCAAGGAGGCCGTCCCCCTGGCCGCGCTCCCCGCCACCCGCACCCGGCGGGTCCTGGAGGCGCTGGCCCCGGCCTACCCCCAGTTCATTGACGGCATCAGCGTCCTGCACACTGGCCTGAACAACATGGGCGCCATCTTCCACCCCGCGCTGACCATCCTGAACGCTGGCCGCATTGAGGCCACCCGCGGCGATTTTCAGTTCTACATAGAGGGCGTCACTCCATCGGTGGCACGGGTGCTGGAAGTGCTGGACCGGGAGCGGGTGACGGTGGCGGCCGCGCTGGGCATCCGGGCCCGCACCGCACTGGAGTGGCTGAAGATGGCCTACGACGCCACTGGCGCCGACCTCTACGAGGCCATCCACAACCAGCCCGGCTACTACGGCATCAAGGCACCCCCCACCCTGAACCACCGCTACATCACCGAGGACGTCCCCGCCAGCCTGGTACCCATCGCCGCGCTGGGGGAGCGGTACGGCGTCTCCGTGCGGGGGATGGATAGCATCATCCGCCTGGCCTGCATCATCCACCGCACCGACTACTGGCGGCGCGGCCGGACCCTGGAGCGGATGGGCATTGAGGGCATGAGCGTGAGCGAAGTCACTCGTTACGTGATGGAGGGAGTCCTCTCGTGACCGTCCTGATCGGCACCAGTGGCTTCAGTTACGACGACTGGGTGGGCCCGGTCTACCCGCCGGACCTGCCCAAATCGGAATGGCTGCGGTACTACGCGCGGGAATTTCCCACCTGCGAACTGGATTTCACCTTCTACCGCATCCCCGCTCCCCACATCCTGGCCCGCATAGCCGATAAAGTCCCGCCGGGCTTCTTGTTCTCCGTGAAGGCCTTCCAGGGCATCACCCACGAACGGGAGGAGCCGGAGCCGCTCATCCACCAGTTTGTGGACGCGCTGAACCCGCTGCGGGAGGCGGAGAAGTTCGCATGCGTCCTGGTTCAGTTTCCATACTCCTTCCACGCCAGCGAAGAGAATCGGGCTTACCTGTACCGTCTGCGGGAGGGTTTCGGCGACCTGCCCGTGGTGGTGGAATTCCGCAGCCGGGATTGGATCACCCGCCGCACCTTTGACGAGTTGCGGGCGCTGAATCTGGGTTTCTGCTGCGTGGACCAGCCCCGACTGCGGGGACTGGTCCCGCCGGTTGCCGTTGTGACGGGTCCGGTGGCCTACATCCGTTTCCACGGCCGCAACGCGGCCAAATGGTGGGAGCACGAGGAGGCCTGGGAACGGTACGATTACACCTACACCGACGAGGAACTGGCGGAGTGGGTGCCGAAAATCCGTCAACTGGACGCCGAGGCCCCGCTGACGCTGGTCTATATGAACAACCACTGGCGCGGGCAGGCCGTGGGGACCGCCCGCCAGTTACGCCGGTTGCTGGAGTAAACACCAATGGGGAAAACTGTAACCGTCAAATGGCTGGAGAAACTGCAGTTCGTGGGGATAGACGCCACGAAGCACTCCGTGGTCATTTCGGCCCCCGACGAGGAGAACGGCATCGGGATGAGCCCGGGTCAGTTGCTCCTGGTGGCGCTGGGCGGCTGCACCGCCTACGACGTGGTCAACATCCTCACCAAAAAGCGCCAGCGGCTGACCGGCCTGGAAATCGCCGTGACCGGCGAGCAGAACCCCGACCCACCCTGGGCCTACACCCACATCCATCTCCATTACCGCCTGCGCGGCCGGGGCCTGAGCGAGCAGGCCGTGCGGGACGCCATTGAACTCTCCAAGAACAAGTACTGCTCCGTCGGCGCGACGCTCTCCGCCGCCGCCCAAATCACCTACGACTACACCATTGAGGAGGACACATGAGCCTGCGTATCGTCGCCGAACTCATGGCCATTTCGGCCCGGACAGCCCCCAAGGCCGTGGGACAGGACTTCCTCGCCATCAAAATCGTGGAGGGCGAGGAACTGCGCCGCCTGGGCGAGGAGATGATTGCCTACGGCGAGCGCGTCGGGAAGAAGAATTTTGACCGGGACGGGAGGAACGTCCTCAACTCCGAGGCCGTGGTGCTCATCGGCCTGAAGGACGCCCGGGTGGTGGGTCTGAACTGCGCCGCCTGCGGCAACCCGACCTGTGTGGAGCCCAACACGGTGGAGGGGGAGTTTCGCGGCCCGCAGTGCGCAATGCGCCTGCTGGACATGGGCATTGCCATCGGCTCGGCCGTCAAGACCGCCAGTTTGCTCAACGTGGACAACCGGGTGATGTACCGGGTCGGCGTGGTGGCCCGCCAGATGGGCCTGATAGATGCCGACGTGGTCATGGGCATCCCCCTCTCCGCCACCGGCAAGTCCATCTACTTTGACCGCTGAGGACAACCCTTGTATCGCGCTCATTCATTGCTGGAGGGGATTCCGTTCCTGCTGATTGGGGTGTCGGTCCTGGTGGTGGCGCTGGCCTTCCTCTGGCCCGCCCCGACCGAGTTCCCGATGGACGACACCTACATCCACTTCGTCTACGCGCGCAACCTGGCCGAACACGGCAAACTGATGTTCAACTTCCCGGACGAGAAGGGGGTGGGCACGTCCAGCCCCCTCTGGGTGCTCCTGCTGGCAGGCGGATACAAAGCGGGCATCCCCCTGCACGTCCTGGCGAAAGCCCTGGGCATCGGCGCCCTCATCATTGTGGGCGCGGCCCTCTACCTGCTCCTGCGCCCCATCTGGGGAGTCTTTGCCTCATTGGGCACCGCCCTGGCCGCGGTGCTCTCCGGCCCCATGCTCTGGTTCTCCCTCAGCGGGATGGAGACCACCCTCTTCCTGGCCCTGGCGCTGCTGGCCCTTCTGGCCTACCGGGCCGGGCGCTGGCTGTGGATGGGCCTTCTGCTGGGCCTTCTCACCCTGGCCCGACCGGAAGGACTGGCCCTGGCCCTGGCCATCACGCTGGCGGAAATCGCCCGCCAGAAGCGCATCCCTCGCCCTCTGGTCTGGGCCGGCATCATCTGCGCCCTCGTCGCCGGTCCATGGTTCCTCTACCTGTACCTCCGCACCGGGCACTTTCTCCCCACCAGTGGACTCAGCAAACACGTGACCACGACAATGGGGGTCCAACTGGTCGCCAGCCAGAACCCCGTCCTGGGCACCCTGGCCCGTCTGACACCCCTCACCTACACGGGCCTGTGGGCCGTCTACCTGGTGGAGTTCGTCCTGGGCGGTATGACGCTCCCGCCGCCCCGCCTGCCCATCGGCGCCGCCGTCGGCAATCCCCACTACACCCTCTCCCTCTGGGCCGTGGTCGGACTGGTCGGCATGGTCGGGCCGCTGCTCTGGGCCGCCCGGCGGGCCTGGAACGTCCGCCGCTGGCCGCGCCTCCTGCAGGACCCGGCCCGGCGCCCCTGGGTCCCCTTCCTCCTCTGGCTGGTCTTCCACAACCTCGCCTATATGGCCTTTCTCCCCGTTCCGGGAACGGCCAGCCGCTACGGCGCCGTCAACCATATCGCCCTCTGGCTGGGACTGGTTGCGGGGCTGCGGGCTTTCGCCCACCGGCCCCGCCTGCAGCGGGTCTGGGTGGCGGGATTGATCCTGTTGCTGGGGGCCAATGGCGCCTACTGGAACTCGGTCTACGACGCCAATCTGGAACATATGCAGAACGTGCGCATCGCCGCCGCCCGCTTCGTGCGGGACCATGTCCCCCCAAAAGAGTTGTGCGCGGCCTTTGACATCGGCGCCGTCCGCTTCTACAGCGAACGGCCCATCATTGACCTCTACGGACTGGTGGACCCGGAAGTGGGGGACTGGTACTACCGGGGCGAGATGGACCGGTACCTGGCCGTGAAGAACGTCCGCTGCCTCATCCTGCCCGACCGTCCCGGGACCACTGAGGACGGTTGGTTTGACCTGGGTACCATGCTGAAACTGACCACCAGTCCTCTTTTTACTCCCAACCAACTGGCCCTCTTTGAGATTCGCCAGGACCGGTGGCTCCAGGGGTATCTGCCCACGCTGAACTACCAGGCGGCCGTAACCGTATACCACCTGCTGCCCGTCCAATCGCGGCGGTAACTGGAAAGAGAACCTCAGATGCGGATTGGTCTCCTCACCGACGCCTACTGGCCGGGAGTGAACGGCATCATCCGATTCGTCTCCCTGCACAAGCGCATCCTGGAGAGTATGGGACACCAGGTCTTTGTCTTCACCGGGGGGCCGCCGTGCCCGCAGGACGAACCCGGGGTGGTCCGATCCTTCGGGCTCCCTCACCCCGACCCCGGCTACCGGGTGACCCTCGGATACTCCCGCCGGGCAGTGGCTCTGCTGCGGACGATGGACGTCCTGCACGCCAACCAGCCCGCGATGAGTGGCCTGCTGGCGCTGCGGTACGGCCGTCGGTTCGGCATCCCCGTTGTCCTCACCCTCCACAGCCGCTACGACCTGCTGGTCCACAGCCGCCTGTGGGTGCCCCTGCCCGCTGTCCGGGCCACTCTCGGCGCGTATCTGCGCTGGCTTCTCCCCCGCTGCGACCTGGTGACCGCGCCGACGCCGGAGGTGGCAAACGTTCTGGACGAAATGGGGGTCCAGGCCCCCGTAGAAGTGATCCCCCACGGTGTGGACCGGAATCCGCCCCGCCGCCGCAACGTGACCCGGGCCGAACTGGGCATCCCGGTATCGGCGCCGCTGGCAGCGTTTGTTGGACGGGTGGTTGCCGAGAAGAACGTCCGCTTCCTGATAGAAGTGCTGGCGAATTCGGAGTTAAGCGATGCTTGCCTGCTGGTGATCGGCGATGGCCCCGAACGGCGGGCGCTGGAGGAGGTGGCAGCACAAAAAGGGTTGAACGGGCGGGTGCGGTTTGTGGGGCAGATGGTGCCGGACGAAGTGCCGGCCTATGTCGCGCTGGCCGACTTCTGCGTCACCGCGTCCAAAATAGAGATGTTGCCCACAGCGATTCTGGAGGCGCTGGGGGCGGGGCTCCCCGTCCTGGGGCTGGACGTGCCCTGGATTCGGGCCGTCATCCGCTCCGGGGAGAACGGCCTGCTCACCCCGCCGGACGACGCGGCGGCTATGGCGCGGGCCTGGGCCCAACTGGCCCACGACCGGGAACTGCGGGAGTGCCTGGCGGAGGGAGCCCGCCGCACCGGGGAGCAGTACGATGCCTGCCGGGCCACAGCCCGCCTGGTGGCCCATTACGAGCGGCTGGTAGCCGCCAGAACATGAAACCACGAAAGACACGAAGAACACAAAGACCTCATCGGAAATAAAGACTCTGGGCAAGCGCCACCAAAGATGCGGCGAAGGCATGCCCCTGTAGCGCAGGCCGCCAGGCCTGCATGCAGGCTGACAAAGTTCCATAGATTAATAATAACAAGAACATTCGTGGCCTGCGCTACATTCCTTGCGAACCGATTCGGGCAGGTAGTTACCCTTTCGTACCTTTCTTGAATTTCGCGCCTGGGGAACCACTATGAGCCGCCAACGGATAGGGTTGGGCCATCGGGGGGAGGAACTGGCGGCTGAGGAACTGCAGCGCCGGGGGTATGAGATTGTGGCGCGTAACTGGCGCTGCGAGGTCGGGGAAGTGGACATCGTCGCCCGGCGGGGGCCGGTGTGGGCGTTTGTGGAGGTCCGCACCCGCCGGGGGGAGGTCTTCGGCTCGCCGGAGGAGTCCATCACTCCCAAGAAGCAGGCACGCATGCGAGCCGTGGCCGAGCGGTATATGGCCGAACACGGCCTCCAGGAAGCGGATGGTCAACTGCTGATGGTGGCCGTGGAGATGGACCGGGCCGGCCGCCTGCGGCGGGTGGAAGTACTGGAAGTGGAGTGAGTACCCCTACCGGAAACGGTAACTGTTCAGACGCTGACTGAAGCAGTCTCTTTGGGCCGCAGGCCTTTGGTCGGTCTTCGCCGACCTCCGGGTGTCGGCGGAGGCCGATACCCGGCACGGAGTGCCCAGAAAGGACGATTTCAATCGGCGTGAACAGTTACCGGAAGCGAATCTCGTCCGGCAGACTTTCTATCAGCATCCGCGTCGGCACAAAGACATCCCGCAACCGCTGGACCGCCGGGTCCAGGCCCGAGGGCCCCAACTGGATGGTCACCGGGATGTTCATCTGGATGGGCACCATCTGGCTCACCGGGACGGTCATCCGCACCGGAATGGTCTTCTGTACCGGCACCACCATGTTCAGCCGGACCGGCAGGGGAGTCCCCGCGGGCAGGACAACCGTCGTCCGCACCGGGACGTTGTTGAGGTAGACGGTGGTGTTGGGGATGGACGTGTCCCTGAGCAGAACGACGACCGTGTCCTGGTTGATGGAGAGGTCAAAATCCAGCGCCAGGGGCTGATCCAGAGGCAGGTCAAATTGAATAGGGATGGACTGGTCCACCGGCACCGTCGTATGGATGGTCGTCTCCCCCAGGCCCAGAAACGCCCGGTCCAGGTTGTAGAGGAGGGGCTCCAGCAGGTGGGTCTTCAGTTGCAGGAGAGGGCCAACGGCAAGGATAAGGACCAGGACGAGGACCAGGTTGACGATGAAGGAAAAGAGGATGGCGAAGTTGGCAAAGGCCCGCCAGAGTCGTCGCAAGCGCTCTTTCATCGTGTCCTCCTTTCGTCGGATACTCCTGATTGTATAAAATTTTTCCAGAAATGCAAACGCCGCGCATCCCTCCACGGAATCGGGTGTTGTAATATGCGGATGAACACAGGCACCATCGCCATCATTGCCCTATCGGTCTTTCTGTTCCTGTGGTACATCGGCGGTCATCTGTACAACCGCCAGCGCGGTCGCCGCCTCTTCCGCTGGCTGGAGGAGGGCCTGAAGGTCCTGGGAGAGGAGTACCAGTGGGGCTGGCTGGGCTCCCCGGCCTCCGGCGCCCGCATCCTGATTCACCAGGCCCATCCTCCATTCCGGCGGATGGAGATCACCCTTCTTCTGGAGAACCGGGAAATCCCTGTCCTCTGGCTGGCCGACCGCTTGCAGAAAAAGCGGGATTCGGTTATCATGAAAGCGACCCTCCGATCTACGGGGGGCGGGGAGATTCAGGTTGGAACGCCCAACGAACTCCGGAACCCGTCCATTCTGTCCTGGAACCGGGAAACGGGCCCGTATGGCCTGATGGTGGCGTACCAGGGTCCCGGTGCCCCATCCCGCCTGGCGAAACTGACCCCCTGGCTGACCCGCTACGGCCCTCACCTGCGCCACCTCCTCCTGCAAAACCGGGACCCCCACCTGGCTGTATGGATCAACGTCGCGGGACTGATATCGGAAGTCCCCTCAGCGGCCTTCTTCGCCGACCTCCAGGCCGCCCTGGAATCCAGAAAGGACGAGAAATGATCTCCGAAGAAACCGTCACCCAAACCTGGCAGCGTGTGGCCCTGAGTACCCCTCAGGAGGCGCAGCGCTATATGCACCAGATGTCGCAGGAACAGCCCGCGGTCCTGGCCTATCTGCTGACGATGGACGGCGACCCCTTCAACCGGAACGAAATGGGGTACATCCTCTTCATCGCGCTGGTCGTGTGGCAGATTATGAAGCAGAGCGATCAGGGCCTGCGGTCGGTTCCCATTGAGGCGATAGAGCAGGCAGATGAGGCCAACTTCTCGTTCCTGGAACAACTTCTAACCGCTGGCGAGATGGACTTTGAGGCCGCCGTTGTGCGAATGATCGCGGAGTATCCGGAGCCGGAAGTGTTGCGGTACATCGTTGAGGCGTTGATGGAAGAAGACGAAGAGGAACCCTTCCGGGACGAATACCGGGGGCTGGCGTTTGTCAATTTGAAGACGGTGCTGGACGCTTTCATCGCCAGCCCGGCCCAGGCCGCGTCATAAGCCCTCGGTGGCGAGGCACCAGTGCCGCCCATTTTCCCAGAGGGATACTGAACCCGGATAGCCAGACCATCCAATGCAACGAGATGAAAACGGCCCGAAAGGGACGAAGAGAGTATCCTCGCCCAGGCACTTGGAGAGATCGGAGGGCCCGGCGACAGGCTGATGGCCAGATGGCTACCTGACGATGTCTATGAACTCGTGATGGAAACCAGTTGTTCGCCGGAAAAGGCCTGGCAGGAGTTGCCCAATCGGTCATCTTGTGGTAAAATTATATAAGGCCATCCCTGAAAACTCTTCTGGAAGGAGGTGATTCGGGGCGATACCTCAGGCACTGCTCAACCGTTCGTCCGCCTTCCGTACCGTTTATCCACCATTGTTCCCCATTTTATCAGGAGGAAAAAGGATGAACGCGCTTGTGGTCCTGATTCTGGCTGCCATCGGTATCGGCGTCGGCTACGGCGTCTACGCCAAGAGTATTGACCGCAAGGTCATCCAACCCGACCCCTCCAAAGCCACGCCCGCCAAGATGTACATGGACGGCGTGGACTTCATCCCCGCCAACCGCCACGTCCTCTTCGGCTACCAGTTCAAGTCCATCGCCGCCCTCGGCCCCATCCTGGGTCCCATCATCGCTCTCCAGTGGGGCTGGCTCCCGGCCCTGGCCTGGATCATCCTGGGCACCTTCTTCATCGGGTGGGTCCAGGACTACTCCAGCATCATTGTGGGTGTCCGGGAGGAGGGACAGACCTTCGGCGCCCTCAGTTACCGCCTGATCTCCCCGCGCGCCCGGAACATCCTCCTGGCCTTCATTTATATCTACCTGCTGATGATTATGGGCGCCTTCGGCATCACAGTGGGCTTCACCCTGCTGACCAATCCAGCGGTGCCCCTGGGAGTGCTTATCGTCACCCTGGCGGGCATCCTGGCCGGGCAGATGACGTACAAGTGGAAGCAGGACATCATCCTGACCACCGTGGTCACCGTCGTCATCGCCCTGGTCGGCATCTGGGTGGGGACGCTGCCGGCGGTCAAGAACTTCTTCTCCGCCCTCTACGGCCTGGACGCTAAGGGCAAAAGCCCCATCCTCTTCCTGCAGGTAACCCGGGCCGGGTTTATCGGAAGCCTCCTGGTGCTCCTCTTCTGCTACCTGGGTGCCGTCCTCCCCATCTGGCGGTGGGCCCAGCCCATTAACTACGTCGCCTTCTGGATCGTCCTCTTCGGCATCCTGGGCGGCATCGTCGGCCTGCTGATCGGGCGCCCCAGCCTGGGGGACTTCCCGGCCTACCAGACCTTTATGGCTCCACTGGGTCCCCTCTGGCCGATGCTCTTCGTGACTATCGCCTGCGGAGCCATCTCCGGCTGGCATAGCCTGGTCTCCTCCTCCGGCACCGCCCGCCAGTTGGAGAAGGAGACGGATGCCCTCTACGTGGGCGGCGGGGCGATGTTCCTGGAGATGACCTTCGCGACCGTCGCCTTCCTGGCCGCCACGGCCGGCGTGGGCTTCGCCAAGTACGTGGAACTCAAGGGATGGACCGTGCCCGCGGCCATCTTCTCCCAGGGCCTCTCCTCCTTCCTGAACTACTGGGGGCTGGACGCCGCGCTGGGCCAGGGCTTCGGCGTCGCCTACGGCGCCGTCTTCCTCACCCTGATGGCGCTGACCATTATGCACCTGGTGGTCCGCTTCATGCGGGTGGCGAGCGCCGAGGCGCTGGGCGACCGCTTCCCCATCCTGCGCAACGTCCACGTCGGCACCATCATCGCCCTGCTCTTCACCATCTTCCTGATCTGGTTCGCTCCGTTCCTGCGGATCTGGGGAATCTTCGGCGCGGCCAACCAGTTGATGGCCTCCCTGGCCCTGCTGCTGGTCACTCTCTGGCTGATGTCCAAGGCCAAGAACTACCAGTGGACCTTCTGGCCCTTCACCTTTATGTTCATCACCACCATAGGCGCGCTGCTCTGGCAGACCTATGACTCCTTCTTCGTCAAACTGCCCGCGCAGAAGACCTGGGACGGGCAGGTGGCCTTCATTACTATGGGCGTGCTGGCCCTCACCCTGGCCGTATTGGCAGCCATTCTGGTGGTGGATAGCATCAGTTCCATCCGCCGCTACCGGGCAGAACTGGCCAGAGCGCGCCAGTAAATTCGGCCCACTGGCAGGCGAACGCAAGGAGCAGGGCGGGCTCCCCACCCGCCCTGCTCTTGTAACACCAGGTACGCGCTTCGTAACTATTCAGGCGCTGACTGAAGTCACCCTTCCTGGGCCTTTGGCCGATGGTCGGCCTTCGCCGACCCTCTATTTTGGGATGGGCATGGAAGGGTGTCGGCGAAGGCCGACACCTGGTACGCAGGGCCCAGGGAGGAGGATTTCAATCGGCTGAATAGTTACCGCGCTTCTTTGTGGCGACTGATAGTGCACTTTGAGGTCATCGGGAAGATCACAAATATAGAGGTTATTGCCACGGGAAAAGCTATTCGCGACCTGGCCCGATGGGAAAGGCGATATGGTCGTGGGCGCTGGCGCAAGATGAAAGGCATTGCGACCGTGCGCCTTCTCAATGGCAGTGTACGACGCGCTGAAGTACACTGGTACGAAGCATATGGCATTGGCAAGAAGCGAATGAAGATCAAACGATTCCTGGATTGAGCAAGGGATATGGAACCCCAATTCGTTATCTGCATTCAGAGTAACGGCAGTGAAGACCTGCAAACCGGAAAGGTGTATCGGGTCCTACCCGATGAGTCCGCCGCCCGCGATGGATATATTCGGGTGATAGACGAATCTGGAGAAGACTACCTATATCCGGCGGCCTACTTTGTTCCGATTGCCCTCCCCAAGGAAGCGGAACAGGCTTTGTTCGCTCAGATACCCTCGCTGGCCTGACTCCCTGTCAGGGGGATAAACAGATGCTACTCCAGGTTCTGATGCCCATCCCAACCACGTTCCGCCACTGCCTGGCCTGCGAGGCTCTTTCGGGAGATGTGGTGGGAAACGTCGCGCGCGCCGAGATGGTGGAGGAGTACCCGACGGAGTTCCTGGAGGAGTTTGACCGCCTGATGCGCTGGATCAACGAACTGACCTTTCGCTTCGGGCCGGCGCTCCAGGTGCGGGTGGTAGACCCTCAGTCCCTGGAAGGGCTATGGAAGTGCCTGCGGTACGGCGTCCGCCGATACCCGACCTTTCTTCTGCCCGGCGGGCGCAAGGTCGTGGGTTGGGATTGGGAAGCGCTGGAAGGGGCCCTGCGGGAGGTGGCGGAAGGACGGGATGCAGGAGGCAGGACGCAGGATGCAGGATGAATCCTGCGCTCCATCCACCGTAGCATAGGATTTATCCTGTGGACGCAGGATGCAGGATGAATCAAGAGGGTCAAAGTGAGTCCGAGCAAAACAAAGCGACAACAATGGCTGGAAGAACTGGAATGCCGTCTGAGGGACGCCGGATGCGCCCTGCGGGACATCCTCTACGGGATGACCCTCTACGACTGGGTGCTGGAATTGCGGAAGGCGCGCGGGGAGGTGGAGCGCGCCTTCACCCTCCTGGTCTTCGGCGACCTCCTGGGCATCCCCATCCTGACCCCGTACTATACGATGCGCCTGCTCCCGTACATGGTCCCTCGCATTGAGGCCTGGCGCCGTAGCATGCTCCGGGAACGGGACCTGACCGACCTGTTTGACCAAGAAATCGGTTAGAGGTATAATCCTAATAGGATAGCAGGAAGCACGATGGTATCATGGCAAGAACGCGAAGCACCAAGGGTTGAGCGCAAGCGCAGGGAGAACGAAAGAAAATTTGGCAATTGGGAAGAACTACCTGACGGCGGTCGCCGTTACTTCTATGAGATTCAGGGACGTGCTGGTTGGAAAGCGCGCTATGTCAAAGAGGTAGATGCTTTGGAGCAAACAATCCGGTTCTACCAGGAAATCTACAATGAACGGGGACAATTAGTAGAAATTCACGAGAAGTATCCGGTGGACAAAGGGCATAAGAGAGTGCAGGAGGGCAGTTATGAAGGTTTCCCGACAAAGGGTTGCTCAAAAAATCATTGACTACCTCTATCATCGCATCACCCTGTCAGATCTGGTAGACTGGGCAGAGTCAGCAATGATGGAGGCAGATTTTGAGGAGCGAGATGTTGAACTTCTCCGGGACATCATTGGCCGCATCGGTCTGGCAGATGTGAGGGCTTTTGGGATGACCTGGGAGGATTGGGAAGATTTCCTGTCACGGCTGGGCTATCGCATTAGCATAACGGTTTCAGAAGCCCCAGTGCTGGCAGAGCCATAACCATTGCCGCGAAGGTTACACCAACTCCGAGGAGGTATGGATCAAAATGGCTGAGCAGAGAAGCAAATGGCAGAACTTCCTGGACAGTATCAAGAGCGTCCTCTACGGCATGGCCGGGCACGATATGGCCCGCTTCGCCCTCAAGACGCGCGGGAGCATGGAACATCTCTTCATCCTGGTCACGATGGGCGACCTGCTGGGTGTCCCCATCCTCCCACCCTACTACTCCCTGCGCCTGCTTCCCTACGTCGTCCCCCAGATTGCCACCTGGAAGCGGCGTATGCTCCGGGAGCGGGACCTGACCGACGCCCTGGCCTGACCCACCCATCCACTTACACACTTGCACACCTGCCAACCTGCCTACTCGCACACTCGCTCAAGGAGGTCACCTTGTCCCTCGCAAAAGTCTTCCAACAACACCCCGAACGCCGCTACATTATGTTCGGCGGCAAGGGCGGGCTGGGAAAGACCACTTTCTCCGCCGCCACGGCCTACTGGCTCGCCCAACAGGGCTACAAAGTCCTGGTCTTCTCCGTAGACCCCCAGGCATCCCTCTCCGACATCTTCCAGCAGGACATCTTCGGCAAGGGAGCCGTGGAGATTATCCCCGGGCTGTTCGCTCAGGAGATAGACGCGGACCGGCGCATCCGCGAGTACCAGGAGGAAATCCGGCAGAAAATCCTGAACATGTACGGTCTGGAGAAGGTGCCGAACGAGATTGAGGACTACATCCAAGCCGCCGCGGCCGAGCCGGCGATGGAGGAGAGCGCCATCTTTGACCAGGTGGTAGACATCATTGTCGCAGGCAACTACGACTACTATATCTACGACCTGGTCCCCCTGGGCCACGCGCTCTACTACCTGAGCATGGCCAGTGTCTACGACCAGTGGATCAGCAAAATCACCAAACTCCGGGAGGAGATGCAGGAATACGCTCAGGTCGCCGCACTCCTGCGCCGGGATGAGGAACTGGAAGAGGACAAAATTCTGGCGGAGTTGCAGGACATCCGCTACCGCATCAACACCTCCTCCAGCATCCTGACCGACAAGGAGAAGACCGCCTTCTTCTTCGTCCTGGTGCCCGAGGAGATGATTATCCTGGATACGGTCAAGGCCGCAGGACTCTTCGCCAGATTCCAGGTCCCCATTTCCGGTTACATTGTTAACCGGGTGATCCCGACGGAACTGGAGCAGCAGCAGATTCCGGAGTACCTGCGCCACCGCATCCAGATGCAGCGAAAGTACCTGGAGGAGATTCGCCAGCGTTTCGGCAATCAGGTACTGGCCTACATCCCGGAGTTTGAGCGGGATATTACCGGCCTGGAGATGATCCGGCGGATGGCAGAGGCGATGTTCGGAGGTGTGGAATGATTGAGAAGCCCATGGTTCAGTTCGTACAGGAGCATCCGAAACTGAAGTACGTCTTCTTCGGCGGCAAGGGCGGCGTGGGCAAGACGGTGATGGCCGGGACGGCCGCGCTCTGGTTTGCCCGCCAGGGCCAGCGCACCCTGCTGGCATCCACCAACCCCGTCCACTCCCTCAGCGGCCTCCTGCGGCAGGACGTTTTTGGCAAACCTACCCCGGTGGAAGGCGTCCCCAACCTCTGGGCCTACGAGATTGATACCAAAGACACCATTGAGCGGTCCAAAAAGGAGATTCGGGAGAAAATTGAATGGTTCCTCAAATACGCCGACATCCGGGTCAAGACCGACGAGTTCGTGGAATCCGCCACGATGAATCCGGCCTTTGAGGAGTCGGCGATGTTTGAGAACATGATTGATATTATGTTTGAGGACAAGTACGAGGTCTACGTCTTTGACACCGCGCCCACCGCCAATGCCCGCCGTCTCCTGGGGATGTCCAGCGTCTACTCCATGTGGGTCAACAAGATGGTCCAGAGCCGCCAGGAGGCAATGACGCTGCGGGAACTTCTCTCCTACAGCAAAAAGAAGCAGGAGAAGGACCCGCTGATGGAGTACCTGCTCCGCTTCCGGGACCGGATGGCCCACGCGAAGGCGCTGCTGACGGATGCGGAGAAGACGGCCTTCTTCTTTGTCACCCTGCCGGAGGCGTTGCCCATCGCGGTCATCCGCCGGTTCATCAACTGGTTTGACGAATTCGGCATCCCGGTCGGCGGTGTGGTGGTCAATATGCTGATTGACCCACAGGCAGTGGGAGAAAACCCGCCGGAGTTCGTCCGCAACCGCATCGCGATGCAGGCGGAGTACATGGAAGAAATCCGGCGGCTCTTCCCCAACGTCCGCGCCCTGGTTCCCCTCTTTGAGACCGAAGTCCAGGGCGTACCCATGCTGGAGCGCACCGCCACCTACCTTTTCTCTTAATCACATATTACGTATTACGTATTACGTTTTACGCTTCACGTTTCCCGAGGTCCCTGTGCACCCATCCCTGCTGATCCTTCTGGTCGGATTCCTGTACATCCTGGGCTTCAACGGCCTTTCTTACCTGCGCCATCAGGGCCTCTCCTCCCGGTTCATCCTGGAGGGATTGCTCCTGACCGGAGCCGGAGCGGCCCTGGCGTTAGTGGCTCCCCTTCACCCCATCATATTCCTCCTGTTCCTCTACCTGCTCACCATGCGCGTGCGCATCCTGATAGACCTGGGCAACGGTATCGCGGGCCGGGGGCAGCCGGAGCGGGCCCTCCGGTTTTACGACCTGGCCCTCCGCCTGGGCGCGGATGCCTTCAGCCAGCGGGTTGCCCAGATCAACCGGGGCGCGGCCCTGCTCCAGTTGGGCCGGGCCGAAGAAGCCTGTCGGATTCTGCGGGAGGTGGTAGCCGACCAGAGCGTCCGGCTGGGGGCCAAGTACCAGGCCGCCGCCTGCTACAATCTGGGCCTGGCGTGCCGTCGCACCGGGCGGGAGGCGGAGGCCATCCAGCGCTTCAACGAAGCCATAGACGCCCTGCCCAGTTCCATCTACGCCTACGGCGCCCGCCAGGCCCTGAAGAAAGGGCAGGAAACCCGGGAGACCGAACCAGAAAAACAGCAGTAGCGCAGGCCGCCAGGCCTGTTTGTGGGCTTTTATGGCGGCGGCATTGCCGCCGCCATAACTATCCAGGCGCTGACTGAAGTCAGCCTCTTGGGGCCGCAGGCCTTCGGTCGGCCTTCGCCGACCTCAGAGGGTCGGCGGAGGCCGACACCCGGCACGCAGACCCAGGGAGGACGATTCCCATCGGCCTGAATCGTTACCCGCCGCCACAAAAACCTCTTCCCTTCCAGGTCCGCTATCCAGCAAAAGCAACCGGTTTTCCTTCAACACTGGAGGAGGTTCCCCCATGCGCATCCTGGAATCCGGAATGGGCGAATTGCTCCAGCCGATAGACCTGGACGAATTCCGCCAGTGGAACCGGGAGAAGAAGGCCCACGGTCTGGTGGATAAACTCATGACCGAACAGGAGGCCGTCTCCCGGTTCGTTTATGACGGCTGCTACATCGGCACCGAACTCTACGGCACCGTCCGCGCGCCGATGAGCCTGACGCGGGAGGTCATCCGCCAGGGGAAGAAGGACCTGCGGGTGGCCGGACAGGGCGTGCTGGAACTGGACCTCTGGCTGGGCGCGGGCATCGTCAAGACCCTGGACATCACCTACATCGGCCTGGAGGTCTACGGCACCTCCAACTGCCTGCGCCGCGAGGTAGAGAGCGGACGGGTGGAGAAAGTCGTGGAGTGGTCCAACGGCGGCATCACCTGGCGCTTCAAAGCCACCGCGATGGGTGTTCCCTTCATCCCGGTCCGCTCCATGCTGGGCACCGACACCTTCCGCTACAGCGCGGCCAAAGTGGCCGAGTGCCCCTTCACCGGGATGAAGGTCTGCCTGATCCCGGCCCTCATCCTGGACGTGGGCCTCATCCACGTCCACCGGGCCGACCGCTACGGCAACGCCCAGATTGAGGGCATCAGCGGCTTCGCCTTTGAAATGGCGCGCGCCTGCAAACGGCTCATCATCAGCGCCGAAGAAATCGTAGATAACGAAGAAATCCGCCGCTACCCGGACCGGACCATCATCCCGTACTACCTGGTGGACGCGGTCGTCCACGCCCCCTTCGGCTCCTATCCCGGCGAGATGGTCTACATGTACGAACGGGACGAGGAGGCCATCCGGGAGTGGGTGGAGGCATCCAAAACAGAAGAGGGGACCCAGGCCTATCTGAACAAGTACGTCTACGGCGTCGCCAACCACCAGGAGTACCTGGAGTTGGTCGGCTGGGAGCGGCTGGAACGCGTGAAAGCCGCAGTGGAGGGACGGTGATGGCAGCCCCAGACTACAACCCCACCGAACTGATGATTTGCCTGGCAGCCCGCCAGATTCCAGATGGCGTGACGGCGTTTATCGGCACCGGCATCCCCATGCTGGCCGCGAGTCTGGCCCAGAAGATGCACGCGCCGAACCTGATCCCCATCTTTGAGTTCGGCGGGACCGGCGCCATCCTGAAGCGACTGCCCCGCGCCGTGGGCGAGGGCCGCACGTTCTATCGCGGGCTGGTGGCTTCAGGCATCTGCGATATAATGGAGACTGCTGCGCGCGGCTTCATTGACTACGGCTTCCTGGGCGGCGCGCAGATAGACCCCTACGGCAACCTGAACTCCACCGTCATCGGCCCCCAGCACCATCCGCCCAAAGTCCGCCTGCCCGGCTCCGGCGGCGCCAACGACGTCGGCTCCCTCTGCTGGCGCACCATCATCATCATCCGCCACGACAAACTCCGCTTCGTGCCCAAAGTGGACTTCATCACCACCCCCGGTTACCTGACCGGCCCGGGCGCGCGGGAGGCGGCGGGGCTCCCGCCGGGCACAGGGCCCTACCGCGTCGTCAGCACGCTGGCCATACTGGACTTTGACGAAGAGACCAAATGGATGCGCCTGCTGGCGACGAACCCGGGGGTCACCGTGGAGCAGGTGATAGAGAACACGGGTTTTGAGTTGATCATCCCAGAGCAAGTGGGCCAGAACCAGCCGCCGACCGAGGATGAACTGCGCATCCTGCGGGAAGAGGTGGACCCGGAGCGGTTCTATATTTGAGTCCACGTAACTACCTACCCAAGAACCGTTTCATAAAAACCACGAAGGACACGAAGGCCGCACAAAGGGCACAAAGGACGATATTTTATCCCTTTGTGTCCTTTGTGAGTACTTTGTGTCCTTTGTGGTAGGTAATTACGTTGACAATGGCACATTTTTAATTATAAAAGGAAACCGCCCCGCTGGTAGGGTCTCTGGAGCGAGGGAGAAGTTGAGATTTTTTCAGCCGGCTCC
>Ga0272447_1000872_pt1 | contig 20911 bp, 21 predicted proteins | sample YNPCB0133_FD_194589 | JGI IMG/M metagenome (GOLD analysis project Ga0272447, IMG submission 194589) | Hot spring microbial mat communities from Yellowstone National Park, WY, United States - YNP-CB-013-3 | ecosystem: Environmental > Aquatic > Thermal springs > Hot (42-90C) > Sediment | place... | reverse complement strand
CAAGCCTAACCAAGCCATTCCTATAGTCATTCCAAACAGTCTGAGGTGTAGCAGTCACAAACCTAACCCTAGGGTTACTCCACACATTAGCCCTTGCAGCGGTCTCTCCTGTAACGGCGGCCACCTCACCTTCTCCGAGCTTGAGATGCTTTAACACCGATTCTCTATGCTGGAGGGCTAGGGGCTTTGTAGGAGCCATAAAGAGTATCCTACTCCCCGGATGTCTGTGCAGTAGCTCTGCGGCCACAAGCTCAGCTATAACGGTCTTACCTAGAGCTGTAGGTAGGACAGCTAACGTGTTAGCCTCTAAAGCCTTCTCAACAAATCTCCTCTGATAATCCCTATCCTCGATAACACCATCCCTAACCATGGGATGGACAACATACCTTGGTTTTGGTGTTGATAGCTCCGTCTGAACCATTACTATATGCTTGCATATTGTGTGTCTGTATGTGTAGTGTGGGCATGTGCAGCTCCACACACCGGCGTCATCCACGGAAACAGTATACTCTACGCCGGGCCTAGAATGGCTTGGAACCCTCCAGCTCCTCAAGACCTATCAACATATGTCTGAGGCGTCTAAATAACGTTTTAAGCGGAATATTTGTCTTGTTTTGTGTGAGTTATCGTAGTGGTAGGAGGTTGGAGTATGTTGTTAGGGATATGTTTAGGAGGAGGGGGTGGTTTGTCGTCAGGGCCGCAGCCTCAAAACCAGTAGACCTAGTATGTTTAAAGGGTGGTGAAGTAGTTCTCGTGGAATGTAAGTATGGTGTAAGGGGTGTTAGGTGGGCTGAGCTAGCGCCACTACTTGAGGCCGCAGAAAAAGCAAAAGCTAAGCCTGTCCTAGCCATCGCAGAGAAGAGAGGAAGAGTTAAGATGATAGATGTGGGAAGGTGGACCTACTTCAAAACCTAAAGGTCCTTCACGGTATCCAAGTATCTGTAAACTACTCCATTTGAATGTGGGAATTAATATGTAAATAAATATTGTTTGTGACGGGTCTCTTGAGTGTGCTTACTTTGAGTGTGGCGCCATCGAGAGGGCTAGGGCGATACGGGCTGAGATAGAGAAGGAGTTACGGAAGATGGAGGAGCGAAGGCTGGAGATGAAGGCTAAGAAGGAGGCAGTGGTTCGTCGGCTCATAGACGAGATAGCTAAGCTCGCCTAGGTAGACCCGGATGCGCCGGACAGAGATGAGATCTGAGTGCTCGGCTACTCTTTCAATCATTTTTCTACGTAGTAGGCTTTCTTCTTTTTTCAGCGTAAAAATTGCAAGTTGAAGCTAACAATCTTTTAAGCTGAAATTTAATAAGCGATTCTATCATTGCAAGCAATCATTATGCATGCAAACAGAATATACCTTTTGCCTGTGCAAAAGCTTTCATTGCTTTATCCCTCGTAATTAGGATAGCGTTGAATGTGGATGCGCTTTCTTTAATTTTTTCATCCCGCTCCGATCTAGTTAATCCCTCTGCTTTACTTGCTGCAGATATTTCTTCAAGCCTAATTCTTCCTATAGCGGCGAATTTAGCTAGCTTTTCAAGTTCTTTTTTACCTCCTGGGGTATCACACTCTACTTTTACGATTGGGTGTAGTAAAATCGTGAAGCCTTCGAAAAACTTGGACCTTTCCAAATCCTTTCCTAGGAAGCCCCCTATGATCATGTTGCTATCTGGCAGAAGAGCACCACAGTAGTACCTTAGAGTAAAGTTGAGATCCTTTATTTGCTTTTTACAATTTATACATCTTCCGGTTGTTTGCTCTTCATCAAGCGTAACCAAGGCTGCTTTGCTTCTTTCACCGCAAGACGGGCAGACTATCGATAGAGTTGTGATGGAGAATCGTCCTACTTCAAACTCCTTTATGAAATCCTCAGATAGAATATCTTCCCTTAAAGGCGGCTCGATCTTTTCAACTTTCTCGGGCTTACCATCTATTTCTCTAACTGTTCTATAAGATTGTTTCACAAACCATGGCCAAGGTTTGCCTGTTTCTTTCCACTTCCTAAGCCAATTAATAGTTTCTTTGTCTCCGGCGTTTCCACTTCCAATAATACAACCCTCAATCTTAAATTCCTCATCTCTCCCTATAGCTTCAATTATCTTTTCCCTCTCCCTCTTAGCGATTAATGAAGCTACCCTTGCCTCTAAATAATGTTCGTCGGCTTGATGGATAACCTTAACATCAGCTCCCGCATTCTCCAAGGAGCGAAGATATCGCCTCAACTTTTCGCCTACTCCATAGTCATCCAATACTATTCTACAATTCACTGCTTGATAGTGGCGCATGAAGTTTGAAAGAATGCGTTGATAAACAACATCCATAATCTTGTTCAAGTTAAATTTATCAACGTGCCATGGGGGTATTTTCTCTAGGTAGAAATCAAGCCCCTCTTTCTTCATAAGATCCAATCTCTTTAAGACGCCGTTCCAATAAGCGGTCGAACGCTTTTTCTTGGTATCAGCAACTCCAACAAGCCTTTCAACTTCATTAAAAATAGCCTTGGGAAAGATCGCTCCCACTAAAATGGTATGCCCTAAGATCTCTCCCTTTCCTGTCTCATCAAGTCCTATGAGAAAATCCTTGCTAGGGGGAACGAACCGACTCTCGGCACGAGAAGAAATAAGTTCCCAAACCCCTTTGATGGAAGGATCTGAGGACGTTGTGCAAAAGAGTGTCCCAGACTTATAATAAGTAAGTGTAGCATCGGAGAATTTTACGCGCCAGACCTCATGCTCGCTCCTGATGTCCTTATCCTCTACTCCACCTTGCAGGATTAAGTAGCTCTTTATTTCATCTGCCGTAACGGCATCAACTTTCCACTTTTGGCTAGGATATTTGGTACTCATTTTCTACTCCTTTCTAGCCTTGACATCTTCAATAGTTCTTCTCTACCTTTTTCATACTCTGGATAAATCCTTTTTACTATTTCCCAGAACTTCTTAGTATGCCTTTTAACGATTAGATGGGCTAGCTCATGGGCGATTATATACTTTAAAACAAATTTAGGATATCTTCTCGCCTCGACGTTTATGTAGATTTTATTTCCTTTGAGTAAGGCTAACGTATCCATATCAGCTACTTCGACCTTTAGATTCCCATGGAGCTCCATTCCATTATCTTCTGTAAGCTCTTTAAGTATGCCTTTTACCCTTCGCTGAAACTCCCTTACTTCTTCATCCTTTTTCTCAGCCATACTCTTCCTCCAAGTTTGTAAAGATCTTATCAACAACATCGTCCAACTCGTTCATAGGTCCGAAGCTCTTTATAATATTCTCCCTAACTATACTCTTTATCTCTTTTCTCAGCCTCTTCTTCAAAAAGCTCTCCTTGCAGAGCAGTTCTTTATTATTGAGCTCTTGTATAATATTTTTCGAAACTTCTTGAACCTTCTCGACATCTGGGAAATAATTCCTCATCACAACAAAGATCGGGAAGATTTCCTTAAATTTTTCCTTTTCCTCATCCCTGACCTTTAACCTTCCCTGTATTGATTTTATCCTTTCAATAATGCTTTTTGTTACCCTCTTCTCTTCCTTCACTTCATCTACTATTTTCTCTATTTCCTCTCTAATGCTCACATAGAAATCCGATCTAAAACCTTCAGTTACCCTTCTAAACTCACCTAAAACTCTTAAGGCATTCCTCGGTTTTCCTTCAACTTCAAGTTTTGAAAGCTCCTCTGCTATGTTTACCTCTCCGATCTTCTCCACGCTTTCTATGCTAACAGTTTTCTGTATGAGCTCATATGTCTTCCTCGCCATCTTTTCTATTTCCACTAACCTCATCCCTATCCTTCTATACCTGTTCAAAGCTATGGCAATGCATATTGCTGACTTGTAGAACTCGAGATGTTTAAATGTAGCATCGCTCGGCGATAGCAGCTCGTAAAGCGTTTTTAGCCTCCTAACTTTCTCTGCAAACTCTTTCTCCTTTCCGTTTAAAACTAAAACTTCCACGGCTTTATCCACATCTTCCACCCCTTTTAACTCAATCCCTTTAAGCATTCCCTTTAACTCCTCTACACATTTCTCAAACTCTTTCTCAGAAGCCGTTACATCCCTAATGAGGAGTAGAGCTTCGTCTATGAAATCTTTCTCGAAATACTGTAAAGCCCCTTCTAAATTCTTGGCTACTCCAATGTAATCTACCACTAGCCCATACTCCTTCTTATCTCCATAAGGCCTATTGGTTCTAGCTATTGCTTGAAGAAGCCTATGCTCTTTTAAAGGCTTGTAGAGGAATAGCACGAAAAGCTTTTTGGCGTCGAAGCCAGTTAACAGCATGTCGCTTACTATCAGTATCTTCGGATAATCCTGCTCCTTAAACCAATCCCTAATATCCCTATTTATCCTGTCAAAATCCGAATGACCAAAGCGCTGTATAAGCTCTTTCTTATAGCTTTCAATTACGTCCGACTTCTCCCTTGCCTGATAGGTCATCACAATCTCGGAATATTTTGGATCGAAATGTTTGTCTAATTTTCTCTTAAATAGAACGCAGCTCTCTCTATCAACTGTGGCTATCATCGCCTTAAGCCCTGTCTTTTCGATCTTTGCCTTGAAGTACTCAGCTATGTCGTTACAAACCTTCTCTATCCTTTCAGGGCTTTTAAGCAGAGCCAACTTGGGTTTGACCTTCTTCCTCCAAAGCCTTCTCTCTTCTGGCGTTAACTCCTCAACAACTTCCTCCTCATACTCAGAGAGCTCCTCTATCTCCTCCTCCTTTAAATGGAGGTCTGGTAGCCTAGCTTCATACCTTATCTCTATGGTGAAGCCGTCTTTGATCGAATTAGCCATACCATAACGATGTAGGTATAACTCGCCTTTCGGGGAAAACTTTTGGAACGTATTTCTTTCAGGCTTTGTTAAAGGAGTACCAGTGAAGCCGAAGATTGCGGCATTCTTAAATATACCCCTCATAACGTTTGCCAAGATCCCATATTGGCTTCTATGGCTTTCATCAGTAAAGATCACTATGTTCTCTCTTTCAAGGTTTATTTCTCCCTCTTCGTGGAGCTTCTTGAGCTTTTCAGGCTGGAACTTTTGAATTAAACAAGCGAATATTCCTCTTTTACCCTCCCTTTTCTTTCCTCCCCACTTTAGAACATTAACGAGCTCTCTTATGCTCTCTATCTTCTCTATTTCTATGCCTAAAGGCCTAAATTCCTCGTCTACGATCTGCGTTTGTAAATCTCTTCTGTCAACGACTATGAAGATCGTTGGTATCTTAAGCCTTGGGTCTCTGAGAAGCTTCCAGGAAGAAAAGGCCATTGTCAAGGTTTTCCCTGAACCTTGCCAATGCCAGATTAGCCCAAGCTTCTTCTCTTTTTCTTCCAAAACCCTCTTAACTATAAGGTTGGTTACCTCAAACTGCATGTACCAAGCCATTACCTTCTTGTAAACATCCCTATACCTTTTGACGAATATGAAGTTCTCTACTAAGTCTAGAAGGTTCCTCTTTGACAGCATTCCGAAGATCGTTGAATCTAAGTACGGAAATATTTTGAGAGGCTTAACTTTCGCCTCTTTAAAAGGATAATAGCTCTTCCAAACTCCTTTATCTTTCTCTAACGAATCATCGTAACTTTTGGCGTAGTAGTTGGGGAAATACTTCGTTTCATAACCATCTGAGACTATGCAAAATTGAATGTACTTGAAAATGCTCGGTATCGCTTCTTCGTATTCTAAAATTTGCTTGTATGCATCATACCAGGTGGTTCCTTTCTCCTCTTCCAAGAATGGATTCTTTGTCTCTATCGCAACCAGAGGGATGCCGTTAACGAAGAGGCATAGGTCAAACCTCCTCCTTCTATCTTCCTCCTCAACTTCAAACTCCTTAACCGCGAGAAAGTCATTATTCTCAGTGTTTTCAAAGTCAAATAAGTAGATCTGCTTCAGTATTTCTTCGCCATTCCTCTTTATTTTGAACGGAATGCCATTTTTAACGAAATCCAAGAAGTTCTTTATCCCCTCAACGCTGTTCGGGAGCAGGGAAAGAATAGAAAGAATGTCCCATCTTTCATCCTCGTTTAACGTTACACCATTTATCCTTTCTATAGCTTTAAACAGCCTTTCCCTTAAGAAGACCTCTTCAAGAGACCCTCTTTCACCTTTTACACCTTTGCCCCACTCAACAACTTCCCATCCCAAATCTTCTTTTAATCTTCTCGCAATATAATTTTGGAGCTTACGCTCGGCTAGCATCACGCTTCGCCGTCCTTAAGAGAAACTACCTTAGTATCAAGAAGCATTGCCAGGTACTTTATCAATTCAATAGTCAGGGATAGGAAAAGCTCTGTTGTAGTGCGTGGAGCTACCCCTGTATGAGGTCCTCCGTAATGCAAAAAACTTCTAATGTTATTAATCAACTTGCTCATGTTATTAGGGAACTCAATGGACTCTTGCTCGATTGATACTTTTATTCTTGGTAAAAATTCATTCTTCAATATATCAAGCGAATTTCTTAGAGAAGCTCTCGCGCCTTCAACATCATTCTCTTCCCGTCTAAAATAGGCATCCCATAAGTAGCTAACTGCTTTATCAAGTATGGGCTGGTCTAAGCATAATGAAAGCAAGCCAGCTTCGATCTTTGTGGAGAACTCCAGAAATTTCTGTGCATCATATCCTAGTGGTTTAATCTCTAAGGGAAGAAAGGTTTTAGCATCATACTTTGTGATTATGCATGCTACTTTGTAGTTCTTTCCAAGGTTAAATCGAGACACAATTTCTTCATGCAAGTATAAATAGGGTATCCATTTCTGGATTGATGCATGCCAATAAGTTTTTGTTTTTAATTGAAGCTTCTTGAACGGCTTAAACCTCTTTACAAGCTTGTTTTGTTCATTTCTGATTCCTATGAGGTAAAGCTCAACATCCCTATCTTCCTTTATGTGAGAAAAAACCTCCGCTAGCTCACGCCAGTCCATGTAGCAAGAAGAATCATCAAACTCAATGTTAGAGGCGACTACGGCTGGCACATCTATTCACCTTAACTCTAATTTTTCCAGTGAGAATAAAATCCATCAATCCTTGCTTGATTCTTTCTAATTTTGCTTTCTCATTTCTCTCAATTTCAAGCTTTTTATCAACCGTTGAAAGAACTTGGATTATTTTCCGTTGTTCTTCAAGTGGTGGAAGTAGAATCTTGATTTCTTTAAGCAGTTGCGTGTTCAGTCCTTTCTTAAGCTGGCCTACCTTCATTCTATTAACTTGTAACCAGTACATTTCTGATTGAGTAAATAAATGAAGAAACTTTGTGTCAATTTGGCTATTAACATCAGGTAAAAATCGTATTAAGTAAGAACCAAACACGCCTCTTATTTCTCGGTTTATATAGCAAGTTTTCCCTGTAGTTGCACCTATGCGGGCAAACAAAACGTCGCCTACTTTAAGCGTGTACTTACTCAATTCAGATATGCTTATTTCGCAGAAAGGAACTTCAGACCAATTTATTGTTCCATTATCTCTTATATCTGTGATTCGGAGAAATTTCACGCCAGTATCTTCCTCTTTAGCAGAAGCGGTTATTCCATATTGAAATGTTCCTATCTCCCCAAGCTTAGCAACCCTCCACTCCTTCGGAATCCTGCCAATCTCAGTATCCTTAAACTCCTTATGTCCTATTCCCTTTGTTAAAAGCTCTTGCATTAAGCCTTTCTTTAAGCGCGCAGTCTTTCCTATGATTTCATTTGTTTTCTGGATAGCCTCATCAACGGTGGAAAGAATTTCAGCGATTTTTTGTTGCTCAAGAGTTGAAGGCAATTGTATTTGAAAAATGTTCAAAAAAGTTTGTGTGATGATAGGATGCGTTGTCTTAGAAGCAAAACGACTTAATCCTTTGAATTTTAGTAGATAATATACAAAAGGTGGATAAACCATAGATCTCTCATAACTTTCGCTATATATTGCATTATCACTTACCCATATCTCTCCTTGCCCTAAATGTACCTCCCCTGACGCTCCTACTCTACCAACCACTATGGTAAAGTCATTATCCACTAGGAATTCATTGGTATAACCCATTATACCATTTGCTCCATAAACTGGAATTTTTCCAGCTTCTAGGAGCTTTGGACGTTGTCCGTTTTTGAAACTGAAAATTCTTTCAAGTTTAACAACTTTCCAATCTCTCGGAATTCTCCCAATTGACGTCTCCTTAAAGTTAGTCTCTTTATAGAACATTACTGTAGCACCTTACCTAGCTCAGCAACATATTCCTCAATTTTTCTTCCAATCTCTTGCCTTTCTCTCTCAAGCTCCTTCAGCTCAGAGAATTCCTTGAAGATGTCAATCTGCTCTTTCTCTTCAACTGGCATAACATAAAGCGTGACATTTAAGTTGTAATCGTTCTTTCTAAATTCCACTATATCTACTACTCTGGAGAATCCGATGATATCTGCAAACTTTCTGTAAGCTTCCACGATTTTGTTAATGTTCTCTTTTGAGAGAGTGTTTAGCCTTTTAACTGAAGGATGGGGTATGTATTCGTTTGACGCATTGATGAAAAGTATTTTATTCTTTCTCTCTTGAGGTTTGTTCTTTCTGAAGATTATTATTGCTCCGGGCGCTCCAGTATTGTAAAACAGCTTTTCAGGCGTAAGGATTACGCACTCTATCCAGTCTTTCTCTATAACTTTACTCCTAATAGTTCTTTCAGCACCACCTCTAAATAAGCATCCGTTATCTACAACTAGCCCAACCCTCCCATTTTCCTTGGCAGAAGCTAGCATATGTTGAACCCAAGCCCAATCCGCTGTGTTGTTTGGAGGATAATCGAAGAACCTTTCCTTAAGATCAGCCTCCTTCTTTAACGTTTCTTCCCCATATCCATCCTGATTCCATGGAATGTTAGCTATAACTACATCAAATTGCTTCAACCTTCCCCCTTCAGTATGCCTTGGATACAGCAAGCTATCGCCAAACTCTATAAACGCGTCGGTGATTCCATGAGCTACTAGATTCAGCTTACAAAGCCCATATATGTCGGAATTATACTCTTGGCCGTAAAGCAGAAGCTTTTCCTCCTTCCCATATTTTTCCCTCACATACTTATGCGAGATTATAAGCATGCCACCAGAACCACAAGCAGGGTCGTAAACGCTTTCCCCAGGCTTTGGGTCGAGAATGTTAACTAAGAGCTCGATAACTTCTCTTGGAGTATAAACCTCTCCTTCCTTAGCTTGAGTTGGTGCAAATCTATATAAGATATGCTCGTAGGCATCTCCAACTATATCGCTTGAAACGCATTTATTGCTGAAATCGTATTGATTGAATAGCTCAACTAGCTGCCTTAGTTTCTCCCTATACTCCTGGGTCGTAAAGCCCAGAAAGCTGAACTTATCTATAACTCCCTTCAGCTCGGGGTTTAGCTCAGCTATCTTTTTCAGCGCATTTGAAAGATTTTCAGGGAGCTTCTTTATGTCTTCGGTTATCTTATCCCATAGCAAATCTCTCCTTAGGTTAAAGGTGTGATAAACCTCGTTCTCAGCCTCTTTCTCAGCCGATTTCTCATCCAAATATTTCATAAACTCTTTCTTCTTTTCTTCAAACTCCTCCTGCCAAGTATCGCTTATCCGTTTCAAGAATAGAAGCACAAGAATAAACTTATAATCTGTCGCAGTCCTTATTATATCGGCTGCTCTATCTACAAGAGAACTCAATTCTTCACGCGTAATCCCTTTCGGGAACAATGCTTTTTGAACCATCTCATTTATCCCCCTTCGGTCTTTTTAGAGTAAACTTGATTTTCTAATGCTTTAAGGTAGCCTGCAAGCAATATCCTGTTTACGCCAAACTTCTTACCACGCCTCCGTACTGTATCACCGTTATCCATACACCTACCAACATTAAGAAATAGGCTTATAAATCTTTGCTAGCGTGAACACTTCTACCTCATAGAAGTAAACAACCGATAAAGGAGATATTGCCTCCTATCTGCCCTACGCTAAGCACTTAGGATAAACTAGCACAAAGAGCCTAAACTGGTAATGCGAGACTTAAAATGAGGGAAAGACCATATCGGGAAAACGTTACAGTTAGCCCCTTGTCGTGATATAATTTCCATTCTTGGCTATTTCAACCACCCTATAAGTCACCCCTTTTAAATTTTCTTCACATAGTTTTACGTTCTCGGATTATCGCAAGTAGCCAGGTATATCGCGACATTGTTACGCCTAGCCTCTACTTTTGAAGTTAGTGCACCCAAATTTCGGCACTCATTTACAATTGTTATTCCAGGGAGAATAAGAAGACTCTATAACAATATAAACATGTGGAAGACAAGTCAATAAAAAACTACGCAACAACCATAGCGATAATTCGAAACCTAACCTCACTAACAGAAATCCAAGAAGGCCTATTACTTGGCTGACAAAATCTTTTAGTGAGAGTGAAAGTTTATATGTAATTATTATTGGTATTTTAGCATGGTATTATTAAGCGAATTTCTCGATGGAGTGGACAGGTTTTTCTTAATGCATTTAAGTTATGGACTTGGAGAGACCTATAGGAAAGATCTGTGGGAATTTGCTATTAAGAAAAAAGTAATAGGCTTAGATTATAAAAATGAGTACTGCAATATAAATAAGCGTTTTGACAAATATACCGATAAAGAGCTAGAGAAGCTAGTAGAAAAAGGCCGAATTACAAAGCGTTGGCTTGGTCAGTTCAGCCTGTTTTGCCACGAAATGAAAAAAGGGGATCTAGTTATAATTATGGCTGGGGAGAACCGCATTTTAGGTGTGTGCAGAGTCTTAGGCGACTATCGGTTTAATAAAAGTAGAATGTATGAGGAAGAGTTCTTTCGCCATATAAGGAGGGTTAAGTGGTTGTACAGAAGAGACTTTAATAACCCTGTCAAATTTGAGATGCCTAAAGGTAATAGATTTACGAATACAATCAGACTGATCCGAAAAGAAGGAAATAAACACAGACTTATTATAAATTCCTTGAAGAAAGCATTGAAAAATTTGGAGATATCTCGGAGAGAAAGTGTAAAACGTGGGATTGAGCAGGCTGGGAAGAGATCTTACAGTTATGGGGAGATCGAAGAAAGTGAAGAACACAGGAAATTGAAAAACAGTATTGCGGATAACCCTTCAATAATTGGGCTACCAGCAAAACTCAAAGGCGAAGTAGAGCGGTTGTTTGTAACCGATGATAAAGCTGACATAGTTTTTGAAGATAAGAGTGAGGGTAAATATTTCGTGGTTGAAATAGAAACATTTGAAAATGTACACAAAGGAGCTTATCAGGCTTTGAAATACAAAGTCCTTTTATGCGCAGAAAAAGGACTCGAAATCACGTCGAACAAGGTAATAGCATACTTGGTTGCGCATGTATATAATAAGGAAGCGGATGAAATTTGTAAGAAATATGGAATAGAATATAAAATTCTGTAACACCGGAAATTTAAACTTTGCTGGGATAAGGTAATTTGAGATCGAGTCTATTCTTCTTATATCCGGGTATGTGTAAAAATATTTCATTCGGGTGGGTTGGTGGGACTGTATCCCTGCTATCCTGGCGCAGCCAGTCCTATTTCCCTTAAGTAACATCCCTCATCCTCACCTTTTATAGCGCTTAGGTCGATTTCGGAGTCCTCACCAGCCAGCTTGAATGCAGTTCTATGTGGCAGAACCCTGACTATGTAGTAGAGTTCACCCGTTCCAGATCGGACGACGAAGAGGTTATCACCATCGCTTATCTGGGAGTTGAACTTATCTGATAGGTCGCTGAGCCTTCTTACCCCTTCTTAATAACTCTGGTCTTTTCACATAGGCTGGCTCTTCATCGACAGCCCTCAATCTGTCGAGTGCTAGGCGGAACGTCCTATCAGAGTCTGTTCCGCCTACAGGCTCATAGAACCTTGGATAGGCCATATCGCCTAAAGACGTTGCCATTGTGGGCGAAGATCCACTCCCTACCAAAGAACTCCCTAACGAATGGGTGTGTATTTCGATAGGCAACATCGCCCCTGCTCGTTCTCCTAACATGGTTAATAACGATCCTACAAGGAACGATATGGGACAATTTTAAGGATTGAACGGCAGAACCCTCAGTGGAGGGCCTAGGTTCCTTAATCACGCAGGCAGACATTCGATTCAGGATAGAAAGCTACACCCAACCATCTCTATGAATCAAGCCTTTAGAAATGATGCAATGCCAGCTAAACAGCATAAAATTTAAGTAATTTTGTAAATTCCGCACACTAGATTGAGTGAGGAGAGTTTTGAAGTTATTTGGAGAGAGTTTGAGCAAGAGATAATGCTTGTGATGGATTTTTTGAAGTTTGCTGAGCTGAAAGAACTGCTGGAATGGTTTAGGAGCCTCGTGCCCCTGGCAAAGATCTGGGTTGAAGTAGGTCCTCTTAGAAGGGCTATTAAGGAGTTTTCTGATAAGCTTTACAGTGTATCACTTCCATTGCTGCTGGTTTTTTGCGTCTCCTGTTTTGAGAAGCTTCTGAGAAGGTTGTGGCTCCTGAAGTTCGGCTCCATAGATGGGGATATGTGGCGGAAATTCAGCGACCCAAAAGAGTTGGCTAAAGAAATTAAGAGAAGGTGCGGAGTCGAGATAGGGGAATCAACGTTTAAGGCTAGAGCGGTAGTTGCTAAGCGCAATATAATACTCCATAATGGTGGAGTTGTAGACGACAAAGCGTTGCAAGCATTCATGGAGGCTGGTGAGAGAAATTTTCAGCTCGGCCAGAGGCTCAGGCTTTCAGCTGAGGAGGTCAAGAGAGACATAGAGAAGCTCTTGGAATTTGCGGAGAAGGTGAAAGAAACCCTAAACCGGTTATAGCTGAAGAGGCCGGGACGCTAGGCAGCCTCGGTATTTGGATTAAAACGCCCGCACACAATTAAGCCGGATAGGATGTAAAGGACCTGCCTAGGCTTAAGCCCTTCAACCTCAATGGAGAACGAGCTAGGCTAATAGATGTTGAACATATATTATGAATGGCTTGCGTTTTATGAAAACGTTTTGATGCCTACCTTCCGTATATGATGAAGTCTATGTTGTTTGCTGCATGGTATAGTAAGCAGGACCATGTGCTCCTCGTTATCAGGAAGAGGGCTGATACTATCGTGGCCCAGACTATCATGTAGATGGATAGCGCCAGCCCGAACCTCAGGTGTATTGCCGCGAATGCGAGGACGCTTACAACCACAGAGGCCGCGGTGCTTTTGATCAGTTTAGGCAGCCTTGTTAGAGCGTATCCCCTGAAGAATGCCTCCTCGAAGAAAGCTGCTCCAAGCGCCCAGACTGCAACAGGAACCGCGTTAACACCCTGAACGCTATAACCCCACCTACTCCACGAAATACCAAAATAACCCAGAACGTAGTTAAAGGGTAGCCAGAGAGTGAAGGCGGCAAGCCACAAAGATACCGCCAGAACTATCTCCCTCAAACCCAGCCCTCCAACATATATGGACCTAAAACCTCCACCCTCTTTCTTTGCTATCTGGAGAAGTATAATGAAACCCACGAGCTGTGAGAAAGTGTAGATGAGCGCCCCCAAGGATTATCTGGATCAGGCCTAACCAAAGAGTAAAGCAAGACAGCTAAACCGTAGTAACCGGGAATGGACACAAACAAACCCAAAACCGATAGATACGGCCTCTGTAAACCCATATGTATAGCGGCGTATAAAACAGCGTTTAAAACTTACGTAGGGTGTGAAGGAAATGTATTGGACGTGTTTCCGACCGACATTTGCAGTACTAAGGATGTAGGAGCTTATAGGAGGCATTGGAAACTAGTAGGGTGGCCGACGTCGGCCAGGTATAGGTCCCTTTATAACCGCTTTTATACTTGAGTGTAACCAGCTAGGGAGAATGGATACAGAAGAGGGGACGAATGACGGCCTTAGACCAGAGCAAAAGGAGATTCTGGATGGTTTAGTTAGGCGGTTTTTCTTTGATAGTGAGAGATGTCTTTTGGTTGAGGCACCTACTGGTGTGAGTAAGACAAGGATTGCTCTGGAGTTTGTTAGGGAGTTTTGGAGGCGTAGGGATAGGTGCAGGGTTCTGTTTGTTTTCCCGCAGAAGGTTTTGAAATGAATTCTATAACAAATACGTTGCAATGAAGACTAAAATATTAGTAAAATTAATTCTTTATATAGATATGGGAAATACTGAAGAAATAATCCTTGCTGTCGTCGACAGGCAGAACAGACTGTTAAGTGGAGCGTGCCTAAACATTGAACCTCGATTATGGGTTTCAAAGCGGATCGGACACGGTAGTCTGTTTACGTTAAAGTTGTCTAGGGATAAAATATATGATCTTATTCTTGAATGGACCAGCCCGTTAGGCACAACGGTTAGATCGCTTGTTCGTGATAAACTGGAGAGATTACGATCAGAGGATAGAATAACATTACCTGTAGATGATGTGTCAATTAAGGTGATTGACTTTGAGGGAAGACCGGTTGTAGGTGCGGTAGTAAAACTTGGAGGGCGGATCATAGGCTCGACAGATGGTCAGGGAGTAGTAATGGTAGAACAGGTACCGCTCGACTATGATTATACAGCCACTGTTGCCAAGGATGGGGAGGAAGTCGGTTTTGACCGTCTTAGGTTCACATCTTCTAGAACATCAGCAACAATACAGGTAGGCATATACGATGTTACAGTATCGGTGAGAGGGGCGGCTGGACAGCCAATACCCGGAACTCAAGTTGAACTTATCAAAGACGGAGTAACTATACGGAGTGCTGCAACGGACTTAAGCGGGACAGCACTCCTCCCAAAAGTTATTGGTGCAGACTATGAGATCAGGGCGACATACGGATCGTATAGGACGGAAACAAGACTCCCGAAAGGTGTACGCAGCTTAGATGTTTCGCTGGGTATTAAACAACCATCAAAAACAAAACCCATCCTTGTCGAATTATTTTTTAGGTTGGTTATTACATTGGTTGAAAAATTAATAAGGCTTTAACCAAGTTTCTAGAAACATTGACGGACAAGCGACATTCATCAATAGAGCACCCTTTCCAGCTTCCAAGGCATTAAATAATCTTCTTATTTCGTCTGTCCAGCCAAGAAACTACCCGGATGTTGTTTCTGCTGCTAGCCAACCCGGCACTCTCATCTGCTACCCTGATAGCGTTGGTTGGTGTTTCCAAGAAAGTTTGCTTTCTGGCTTAATTAAGCTTCACGATTCTGGAGCATACTTACGCTCTATTGTGGACATCGGATTTAAAACACCATAGCATTACTCAAGATCATAAGGATGTGTGCCTAGTTGGTAGTTATAGTCTTAGAGAAGCTTAAAAATCGTTAGCCTTTAAAGTGCCTAGATGTCCCCGTTAAAAGAGATTGTTAACAATTATATGTGTAGGGTTCCTGGGTTGTATGTGTATTGTTCTAGGTGTCTCAGGACCGAGAGGTGAAGTGGTTGTGTCGTCTTGATGGTTGTGGATGCGGCCTTCACCTCTATAGGCCTAAACTATTTCACATCAGTAGTCCCAAAGGTAGAGGAGTTCAGTAGGAAGTTTGTAGAAAGCGGGAGAATAAAGAATCTAAAAGAGCTTGCTGCAGCGGACATTAATGAGTTAAGGGAAGTGTGGAAGAATAGGCGGTCTTGGGCTATGGCTAAGGGTATAGCCTCCCATCTCTCTACATTAAGTGAGGATGATAAACTAGCTCTCAGGACTTGGGCCACTAATGCGAGGCTTGAAAACTGGTGGGAAGACCCCATTGGGAAGATTAAAGGCGTTGGGCTTTTCAGTATCTTAGGATGATGGGCTGTGTTGACACCGTGATGCCTGATAAGATCGTTAAGAGGATTGTTAATGGGATTCTGGTGAAGGTCGGTTTAGAAAGCCTTAATTCTGAACAAGGAATCTGTTTTGGGAGATGGGTTATGGGCGAAGCCCTTTTTCGCGGTGGTTGCTTAGAGAATAGGGAGACAAAAACCCTCTTCAGAACCTTTATCTCAATGCTGGTTGTCTTTGTAATAGGGATGTTCATTCTTGGTATGTTTGTGTTTGGCATTCTGCTGGCATATAGTCTTCCATATCTATCAGTAGACTTTGCTAAGTTGTTACCGATTTTAATGTTTCTTGGCTCTCTATGTTTCGTGAGCGGTGTGGGGTTGATTGTCAAAGCAGGAGTACTGGCCATTCGTAAAGGCCGCATTGGGAATATTGGGCAAAAGGGTTACAGTTCCAGAGTGGTTGCAGAAGCTTATAGGAAGCCCTGGAAACTAGTAGGGTGACCGGCGTCGGCCAAGTATAGGTCTCTTTATAACCGCTTTTATACGTGAGCGTAACTAGCTAAGGGAAATGGGTATGGATGAGGGGGCTGACGACGGTCTGAGGTCTGAGCAGAAAGAAATTCTGGACAGTCTGGTTAAGCGGTTTTTCGTTGACGGTGAGAGGTGTCTTTTGGTTGAGGCGCCTACCGGTGTGGGTAAGACGCGGATTGCTCTGGAGTTTGTTAGGGAGTTTTGGAGGCGTAGAGGTAGGTGCAGGGTTCTAGTGGTCGTCCCTAGGAGGGTTCTAGCCTACAACCCTTGGAAAAAGGAGATAGATAGGTGGATGTCCGACCTAGAGCCCAAGTGCCTCATTTTGTCGGGTTTTATGCCGCCTAGGGAGAGGATGCTTGCCCTCTCAAGCTTTCAAGGAGACTTTCTACTAATGACTGCTATCGCTCTCAACAACGACTACATCCTAGGCCGCATAAAGCTGGATTCCTTCGACGTAGTGGTTTTCGACGAGGCTCACAGGGTGGTGGCTCAGGGTGAGGAGCCTAGGCAGTACAGGTACTCGGTTCACTACAAGCAGCTCGCTCTCAACATCACAACTTCAAAGGAAATTGTGGTTTTAGGTGTGACGATACCTGAGACCGAGCGAACCTCTGAGACTGAGAAGCACCTGGCCGCAGTCGGTGTGGCTTCTGAGACAGCGAGGGCCCCGAAGACCGAGACCTATGCCGTGCTGTTGGAGTCGAACGACGCAATTAAGGCAGACCTGTGGTTTAGGGCTCAGATGTGGCGGGCGTTGAACAACCTGAGAAAGGTGCTCGGAAAGAAAATACCGTGGAAAAATAGTGAAGCGAGACTCATCGAAATACTTGAGGAGATGGAGCTTCCTGAATGGAGGTATAAGGGGTATATTGCTGCTTTGAGGCGGTATAGGGACCTGTATCAGGCTAGGCAGGATACGTGGGAGGGGAACAGTAGGCGGGCTGTTGAAAAGCTTGGCAACGTACCCAACGAAGTAGCAGGTTTTATCAGGGCAGCGGCCTACGACAAGCTGTACCACGTAGCATGGCTTGTCAAACGCCTAGCTAACGAGGGGAAAAGGGTGATGGTTTACGCGAAGTTCAGGCAGTCGACGTATAGGTTGCAAGGATTTATGGGATGACAACGTTATTTCTTTGTTACGGAATTCGAATTGAACGATTTATAGGTGAAGCGATTATCCCATCATCTCGTTCTTCTAGTTCTTCCGGAACTGAGTAAATTACGAAGCAACGCGTATGATAACATGTAACATTAACAATCTTGCTTGGATCTATCGGCCCTTAAATCGGTCACCAGTTATCGTACGCAACCATTGATCACATCGTTCGACCCTACATTTCTCTAATTAATAGAGACGGGATAATGCTTGTCTAAGATAGTTTGCCCGTCTTTTCAGCTCCTCTCTTATATATTCCAGTTCAGCTATTCGCGCGTCTATGCGGGCTATCTCCATCCTATCAAAATCTGTAAAGAAGAACCTACCCAATATGGAGGCCCTATACTTCTTCAGCTCCATAATTTTAAAATCGATTTCTCTTATTCGCTCTTCTGTTACTTGCAACTCATATGTTAAGCGATCTCTACTAGGCAGACCCCACATCATATAGTACTCTACGTTTGAAACTGCTTATTAGAATTTCTGTTTAGTTAACCGTTGGATGTGTATAACTGTTTCCATCAAACAATATTTTATGAGGTTTGTTAGTTCTCTTATGGTGTCGGGTAAGGGCCTTATATAGCTGAGGTGTCTGTTACGCCACAGTTTGTAAACAACAGACCCAAAAATAGTACTTAATCTAGATAGTGTCGCTTGATGGGGACTAGGGTTTACAAATCATAGGACACGCCCACAACCATTAGTGTCAAAATAAACGGGTTTGTGTAGCTGAAGAGTCTCCACAAAAGCCTCGCGAATAGAAAGAAGCCCCTACATACACCATCCAATAATCGAAGGGCTTAACGAATATAGAAAAAGGGACGTATCATCATCTTGAAAATATTATCATGACTTCTGCCCTTCCGTATGGTGCAACAAATTGTTGGTTGGTTATCTTCTCGAATCGAAGAGTCAAAACAACACTGTTCCTAGCCATGTTTATAAAGTAACTCATTAGATTCCCCTGTAATCCCTGTACATCGACTATCTTCATGCTTTTTGGCAGAATTATTTCGAAGATATCAGTAAAAGTTCCTTCAAAAACTAGCCTCAAATGAGGTGTTGTTTCTTCAAGAAAATCCGTTATTAGTGAAAATTCTTTTTCATTCCAACCCATCTGCCCTAAAACCCCTTTAAGGTCAACTAAAACACCTTCTACACCTTCTTCCTTTAATGATATTCTGTTCATGGTTTGAACCTCGACTGTGAGTATATACTGCTGAGTTAAACTGTAATTCTTCTCTGGGATAATTGCGATAACCTCTTGAAATTTTGGGGAATTTTTATTAGTAATGGTGATCTTCTTACCGAATTCTAGAGTTCTGATCTTTTTAGTCTCATGTATAGTAGCTAGAAGAGGTGTTTCAAATGCACCAAATAGTAAAACTGGAACCTCGCAACTAATTTCTAACTCCCCTTCTAGTAGCCCTTCACTTGCAACGTTGGAGAGATATTTTTTAGCTCTGGATGATTTCATAGGTATATCAAGCGTCATATCTTTAGTCTTTTCAGCAGGCAATCTTACATCACGCAGCTCGCCATTGTATAATGTTGACCCTTCAGACTTGAATTCATATAAGCATTTTGAAATATGTGCTGGGCTGGTGGTAGGATTTTTGAATATTACATTTACAGAGATAGAGTCGTAAGAAAGTTTTTCAAGTTCTACAGATTGAATATTTACTGACGAGGCGTTGCTGTAACCGATGACAGTAAATATGATAAGCCCAACAATTATGGGAGTTGCTATGATCCAATTTTTTAAATAACGTTTTCTCGGCAGTAATCTATTATTAAAGCTCCTTCTCCTATCTTCCAGATATAGTGATAACAATTGCTCGCGTCTTTGTTGATAGTACTCCTCACTTATCAGCCCCCTACTCCTAAGTTCTTCTAATTTTTCCAAAATTCTAAGTATTCTATCCCTGTCATTCTTCATAGCGCACTAGTTTTACTACGCAGGACATCTAATATAAGTCTTTTGGTCATTAGGGGTGTGTCCAATTTCTTACTTTGCGCTCACCCTCTCTTCTATTGATGCTTTGTAGTTGGAGGTATGAGGACTTATGATATTGGGCCTCTGATGGCTACCTTGGGCTGTATCTATGGAGCTAGATAGGTGAGTAAGAGAAGGAGTATTCGGAGCGCTAACGAAGACAAGAAATACACCTGTGAGGTGGGCCTATGAATAGCTGTAAAACCCTAGAGAGGAATAAATCTTATAAGAATGGGAGGTGTAGTTTCTTTATGGTCTTCTGTCCGTCTTGTGGTAGATTACCATTTGCAAACGAATATTGTAGTTTTTGCGGACATAACACCCTATTTTCTAGGTCGGGGGTGATCATGAAGGAAGGAGAACAGATTTTAGTTATATTCAGAGTTTTATCAGGTACTGCTCAGATTCCACCAACAAGGGATAAAGTACATCTGGATTTAGTTGGTGCCAACGCTCTCAGACTATTTACGTACGTTAGTGGAGAAATTTCTAAAAGTATCAGAACGTTATATCTATTTGGGGAGGTGGTAGTTACCACTAAGAGGGTGGTCTTCATACAAGAGATGGGATTTCTCTCCTCTAAACCTGTTGTCGCTTTCGCTATACCAATAGAGACTATAACCGCAATAGGAACTAGCTCCACCTATTTCCAGTTTGAAAGGAAATCACTCATAATAACGTACGGGAAAGATGAAGAATTTTACACGATAGATTTGAAAACAGCTAGTGATCCAGAAAAACTAAAAAAATATTTAGCTACACAGCTAGAAGTAAGCAAATCGACGAAATGACAATTCGTTGGCGAATCACTTTACTATATATAGTGCGGTTGCTGTAATTAGAAATTTTATAAAGTATTCATCTCAAAAATATTTAAGCTTCTCTTTCTTTGTTTTTTATGGCGTTTCGTGAGCTTACCGATTTTGAGCGGGAGGTTATTAGGACTCTTCTTCCTATGTCTAGGGTTGGGGTAGGCCTGAATACCTTTCCGGAAATATTGATGGCTAGCAGCTAATTACGGCTATTCAGGACTCTTGGAATTCACTGCACCTTCATCAGCAAGATGATACGTCATAGTTGCGAATGGTAAATATTACTGTGTCTTCGCAAACTGTCCAACAGCGATAACAAGACTAGTAATCGCCCAAATAACGCATTAAATAATAAAACACCTCCTTAATTTTGTGAACAGTTGAAGTTGAATACTGTAAGGTTGAGAATTCAAGCTACTTTTCAATTCGTGAATAAGAGGAGCATATGCAGCATTCTATGAGTATGGGTGTTAGCTTAAAACCGTATTCAAGTGGACCATTACATATAGGGCATTTTAACCCATCAGTTTTTTCAAAGAAGTTGTTACCGCAGTACACACATTTGGATGAGTTAAGATCTGAGACCTTACCACAGTATAAGCATCGTTTAGACCTGCCAGCCCTTACAATTCTAACCCTGTACCTGCCTGATGCACCGGCATTTTTTGTCGCTTTTGTACCACTATTACGTGATGTT
>Ga0272447_1000871_pt1 | contig 20914 bp, 22 predicted proteins | sample YNPCB0133_FD_194589 | JGI IMG/M metagenome (GOLD analysis project Ga0272447, IMG submission 194589) | Hot spring microbial mat communities from Yellowstone National Park, WY, United States - YNP-CB-013-3 | ecosystem: Environmental > Aquatic > Thermal springs > Hot (42-90C) > Sediment | place... | reverse complement strand
AGTCGAACCGAGGTTGCCGCCGCCAGAGGTACAGGGCCCCGCTCGCGCAGGCCACCGCCGCGGCCGCGTACGCCGCCACCGCGGAGGGGACGTGGACGTACATGATCCGCACGTACTCCCCCTGGTAGGCGTCCGGCGGGGAAACCCACAGAGCCAGGGCCAGCCCCACCCCCAGCAGAGCCACGGTACCTCCCACGAAGAACGCGTGCACCTTACCCCTCCACCACCACCTCGTACAACACGGGGCCGACGAGCAAGAACAACCCGTCGAACACCACCAGGACCCCGAGCCACGGTTCCGGTGGGGTCCCCCGGGAGGCGGCCTCCGTGAGGCGGATGCCCGCCAGCAATACGGGCAAGGCCGTTGGCAGGAACAACAGCGGCAGCAGCAGTCTGCCCGCCCGCACGTGGTGGAGCAACGCCGCGAACAGGGTCCCCACCGCACCCAGACCCGCCGCGGCCAGGACCACCACGAGCCCGAGGCCCGCCCACCCGCGTGGGCTGGCGTTGAACAGCAGCACCTGGCCGCACCACAGAGCCGCCGCCAACACCGCCACCAGCACCGCCAGGGCCAACCACTTTCCCCAGAACAGCTCCTCGCGGCTGCCCGGGTACAGCAGCAGGGTCTCCAGGGTGCCCTCCTCCCCCTCCCGCTCCGTGCTGCGGCCCACCACCAGCACCGCGGCCAGCAGCACGGACACCCACAGCACGGCGGCCGCGGCTTCCGCGCTTCCGCCCGTGACCAATCCCAGGACCAACAGGACTGCCAGGCCGAACCCGCCCGCGGGCAGGAGGCCGTCCCGGCCGCGCCACTCCACCAAAAGGTCCTTCCGGGCCACGGCGTGCACGCGCCGCCACCCCATCACGGCAGCACCCCCGCTACACCACCCCGGTCCGTGTGCCGGAGGGGCCTCCCGGAACCGGCTCCTAGGAGCGCGTCCCGGAAAAACCCCTCCAGCGGAGGGGGACCGGGATCCCCAAAAATCGCGCAGCGATTTTTGGGGTGGTCTAGGGCCGAGGGTGTGTGCTCCACCAGGGTGCCCGACCGCAGGACCGCCACCGCGTCGGACATCCGCCACGCCCTCTCCCGCTCGTGGGTGGCCAGCACCACGGCACCGCCACGGGCCTTCACCTCCCGCACCAGCTCTTCCACCAACCGGACCCCGGGCTCGTCCAGTCCCACGAAGGGCTCGTCCAGGAACAGGGCCCGCGGCTCCTGTAGGAAGACCCTGGCCAAGGCCAGCCGCCGCCGCATCCCCAGGCTGTACGTGCCCACCGCCCGGTGCGCCACCCCTTCCAGGCCGACCCGGGCCATGAGCTGTCGCGCCAGAGCGCGGGGCCTGCCGCACAGGTCCGCGGCAAAGCACAGGTTCTCCCAACCCGTGAGGGCGGAGTACAGGCCCGGGGCGGGCCCCAGGTACGCGCACACCTCCCGCACCCGCGGACCCTGGGAGATCACGTCGTAGCCGCAGACCCAGGCGCGCCCCGCGGTAGGGCGGAGGGCGGTGGCCAGGATCCGCAGCAGGGTGGTCTTGCCCGCGCCGTTGGGTCCCGCCAGGAGCAGACAGCTGCCCTCCCGCACCCGGAGCCACACGTCGTGCAGCGCCACCACCCGGCCGAAGCGCCGGCCGAGTCCTTCCGCCACCACCAGGTCTACAGGCCGCACCGCACACCCTCCGTCCGGGCCAGGGAGCGGTGCAGTTCCTCGGGGTCGAAGAGGAGGAAGGAGTAGCTCCGATCCGTGGCGGCCTCGTGCTCGTCCACCTCCCGCCGAAGGGCCGCCAGCTGCTCCTGCGCCTCCCGGATCCTGCCTTCCAGGTGTTGGCGCAGGGCTTCGTTCAGGGACCGAATGCGTTGGGTGAGTTGCCGGCGGTTCTTTCGGGGAAGGTCCGGGTCGTGCAGGGACTGGATGCACCGCCACTTCTCCTGCACGAGGAGCTTCACCTCCCCCTCCGCAGGCAGGTGGCGGTCCGGGTTGTGCTGCAGGTCCAGCCAAAGCCGGTGGACGGCCGCGTACTCCGCCCGCGGGTCCGGGTGCCGGGCCAGGGGAAGGTGGAACGTCCCAGTAAGCACCGCGAAGGGTGGGGGCGAGATCCGAAAGAACTCCTCCAGAACCCGGTCCGTGACCCGGTCGTAGCGGGCGCCCCCGAGACCGTGCACGAACAGGTCCGCCACCACCAAGCGGAGGAACAGGGTGAGGACCAGGGCCCTGGGCCGCAGTTCGTGGGAGACCTCCTGAAGGTCACCGACCACCTGGCCCTCGCTCACCAGCAGGGGCGGACAGCCGGGTCGCACCCACACGGGACGTCGCCGGCCGCCCCGCACCAACCAGAAAGGCAGCTCCACCAGACTGTCCTGCCTGCGCAGGTTGGGGAAGGGCTGCGCGGCGGACCGCAACCCCTGCTCCCGGCGGTACGAGTCCAGGGCTTGGTTGTGGCAGGTCGAGAACCACTCCGCGTCCTGGACAATCCACCCCGCGAAGCGCCGGAAGGCCTGCGTGCGTGCCAGCTCGGAGGTCGTCACCTCCAGGTACTGCACGGGCCCGTAAGTGTTCTCCAGCCGCCTGCGCAAGGCCGCGCCGAACTCCCCCAGGTGGCGGACGCTCCGGAGGCAGTCCGCGCCGGCCTCCTCCGCCAGGGACAGCCGGTCCAGCAACGCCGGCGCCTGCAGGGTGGCGAGGTCTTCCCGCAGCTGCCCGCAGAAGCCGCGCCAGGTACCTTCCTCCGGGGGCGGGGCGGCCTCGAAGGGTACCTCGGGGCCACCCGCCACCAGGGTACGGTCCACCGCGTGCAGGATCCCGTTCCGCCGCGGGACCCGGGCTCCCCAAGCTTCGCAGGCGTCGGAGTCCACCACCACGTTCAAGCCCACGGCCCCGCGGGCGCAGCAGACGTTCACGCTGTAGGTCTTGATCCAGATCCCGGGGTGGAAGAGGGTGGGTTGATGGCCCGTAACCACCCAGGGCCCGGAGGAGGGAACGTCCGGGACGGGCAGGTTCCACCGGCCCACCAGGTCGGACGCCCGCTGCGCCAGCTCCGCTCGGGCCTGGGCCCTCACCCGTCCCAGGGGCTCGTCCCGGACGTACGCCCCTTCGAGGTGGCGGGCCACCTCTCCCGCCAGCGCCAGCCAGCCGCGCAGCTCCGGGATGCACAGCACCTCCCCGTGGCGTACAGGCGCCCTCAGCTGCCAGGTTTCCGTCACACCAGGGCCTCCAGGCTGCGGACTCCCAGCTCCTCCCGGAGGAGGAAGGGCTCCCCGTACCGGACTCCCACGAGGGAACCGAAGTACCGCGCCGCGTCCCGCACCGTGTCCAGGACCCACTGGTTTCCGCGCTCGGCTCCGAACTGGCTCTCGTAAGCCCGCAGGCTCTCCATCTTGCGCTCCAGGGTCTCGCTCACGTCGAACACGAAGGAGGGCCGCCGCACCATCCGGTAGTGGGTGGAGAAGAAGTGCACCACCCTGCGGGGGTAGTGGGGGTCCCCGGGAATGTCGGTGTGGCTGAGTTTGGCGTAGAAGCGAGCGGCCTCGCAGAGGGCTGCGGCCTGCACGTGGTCGGGGTGTGCGTCCTCCCAGTACGGCACGAAGAGCCACTGCGGCCGGACTTCCCGGATCACCGCGGCCACCTTCTTCCGCTCCTGCACCCCGTCCAGGAGGAAGCGGTTCGGGAGGTCCAGGATCCGCCGCTCCACCCCCAGCACCCGGGCGGCGCGCTCCGCCTCCTTGCGCCGCCGCTCCGGGCTGCCCACGGGGGTGGGCTCCCCGTCCGTGAGGTCGCACACCACCACCCGCCAGCCCTGCGCCACCAGGGCCGCCATGGTCCCGCCCATGGCGATCTCCGCGTCGTCCGGGTGGGGGGCCAGGACCAGGACCGTCCTCACGCGCCTGCCTCGCCGGAAGAAGCGGGCTGCCGCAGCCAGCGCCGGGCCTCCCGCTCCAGGACCTCCAGGTAGTACCGGAGCCGCACCTCTGGGTCGTCCAGGCCTCCCCAGAAGCGCCGGTGCGGGTTCTTGTAAATGCGGCCGATGGGGATCTCCCGCACCCGCAGCCCCCACCGGGCCGCCTGCACCCACACCTGCAGGGGTATCCCGTACGAGGGCTCGTCCAGCTGCAGGCGCCGCAGGGCCTCCGTCCGGTAGGCCTTGAACCCGCAAAAGGCGTCCGTGAGCCGGTAGCCCGTGAGAGCGTTGACCCGTTCCGTGACCTCCCGGTTGATGCGCAGACGGTCCGGCGGGGGCTCCTGCCCGCGGGAAGAGCCGGGCAGGTAGCGGCTCCCCGAAACGATGTCCGCACCTTCCAGGGCGCTCAAGAGGTCAGGGATGAGGTAGGGTTCGTGCTGGGCATCGCAGTCCATGGTCACCACCACGTCGTAGCGGTGCTCCAAGGCGTAGCGGAAGCCGTCCATGAGGGACGCCCCGTACCCCCGGTTCTCCGGGTGGCGGATCACCCGCACCTGCGGGAAACGCGCCAGGATCTCCCCGGACCGGTCCGTGGACCCGTCGTCCACCACCAGCACGTCCGCGCCGGCAGGCGCGTAGCGCAGGACCGCCTCCAGGACCTCCTGCAAGGTGGCCTCCTCGTTGTACAGGGGCATCACCACCAGGACCCGCGTCATGCGGCCTCCCGGAAGGCCTGCCGTGCGGCCTGCAGGATGGCGTCCACCTCCTGCTCCCCGTGGGCCGCGGACAAAAACCACGCCTCAAAGGGGGAGGGAGGCAGGTACACCCCCCGGGCCAGCATGCCGTGGAAGAACCGCGAAAACCGGGCCCCGTCTGTGCTCCTGGCGGTCTCGTAGTCGGTGACGCGTTCCACTCCGAAGAACACCGTGAGCATGGAACCTACCCGGTTCACGCACACAGGGACCCCGGCTTGCCGGGCCGCCTCCCGCAGCCCTTCCTCCAGGACCTTTCCCCAGCGATCCAACTGCGGGTACACGGTCCCTTCTTCCAACACCGACAGGGTAGCCAGCCCCGCCCGGACCGCCACGGGGTTGCCGGACAGGGTCCCCGCCTGGTACACGGGGCCCTCGGGAGCCACCAGCCGCATGAGGTCCTCCCGACCTCCGTACGCCGCCAGGGGGAACCCGCCTCCGATGATCTTCCCGAGGCAGGTCAGGTCCGGCCGTACCCCGAACACGTCCTGAGCGCCTCCGTACCGCAGCCGGAACCCCGTGATCACCTCGTCGAAAACCAGGAGAGCGCGGCAACGGTCCGCCAGCTCCCGCAGCCCCTGCAAGAAGCCCGGCTGCGGGGGCACCGTGCCCATGTTGCCCGCCACGGGCTCCACCAGCACCGCGGCCACCTCCCGGCCCCGGGCCTCGAAGAACCTGTACGCCGCCTCCAGGTCGTTGTAAGGCAAGGAGGCGGTGGCCCGCACCGCGGACGGGGGCACGCCCGCGCTGTCCGGCAGGTCGAAGGTGGCCACCCCGGAGCCCGCCCGCACCAGGAGCGCGTCCGCGTGGCCGTGGTAGCCCCCGTCGAACTTCACCACCCCCTCCCGGCCCGTGGCCGCCCGGGCGACCCGCAGGGCGCTCATCACCGCCTCCGTACCGGAGCTCACCAGCCGCACCATCTCCACAGAGGGTAGTGCGGTGCAGAGGCGCTCGCAGAACTCCACTTCCCAGGGCGTGGGCGCTCCGAAGCTGCTGCCCTGGGCGGTGGCCTCCTGGGCGGCCCGCACGACGTCGGGGTGGGCGTGGCCGAGGATGAGGGCACCCCAGGAGAGGACACAGTCCACGTATCGCCGGCCGTCCGCGTCCACCACGTAGGCCCCCTCCCCTCGCACGAGGAAGGACGGGGTCCCGCCCACGGCCCGGAAGGCCCGCACGGGGCTGCTGACACCTCCCGGCATCACCCGCCGCGCCCGCTGGAACAGCTCCTCCGACCGACTCATGCCTTCCGCAATCTGGCGGCGTCCTTCGCGAAGTACGTGAGGATCCAGTCCGCGCCCGCCCGCCGGATGCTCAGGAGGACCTCCGCCATGGCCGCCTGCAGGTCCAGCCAGCCCCGCTGCGCCGCGGCGTGTACCATGGCGTACTCCCCGCTCACGCAGTACGCCGCCACGGGCACCGAAAACCTCTGGCGGACCTCCCGGAGCACGTCCAGGTACGGCAGGGCGGGTTTCACCATCACCGCGTCCGCTCCCTGCGCGATGTCCTCCTCCACCAGCCGGAGGGCGGCCCGGAAGCCCGCCGGGGGCAGCTGGTAGCTACGGCGGTGTCCGAACCGGGGAGCGGACCCCGCGGCGTCGCGGAAGGGGCCGTAGAAGGCGGAGGCGAACTTCGCGGCGTAGCTGAGGATGGCCACTTGAGGGAAGCCGGCCTGGTCCAAAGCGTGGCGGATGGCCGCCACCTGGCCGTCCATCACCCCGCTGGGGGCGATCACGTCCGCCCCCGCGCGGGCTTGGCTCAGCGCCACCCGGCCGTACAGCTCCAGAGTGCGGTCGTTGTCCACGGTCTCCGGGCCCTCCGCCAGCACCCCGCAGTGCCCGTGGTCCGTGTACTGACACAGGCACAGGTCCGTCATCAGCACCACCCGGTCCTCGAACTCCCTCCGCAGGGCCCGCAGGGCCTGCTGGACGATGCCGTCCTCGTCCCACGCGGCGCTGCCCAAGGCGTCCTTGCGGGCAGGGACGCCGAAGAGGATCACCGCACCCACCCCCAGCTCCACCAGCTCCCCCACCTCCGCCATCAGACTGGGGATGGTGTGCTGGACTTGCCCGGGCAGGGACGGGATGGGCACCGGCTTACCGATCCCCTCCTTGACGAACAGGGGCGCGATGAGGTACCGGGGGGAGAGGTCCACCTCTTGGGACAAGCGCCGCAAAGCCTCCGTGCGCCGGAGGCGTCGGCTCCGGAACGTGGGAAAGCTCACCTTCCTCCCTCCCCTCTTGCCAAGGCCCGGACCACCGCCTCCGCCAGGCCGTCCTGGGTGAAAACCTCCGCCACCGCCACCACCCGCAAGCCCGCCCGCCGTGCCGCGGCGGCGGTGACCGGACCGATGCACGCCGCGGGGACAGCACGGAGGAGGTGCGGGTCTCCACAGAGCTCGCAGGCGGCGCGCACCGCGGAGGGACTGGCGAAGGTGACCAGGTCCACGCCTTGCCGCAGCACGTCCTTCAGCCGCTCGGCTTCATTGTACGCGGGCTCCGTGCGGTAGGCGGCCACCACCTCCACCTGCGCCCCCAGCTCGCGGAGCCCCTCCGGCAAGGTGTCCCGCGCCTCCTCCGCCCGGGCCACCAGCACCCTAGCACCCGACACCCCTGCCCCGCGCAAGGCTTCCACCAAGGACTCCGCCACGTACGCCTCCGGCTGCAGGTGCACGGGCCAGCCGAGCCGGTCTCGCACTACCTGCGCGGTACCCGGACCGATGCACGCGACCCGGGTCCGCGGGGGAAGGGTGTCCTTCCACCGTCCGAGGTACGGAGCCACGGCCTCCACCCCATTCCGGCTGGTGAACACCACCCACTCGTAGCCGTCCAGGCGGGCCGCGGCCTCCCGGAGCGGACGAGGGTCTCGGGGCCGCACGACCTGGATCACCGGCACCACCTCTACCCGCGCACCGAGAGCTTCCAGTTGGGCCCGCAGCCCACCCGCCTGGCTGCGGGGCCGGGTGACCAGGACCCGTCTGCCCAGCAAGGGCCGTTCTAGTCCGGTCCCCACGGCCCTGCTCCCACCAAACCCAGGAAGGGACGGACCTCCTCCGCCGCCTCTCGTCCCACCCGTTCCGCGTCCTCCGGGCCGCCCTCTCGGGCCGCGGACACCTGGCGGCTTCCGTCCGCGGACAGCACCCGTACCCGCAGCCGGAGCCAGCCGGCCTCAAGGGTGGCCAGGGCTCCCGCGGGCAGGCTGCAGCCGCCCTTCAGGGCCTTCAAAAACGCCCGTTCCGCTTCCACCTCGGCCCGGGTGGGTGGGTGGTCGATCTGGCCCACGAGTTCCCGCAGACGCTCGTCCCGCTCCCGCACCTGCACCGCCAAGGCACCCTGTCCGGGAGCCGGCAACATCACCTCCGGGTGCAGGTACTGGCGGATGCGATCCGCCCACCCGCCCCGCAGCAGGCCAGCCGCCGCCATGACCGCGGCGTCCACCTCCCGGGAGGCCACCTTCCGGAGTCTCGTGTCCACGTTGCCCCGCAGGGGGACTACCTGCAGGTCCCTTCGGTGCGCCAGCAACTGCGCCTTGCGGCGGGGGCTCGTGGTCCCCACCCGGGCACCCACGGGCAAGGCGTCCAGGGAAGCCCACGGCCCCACCAGGACGTCCCGGGGGTCCTCCCGGGCGGGGATCGCGGCCACCACGAGCCCCGGGGTGCTGACGGTGGGCAGGTCCTTCAGGCTGTGCACGGCGACGTCCACAGCGCCGTCTTGTAGCGCCCGTTCCAACTCCCCGGTGAACACCCCGGTCCGCCCGAGCTGCGGGATGGGCCGCAGGGAGCGGTCGCCCGCGGTGCGCACGGCCACGACCTCGAAGCGGAGCTGCGGGTCCAGGGCACGGAGGTGTCGCAGCACCCAGTCTGTCTGCCGGAGGCTGAGGAAGCTGGCCCGGGTGCCGACGCGGAGGGTCAACGGCCGGCTTCAGAGTCCGCCGCGGCTAGACCACCCCAAAAATCGCTGCGCGATTTTTGGGGACCCCGGTCCCCTGTGCCCGAAGGATTTTCGGGACAGGCTCCAAGCTCCTCGTCCACCCCCAGGAGGGTGCGGGCGGCTTCCACGTACAACGGTTCTTCCCGCCGCGCGATCTCCTTGAGGCGGACGATGGGCCCATGCAACAGGCGGTTCACCGCCGCCTGGAGGACCGCCCGGACCGCTTCCCGCTCCTCCTCCGAGAGGCGGTGCAGGCGCGGAAGCGCCCGCCTCCACTCCTCCTCCACCACCGCCTCCGCCCGGGAACGGAGGGCGGTGATGAGGGGGACCACCTTCAGGGACCGCAGCCACGCGGAGAACCGCTCCGTCTCCTCCGCCACGATGCTCTCCGCCTGCGCGATCTCCGTCTGGCGCGCTTGCCGTGCGGCCTCGCTGACCGCTTCCAGGTCGTCCACGTTGAACAGCCGCACCCCGGGCAACGCGCCCACCGCAGGGTGCACGTCCCGGGGCACTGCGATGTCCACGATGACCAGGGGATCCCGGCGCCCCGCCACCGCGGGAGCCACCAGCTCCGCCTCCACCACGGGGTGGGGGGCGGCGGTGGAGGTCACCAGGATGTCCACCTGCTTGAGGTGCGCCGCGAGCTCGTCGAACCGGATGGCGACCCCGCCCAGCCGGTCTGCCAAGGGCCGGGCGTGCTCGAGGGTCCGGTTGCACACCACCACCGTCCCGCAGCCCGCCTCCCGCAGGTGCCGCACCGTGAGCTCCGCCATCTCCCCCGCTCCCAGGACCAGCACCCGCCGGCCGGCCAGCCCGCCCAACAGCTGGCGGGCCAGGTTCACCGCCGCGGCGGGCACGGAAAGGGAGCCGCGTTCGATCCCGGTCTGCTGGCGGACCCGGCGGCCCGCGGCGATGGCGTGCCGGAACAGGCTGTCCAGGAGGGGGCCGGTGGCCTGGGCCGTCCGCGCGGCCCCGAAGGCCTCCCGCACCTGGCCGAGGATCTGCGCCTCGCCCACCAGCATGGAGTCCAGGCCCGCGGCCACCCGGAACAGGTGCCGGACGGCCTCCGTCCCTTCGAGGGCGTACACGTAGGGCTCCACCTCAGCCCGGGTCAGTCCGTGGTAGTCACACCAGAAGTCCACCACCGCCCGGGCACCCGTGGCGGGGTCGTCCGCCACCACGTACGCTTCCGTGCGGTTGCACGTGGACAGCAGGACTGCCTCCTGGAGCCCGTCTCGCGCCCGCAGGAGGGCAGAAGCCGTGCCCAACCGGCTCTCCAGGAACGCCACCCGCTCCCGGACCTCTACGGGCGCAGTGCGGTGGCTCGTGCCCACGCAGAGGATGTCCATGGCGGTTCTGGGTCGAGAATAGCCCCCCACCTCCCGCCCGTCAAACCGCTGCACCCGCGAGACCACCCCGGTCCCTTTCGCCGGCAGGCCTTCTCAGACGGGCGGCTAGGAGCGTGTCCCGGAAAAACCCCTCCCGCGGAGGGTCCCCAAAAGTCGCTGCGCGACTTTTGGGGTGGTCTACAGGAACCGGACGCCGTTGATCTGCAGCTTGAAGGCGCAGCCCAGATGTTCCGCGGCCCGCCGGCACATCACCATGCGGGACAGGAAGATCTCGAAGTACTCCATCACGGGTGCCTTCTCCGTGTTGATGGTGAGCTCCAGGGTGATCTCCTTCACCCGCTCGTCCACCCGGAGGAAGGAGTGCTCCACCGCGAAGTTTACCCGGTCGTGGATGTCGAAGGTGGCGGGGTCGGGGTTGCGGACCCGGCTGCGGTGCACGTCGGACTTGTCCGCCAGGATCACCGCGGCCCCCACCGAGCTCACGGGCTGCCCGTGGGACTCCTCGTGGTTGCCGATGGCGCTCATCACCACCGCCCGCTCCGCGGGATCCATCCCCAGGCGCTGCAGGATGGCGCCTGCCAGCAGGGCTCCCGTGTGCTCGTGGTTCAGCCGGCTCACCAGGTTGCCGATGTCGTGCAGGTAGGCGGCGATGGCGGCCAGCTCGCACTCCCGCTCCGGGTAGCCCAGCCGGCGGAGGATGTTGTAGGCGATGCGGCTGGTCAGGGAGGCGTGCCGGACTCCGTGCTCCGTGTAGCCCAGGACTCCCAAGGACTCGTTGGCCCGCTCCACGTACGCCGCCACCTCCGGGTCGTGCCGCACGGTGTCCACCGTGACCCGGGTGGGGACGAGGGCGGAGGTCTGCTCAGGCATACAGCCCCCGTAGCCGGCGGGCCTCCACGACGCGCTGGACCCCCAGGCAGTAGGCCCCGGTGCGCAGGTCCACGCCCAGCTGGGTGGACAGCTCCAGCACGTCCCGGAAGGCCTGGCGCATCCTGTCCTCCAAGCGGGTACGCACCTGGTCCTCCCGCCAGAAGTACCCGTACCGGTCCTGCACCCACTCGAAGTAGCTCACCACCACCCCGCCCGCGTTCGCCAGGATGTCGGGCACCACGAACACCCCCCGCTGCCGCAGGACCTCGTCCGCCTGCGGCGTGGTGGGCCCGTTGGCCCCCTCGACCACCACCCGCGCGCGGAGGGCGGGGGCGTTGTGGCGGGTGATCTGGTTCTCTATGGCCGCGGGCACCAGCAGCTCGCAGTCCAGTTCCAGCAGCTCCGCGTTGGTGATGATCCGGGCTCCGGGGTATCCCACCACGCTGCCCGTGCGGTCCCGGTGCTCCCGTACTAGGCGGGGGACCAGTCCTTCCGGGTGGTAGATCCCCCCGTGCACGTCGCTCACCGCCACCACCCGGGCTCCCGCTTCGTCCAGGAGGCGCGCGGTGTGGTAGCCCACGTGGCCGAACCCCTGCACCACCACCCGGGCTGACTCCAGGGGAATCCCCAGGTGGGCGAAGGCCTCCCGCGCCACCACCAGGATCCCGCGGCCCGTGGCTTCCTCCCGGCCCCGGGAGCCGCCCAGGGGAACCGGCTTTCCGGTGACCGTCCCGGGCTCCAGGTAGCCGCGCTTCATGGAGATGGTGTCCATGACCCACGCCATGACCTGGGCGTTGGTGCCCACGTCCGGCGCGGGGATGTCCTTGTCGGGTCCGATGATGTCGAAGATCTCCGCCGTGTACCGGCGGGTGACGCGCTCCAGTTCCCGGTGGCTCAGCCGGCTGGGGTCACATGCCACGCCGCCCTTGCCGCCCCCGAAGGGGATGTCCACCACCGCGCACTTGATGGACATCCACGCGGCCAGGGCCTTCATCTCGTCCAGGTTCACGTTGGGGTGGTAGCGCAACCCGCCCTTGCAGGGACCGCGGGCGGTGTCGTACTGCACGCGGTATCCGGTGAACACCTCCACCCGGCCGTCGTCCATCTCCACGGGGAGGGAGACGATGATGCACCGCCGCGGGTGTTTGAGGGGCTTGCTGGTGGACTCGTCGTACCCCAGGATCGCGGACGCCCGGTCGATCCACCGGCACACCGCCTCGAAGGGGTTCTCCTGCTCCGCCTCCAACACCACCGACATCCCGCACCCCCTGCCTGCCGCCAGACCACCCCAGGCCGACCACGTTCGGCGACCCCGGTTTTCCTCCCCCCGGGGCCTTCCACACCGGTTCCTAGCCGGACTTCGCCTTGGCCTCCTTGGCCTCCCCCTCCGCACGCCGGCTCCGGACGGAGGCCACCGCAGCCCGGTCGGCCCGCACCCGCACGTTGGGGGCCAGCTCCAGGGTCAGCACGTCGTCTTGCATGTCCGTGATGGTGGCGTGCAGCCCGCCCACCGTCACCACCCGGTCTCCCTTGCGCAGCTTGCTCAGCATCTCCTTTCGCCGCTTCTGCTGCTGTTGCTGGGGCCGGATGAGGAGCACGTAGAACATGACCAGCAGCAGCACCCACACCAACAGGGTTGGCAGGAGGCTGGTCTGCCCCTGGGCACCCTCGGCCTGAAGGAAGATCATGGCTCCTCCCTCGCCGGTGTCATCGGCCTTTCCCTCGTCCTCTTCCACTCCCGCGTGCGGTTTCCCTGGTGCGGACCCGCGCCGGGCGACGAACAGCCGATCGGAGCGAACCGGCTGCAGTATAGCACGGGAGCGCACCCGCCCCTCGGGAGGTTGGCCCGTGCCGTATAATGCCCTCGAAACAGGTCCGGGCTCCGGGAGGCGGAAAGGTGGCTGAGGAGCGGCCCCGCAGGACGGCAGCGCACGACCCCCAAAAGGAGGCGGAACGCAAACGGCTCATCGAGGAGGCCAAGGCCCGTTGGGCTGCGAAGAAGGGGGAGACCGGGGCCGCTGGCGGCCCGCAGCCCGCGGCGCAGGCCAGGGCACAGGAGACCAGGGCTGCGGTGCAGGCCCCCACGGTACCCGTCCCCGTGGCCTCCCACAACCCGGGCGGCAGCCCGGTGACGCCTCCTGTCAACCCCCAACTGGTGGCGGTGGGGACCATCAACCAGGCCGTGGAGATCCGCGCTGACCCCGGGGAGGAAGCGAACCTGCGCAAGCTCCTCGGCGGGCTGGGAGCCTACCCAAACCCCTTGCGCGGAGGGGCCTGGCAGGTGGACTACCGGTACTGGCAGGAGGCCAAACGCCGGCTGCTGGCCGCGGGCTACCAGGTGGAAAGCCGCGACTTCCTGGGCCGTTCCCTGGACGAGTGGGACCCTGTGACCCGCGGTTGGGCGCGCGCGGAAACCTGAGCGGTAGCCCCCGTGGAGGCTACCGCCTGCCCCCTGCGGGCCGGATCAGGGACGCGCTCCCACCTGTACTGCCGTGTAGTAGTGCTGGAGGATCCGCACGAAGTCCCAGCCCCGCAGGGCCATGCCCCGGGCCCCCCACTGCGACATCCCTACCCCGTGGCCCCAGCCGCGGCCCTCGAACACCACCGCGGCGCCCTCCACCCGCACCGTGAAGAGGGTGCTCCGGAGGACGTCCGGCCCCAAGAGGGTCCGTAGCCGGTGGCCCGAGAGCTCCCAGGCGCCCTCGGGGCCGGAAAAGCGCAGCCGAAGGGCCCTGCCCGATTCGCTCGTCTCCGCCACCTCCACGCTCCGCACCTCGCGGGCGGGAAGGCCAGCTCTCCGGAGGACTTCTTCGAGCTGTCCGGTGGGCAGGGACAGGGTCCACCGTTCGTAGGGGGATCCCGACACGTACGGATCCTCCACGCCCCTCAAGTACGGGTACGCGCGGCCCCACACGTGCTCGCTACTCTCCGTCCTGCCCCCGGAGTCTGCGTGGTAAACCGCTAAGATCGGTTGCCCTCCGTGCAGGAGCACCAGCCCCCGGGTAGCGTCCACCGCCGCCGTGGCCCGCGGGTCCTCGAAGGTCACGCCCCCATACAGCTGGGAGTCGGTGGTGTCCCGCACGTCGTAGCCTTCCCGGGCAAAGCGTCCCAAGCTGGCCACGGCCAGGGTCCGGGCCGCCACCGCCTGGGCCTTCACCGCCTCCGCGGGCCACGCGGGGTTAATTTCGAGCTTGATGACCCCGTACAGGTAGGACTCCAGGTCCACTTCGTTGACCACGGTGAGGCCTGCCTCCGTCCGACGCAGCTCCACCACGCCCCGGTAAGCCCTCAGCCTGTCCTCCACGCGGACGGGCCGGTCCCCCTCCGCGGACACCCGGACCACGGGGCCGTACCGGGCCACCCCGGGAACCTCGATCCCCCCGGTTGCAGCGCGGAAGGCCCAGGCGCCCGTGGACAGTTGCTCTTGCCGGTCCGCCTGCACGTCCAGGACCCGCAGGGGGGCATCCGCGCTCAACACCACCTCCGGGCGGCCTGCCAGAAGCCCCACCCGCACAAGCTGCACCCGCTGCGACGCTGCGAGCGGTACGGGGAGGGCCCACAGGCCCGCCACGAGAGCCCACAGGACGAACCTCACCGCCTTGCCCACCAAAGGGCGTTGAGGAGCAAGGTCAAGACCACGCTGACCAGGATGCTGGTGACGATGGGGAAGTAAAACGTAAACCCGTCCCGTTGGATCAGGATGTCCCCCGGCAGGCGCGGAAGGCTGACCCGGGGGACCAGGAGGAAGAACAGGCCCACCAGGACCAGGACCACTCCGAAGACCACCAGGAGTCGGCCTAGCTCGGTCATGGTACCCCTCCAGCGCCGAATTCTAAAACAGCGTACCCTGGTTCTTGCCCTCCCGGGGAAGGGGCAGCCCCAGGTGTGCGTAGGCCGCGGGCGTGATGCGCCTGCCCGCGGGGGTACGGGTCAGGAAGCCGATCTTCAGCAGGTACGGCTCCACCACCTCCAGCAGGGTGTCCGCCTCCTCGTGGAGGGTAGCGGCCAGGGCTTCGATCCCCACGGGACCTCCGCCGTAGACCTCCGCGATCACCCGCAGCAGCTCCCGGTCGAAGGCGTCCAGCCCCGCCTCGTCCACGCCCTCGAACTCCAGGGCTTCCCGGGCCACTTCCGCGGTCACCCGGCCGTCGTACCGAACCTCCGCGTAGTCCCGCACCCTGCGGAGCAGCCGGTTCGCCACCCGGGGCGTGCCCCTGCACCGCCGGGCGATCTCCCGAGCCCCGCCCTCCGTGAGGGGGACGCCCAGGATCCCCGCGGACCGGTGCAGGAGCTGCACCAGCTCGTCCTCGGAGTAAAAGTCCAAGTGGTAGAAGATTCCGAACCGCTCCCGCAGGGGGGAGGTGAGGAGTCCGGCCCGGGTGGTGGCACCGATGAGGGTGAAGGGCTTCAGGGTGTACCGCAGGGTGCGGGCGTTCACCCCCCGGTCCAGGACGAAGTGCACGCAGAAGTCCTCCATGGCGGGGTAGAGGAACTCCTCCACCGCCCGGGGGAGGCGGTGGATCTCGTCCACGAAGAGCACGTCCCCGTACTCCAGGTTGGTGAGGACGCCCATGAGGTCCCCGCCCCGCTCCAGGGCCGGCCCCGACGTCTGCACCAGGTTGGCCCCCATCTCCGCGGCCACCACGTTGGCCAGGGTGGTCTTTCCGAGCCCCGGGGGGCCGTGCAGGAGGATGTGGTCCAGGGGCTCCCCCCGGGCCCGGGCAGCCTGGATGGCGATGCGCAGACCCTCCCGGACCTTGGCCTGCCCCACGCACTCCTCCAGGGCGCGAGGGCGCAGGCGACGCAAGAAGCTGGCCTCCTCCGCCGGCAGCTGGGCGCTCCGGAAACGCTCCCGGCTCATGTGCCCTCCTCTTCCCGTCCGGCCTGCCGCTGCACACGGTAGACCTCTTGGAACAGCTCCTCCACGCTACGCACATGCGGGTTCCGGCGCAGGGCCTCCTCCACCATCCGCCTCGCCTCCCCGGGCCGGTGGCCCAGCTGGCGGGTGAGCACCTCCAGGACTTCCTCCCGGAAGTCCACGGCCGGTGCGGCGGGCGCGGGCCCTTCCCGGAGGAGAGCGTACTTCGCTACCTTCCCGTGGAGGGCTGCCACCACCTTCTGGGCCGTCCGCTCCCCCAGACCGGGCAGGCGTTTGAGGAAGTTCACGTCGCGCCGTTCGATGGCATCCGCGATCTCGTGCACCGGGCGGGTCATGGCCCGCACCGCTCGGGTGGGGCCCATACCGTCCACGGTGATGAACCGTTCGAAGAACTCCTGCTCGGCCCTGCGGAGGAAGCCCACCAGCAGGGGCTTGGGGTGGTTGGCGCTCACCTGGTAGGAGACGTGTAGCTCCACCGTTTCCCCCTCCTGGGGGCTCCACTGGGCGTACAGGTACGCGGGGAGGGCGACCTCGTAGCCGACCCCGCCGCACTCCACCACCAGGGTTCCTTCCCCGCGCTGCACCACCCGTCCCCTCAGGTAGGCGATCACCGCGCGGCCACCACTCCACTCAACGGGAACCCCGCCCGCACCAGGACCGTGGCCGCCAGAGCGAGGGCGTCCGCGGCGTGGCTGTCCAACTGACCCTGGAGGCCCAAAGACGCACGGACCGCGGCCTGCACCTGCGGTTTGGGCGCCCGCCCGTTCCCGCAGATGGCCCGCTTGACCTCCGCGGGCGCCAGGGACTCCACCGGCGCCCCCGCCTGCGCCGCCGCCAGGCACAGGACTCCCCTCACGTGCCCCAGCTGCACCGCGGTCCTCGGGTGGTGGGGGTGGCTGAACAGGTCCTCCAGCACCACCACGCACGGCTCGAACTCCCGGAGCAAACCCAGCACCTCCCGGTGCAGCTCCCGCAGCCGCTCTCCCACGTCTCCCTGGGTGGAACGGAGCACGCCCGCTTCCCGTACCGCGAGCCCGGCCCGGGCCCCCTCCACCACCGCGTAGCCGGTGCGGATCCACCCAGGATCCAAACCCACGACCACCATCCTCGAACGGGGATTCTACGGGTCCGGTCCGGATGCCTGCTGCCTCCCCTCCGGCTCTGTGCCCCGGGCGGTCGGGCACAGGGCGGGGGCGAGAACCCGGTCTCCCTCCCTTCGAGGGTTCCTCCGGGACACGCTTCTAGCCGACCCGCTGCAGGATCTCCTCGGGGATGTCGAAGTTGGCGTACACCTGCTGGACGTCGTCCAGCCCCTCCAGGGCGTCCAGGAGCCGCAGCACCCGCTCCGCCTCCGACCCGGAAAGGGGCACGGTGGTCTTGGGTACCTGCTGCAGCTCCGCACCGACCACGGGGATCCCGGCTTTGACCAGCGCCTCCCGCACCCGGCCCAGGTCCCCCGGCGCGGTAAGGACCTCGTAGGTGTCCCCTTCCGCCCGCACGTCCTCCGCCCCCGCCTCCAGGGCCTGAAACATCAGCTCGTCCTCGGACACCTTGGACCGGTCCACCTGGATCACGCCCTTCAGGTCGAACATCCACGCCACGGCCCCGGCCTCCGCCAGGCTGCCCTCGTGGCGGTGGAACGTCGCCCGGACTTCCGCCGCGGTGCGGTTGCGGTTGTCCGTGGCCGCCCGGACCAGGATGGCCACCCCCCCGGGACCGTACCCCTCGTAGGTGACCTCTTCGTAGTGCTCCCCTGCCACCGCCCCCGTGCCGCGGGCGATGGCGCGCTGGATGTTCTCGTTGGGCATTCCCGCGTCCCGGGCACGGTCGATGGCGTTCCGCAGCCGCACGTTGGTCTCGGGGTTTCCCCCGCCCTCCCGCGCGGCCACGATGATCTCCCGGGTCAGCTTGCTGAAGAGCCGGCCCCGAACCTTGTCCACCTTCTCCTTCTTGATGCGGATGTTGTGCCACTTGGAGTGCCCTGCCATGACCCGTCACCTCGTCTGCCGCCGTCCTCCGCGCCGGTGGAGCTACCGCTCCTGCACCGTCACCGTGGCCGTCCGGGCCGTCCCCTCCGTCCCTGTGGCGGCCACCGTGATCCGGTACCGGGCGCCGGAAAACCGCAGGGGGGACTCCACCGTGTAGCCGAAGGACCCATCCGGGCCCACGGACAGCTGCGTGTCCACCACCTTCACCGGCGCAGGCCCCCCTTCCATGATCACCGACAGCTGCACCCGGGATCCAGGGCCCGCGCGCCCCTCCACCACGAAGGGGGAGGTCACCTCCGCGCCGTCTGTGGGCTGCAAGATCACCACCGGGGTGATCTGAAAGGCACCGTCCCCCGGCGTTCCCGTGGCCCCCGCCTCGGGGGTGGGCGATGGAGAAGGGGCGCTGCTGCGCAGGAAGGGCCTCCAGCCCTGGCGTGCGCAGCTCCCGTCAGGGGCGTACTGGACACAGGTGGGCACGTACACGATCCCTTCGGGAACGGGAAACTCCGTGGGGGGTCTACCTACCAGGGCGCGCTTCACGAACCGGGCCCACAGACGTGCGGGCACGGAGCCCCCCACCACGCGGTGCGTGGGGCTGTTGTCGTCGTTGCCCACCCACACCGCCACCGCCAGTTCCGGGGTGTACCCCACGAACCAGGCGTTCCGGTAGTCGTCCGTGGTGCCCGTCTTTCCCGCCGCCGGCCGGCCCACGTCGGCCGCACGACCCGTCCCCCGGAGGATCACCCCCCGAAGCAGGTCCGTCATCAGGTAGGCCACCTCCGGCCGCAGGGCCAAGCGGCGGTGGGGCTGTACCTCCTCCAGAACCCGACCCTTGGCGTCCAGGACCTTGGTCACGGCCACGGGCTCCGCGTACACGCCGCTCGCGGCCAGGGTGGCGAACGCCGCGGCCATCTCCAGGGGCGTCACCTCGGAAGTCCCCAGGGCCAGGGAGAGGTTGGGCTGCAGGGGACTACGGACGCCCATGCGCCGCGCGGTGTCGATCACGGCCTGTGGGCCCAGCTCCACCAGCATCCGCACGGCGGGAATGTTCCGGGAGTGCTCCAGGGCCAGCCGGAGGGCTACAGGGCCCCAGTACGTGTTGTCGTAGTTCTTGGGCTTCCAGTAGCCCCAGCCGGCGATCCGGTACTCCACGGGGGCGTCCAGGAGGATCCGGTCAGGCGAAACCCCGTGCTCCAAGGCCGCGGTGTAAATGAAGGGCTTGAAGGCCGACCCCGGCTGACGCCGGGCCTGCCAGGCGCGGTTGAACTGGGAGCGCTGGAAGTCCACCCCGCCCACCATGGCCAGGATGCGGCCGGTCCGGGGCTCCACGGCCACGAGGGCCCCCTGCGTGACCCGCAGGCCTGCCCGGCGGGCCTCCTCCACGCCGCGGGTGATGACCTCCTGGGCGATGGCCTGAAGCCGCGGGTCCAGGGTGGTGTACACCCGCAGCCCCCCACTGTACACCGCGTCCTCTCCGTACCGTTCCACCAGGGACGGCAGCAGGTACGACACGAAGTACGGGGCCCGGACCCCCACCAGGCCTGCGTTGCGCGGTCCCGCGGCCAGCTGCAGCCGGGCCCGCTTGGCCGCCTCCGCCTGTTCCTGGGACACGTAGGCCAGCTCCACCATGCGGTCCAGCACCAGCTCCTGCCGGTGTTTTGCCGCGGGAAGGTTGTCAAAAGGCGAGTACCGGGAGGGGGCCTGGATCACGCCCGCCAGCAGCGCCGCCTCGGGGAGGGTAAGCTCCCGCGCTCCCTTGTTGAAGAACAGCCGGGAGGCCATCTCCACCCCGTACGCCCCGCTCCCGAAGTACACCTGGTTGAGGTAACGCTCGAGGATCTCCTCCTTGGTGAGCCGCCGCTCGATCTCCACCGCCAGCAGCATCTCCTGCAGCTTCCGGTCCAGGGTCCTCCGGGGGCTCAGGAACAGGTTCCGCGCCAGCTGCTGGGTGATGGTACTGCCCCCTTCTACCACCGACTGCCGGGTGAGGTTGCGCCACGCGGCCCGCAGGATCCCCCGCAGGTCCACGCCCCGGTGCTGGTAGAACCGCTCGTCTTCGATGGCGATCACCGCCTGTTGCAGCACCAGGGGGATGTCCTGCAGCCGCACGTACGCCCTGTTCTCCCGGTACAGGCTGGCGATGAGTTCCCCGTTGGCCGCGTACACCCGGGTGGCCTGGCTCGGGGGCCGGTACAGGGCTCCCAGGTCCGGCAGGTTGGCCCGCAGGGAGGTGACCAACACCGCCAGGGTTACCGCGCCGAGGGCGCACAGCGCCGCCACCCCCACCGTGGCCCGCACCAACCACACGGACCAGGTAGGGTTCCCCCGGCCGGCCCGCCGGCTTCTCCGGTGCCTCATCGCCCTCCCCGCGCGGTCCCCTGGAGTGCGGCCAGGACCTCCTCCCCGTGGCCGTCGGGTTTCACACGGCGCCAGACCCGTTCCACCCTGCCGTCCGGCCCCACTAGGAAGGTGGTCCGGGCCACGCCCCACCGCTTCCGGCCGTAGAGGGTCTTCTGCGCCCACGCCCCGTATGCCTGCGCCACCTTGCCCTCCGGATCCGACAGCAAGGGGAAAGGCAGGCTGTGGCGCTCCCGGAACCTGGCGTGGGACTCAGGCGGGTCTGGGCTTACTCCCAGGACCACGACCCCGGCCTGTTGGAGCTTAGCGTACACGTCCCGGAAGGAGCAGGCCTCCCGCGTACACCCCGGGGTCCCGTCCCTGGGGTAGAAGTACAGGACCACCCGTTTCCCCCGCAGATCCCGCAACCGTACCCGCTGCCCCTGGTGGTCCACTAGCTCGAAGTCCGGTGCCTGGGCTCCCGCCTCCAGCATGCGAACCTCCTTCCGGGTTCCATAATACGCCCCACGGCCCGGGCGTGGCCCCGGGTGGCTGTGGTAGAATCGTACCTGGCGTGGGGACGTAGCTCAGCTGGGAGAGCGCCGCGTTCGCAACGCGGAGGTCGGCGGTTCGAATCCGCTCGTCTCCACCACGTCTCTCCGGAGCCACAATCCGCGGGCAGGAGTTTCGTCCCTGACAGAGGAACCGCCGACCTCCGGCCGGGGTCCCCGGCAAGTCGTCCACCACCGTCCCAGCTGACCCGAACCTTCCTTAACGACTTGCCGGGGTGGCTTCGGCGGTTCGAATCCGCTCGTCTCCACCACGTCTCTCCGGAGCCACAATCCGCGGGCAGGAGTTTCGTCCCTGACAGAGGAACCGCCGACCTCCGGCCGGGGTCCCCGGCAAGTCGTCCACCACCG
>Ga0272447_1000868_pt1 | contig 20960 bp, 18 predicted proteins | sample YNPCB0133_FD_194589 | JGI IMG/M metagenome (GOLD analysis project Ga0272447, IMG submission 194589) | Hot spring microbial mat communities from Yellowstone National Park, WY, United States - YNP-CB-013-3 | ecosystem: Environmental > Aquatic > Thermal springs > Hot (42-90C) > Sediment | place... | reverse complement strand
TACAGCCTGTTCGCCCACCCGAATGCGCGGGTCGAAGTGCAACCGTTGCAGGCGTAGAAGCAGGGTGCACTACAGCGCGCCGTCGCCCTATCGTAGCCGAGAGTCGATAGCCGATAGCCGAGAGTCGATAGCCGAGAGTCGATAGCCGAGAGCCGATAGCCGAGAGCCGAGAGTCGATAGCCGAGAGCCGATAGCCGAGAGCCGAGAGCCGAGAGTCGATAGCCGAGAGCCGAGAGCCGAGAGCCGATAGCCGATAGCCGATAGTCGATAGTCGATAGCCGAGAGCCGAGAGCCGAGAGCCGAGTCGGAGTTCGCGTTCCGCGCAGGCGGGCTTTGCATCAGACGCACGCAGGCTTACGGGGGGAGGTTTTTGGGGAAGCCCCTGCCTGCCATCTTCCGTTTCAGGCATCAGGACGCCCAACCTCCCCCTTCTCCCCGTGTGGGAGAAGGGGGCAGGGGGGATGAGGGGTAAAGGCGCACGGGAATGCAGAACATCGCTCATCTCTCCCAAAAACTCTACCCTTGAGAGCAGGGGGATGAGGGGCAAAAGGCGCGGGAATGCAGCAAACCGCGCATCGCGCCCAAGAACGCTACCCTTGAGAGCGCACGCAGGGGGGCGGGGGGTCTAGCCGAGGGCTTATGGCCTTTGAGTAATTATTCCGCTCTAGCCCGCGCAGGCGGGCTTTGCATTCCATAGCCGAGGGCTTATGGTCTTTGAGTAAATAATCCATCATAGCCCGCGCAGGCGGGCTTTGCATTCCATAGCCGAGGGCTTTAGCCCCACGGCAAGAGGCGTATAGCGGATTTATTTCTCAATCTCCATCAGCCCCACGGCTAGCGCCGTAGAGCGGAATAAATGCTCAATCTCCATCAGCCCGCACTCTTCAGCCCCGCTTCAGCAACCGCAAGCCAGCGCAGCATATGTTGGGCAACGTGGCAAAAATCTGCTGATTGTCACTTGAGGAGCCGTTCATACTCGTCGTGCGTACCAATCCAAAACCACGTTACCGTATCACCTTTCAGCAATCCAAGCGCTCTGTACCCCACACCAATGCGCACAGAGTAAACTGGCTGGCTTTCTTTCACTCGCTTGAAGAAAAGACCCGGATGGGCTGGATTATCTCGCCACAATTTGTAGGCCTGCCGTGCCCGCTGGCGGATTTCTGGCGGTAAAGCCCGGTAATGTTGCCAGAATGAGAGGGTGGTTTGCGATTTCATGAATGTTCGATGAAGTTCCCCTGTTCGTCGAACATTGGCACTACTTTACCCTCATTGATCTCGACTTCGACTGCTGCCACCAGTGCTGCCAGCTTACTATCGTCGGTTGACGCAAATTGCGTATCCCATCGCGCTTCGTCCGCTGCAATTTCTTCAAAGGTTTCTTCGGCAGGCAATGGATGGGTCTTGAGAAAGAGCGCGAAGTGATAAAGTTGCACTGTGCGGGCCAGCGGCATGGTTGCAGCGATCTCCGCGATAGCCTTGATCAAATCTGCATGGGTCTGTCGTATCTTTGTTTCCATATTTCTACTCCTTTGCCCACCTGCGCTCAGGGTGGTCAGACTGCAAGCGCTTGTTGGACACAACGACCAATCAATCCAAAACACCCTTGCCCACAACACGCCCTTTTTGCATCTCGCAATACTACTGCATTCCATTGTAGCACGACGACGCCCAAACCTGGACAAACCCCACGCCGCCTAGTCTGGATGGACCCCGGATCAACCCACCCGTCCGCGCCGTCGCGTTCGCGGTGGTGGTGAGAACCTCGCGCACCAGTGGACTCATCGCCTGCACAGCGCCTGCAACACCCCTCACCGGTCAATCTCCTCCCGCCAGGGGATAGCGCCCGGTCCGACCCCTTCGACGCTTCGTGCTGCGATGCATGCGGCGAAATGCGCCGCTTCGAGCGGATCGCCGGTTTCATCCAGGCGCACCAGCAGCGCAGCGGCAAACACATCACCGGCGCCGGTCGGATCGCGCTCAACCGCCGGACACGCCTCGATGTGGTGCGGCTGACCATTGAGAAACAGCGTCGCCCCTGCCGCGCCGCGGGTCAGCGCCACGAGCGGGCAGTGGCGCGCATAAGAGCGCGCGCGTTCCTCGTCGAATTGGAGATCTTCGATGCTCATAATCAGCGCATCGATCCGCTCGAGCAGACGCGGCGACGGCGTCCAGGGTCGGTACGTAATGCGCGCCGGAAGCGGCGCATGCCAGGCGCGCATCATGCCCTGCGGCGTCATACCCAGGAGCGCGCCGGGGAACGCATCCACCAGCGATTCGGGGGTCTCCGCCAGAATTGGAGCAAGATGCACAATACGCGCCGAACGCCAGGCAGGCGGCACATGGTCGAGCGTCAGCACACCGGAGACAGTATGCAGCGTCTGCACCCTTCCCTGCGGGGTGTAGCGATTCTCGAACACCGGCGTTTCCATCGTCGGAACGAACGCCACCTCGATACCGGCATCCCAATCGATGGGGATTGTCGCCTGCGCCGACACGACACCCACCCGCCGCCCCAACCGATGCGCCGTGAGGGCGGCGTAGAGCGCGGTGCCACCCGGCGCAAACGCGCCATCAGACAGCAGGTCGCGGGTCATATGACCGATCAGGAGATAGTCTGGCGTTTGCATAGAAAGAAAAAGAGCGGGAGAATACAACTAGCGCTGAAACTGGCGCTCGCTCCCGCTCCTCGCTACCGTGTCACCAATGTCACGACCGTTTTGCCGGATAGATCACAACCTTGCGGTTCTCCCCCTCGCCGCTGCTCTCTGTATACACCGTCGGGTCGGAACGTAACGCAAGATGAACAATACGTCGCTCGTAGGCTGCCATCGGCTCCAACATCAACGGACGCCCACTCTGCCGCACTCGTTCCGCCATACGCCGTGCCAGCCCTTCGAGCGACTCCTGGCGACGCTGACGGTAATTCCCGACATCAACAACAATTTGCGGCCATTTTTGCACCCGACGACTGACCAGGAGGTTGACCATGAATTGCAGTGACCGCAGCGTCTCGCCACGCCGCCCGATGAGCAGACTCGTCGCCTCCTCATCAGCGCCCTCGATGTGGAGCGTAATCGTTTCTTCCGGTTCACCGTGCTGATCGGGAACAGTGCTGACGACCGCCGTAACGTAGGCATGGATGTCCATGCGTTCAAGAATGTCTTCCAGAATCTGGCGGGCGATCTGATCAACCGGACCGGTTGACGCTACCCGCGGTGCTGCTGGCGCCTCGTCAGCCTCATACTCGACGACAGTTACGCGTACAAGTGCCTCATCGCCATTGCCGCCTGGTTCAAGCACCTCGATAGCCACCTCATCGCGATCTTTGCCAAGTTGCGCCAGAGCAAGTCGAATTGCTTCCGCTACTGTGCGTGCACTAATCTCGATACGTTTCATGGAACCCTCGGTTGGAGTATGGCATCCGCGCACCAATGCGATCCCACAGATCGAATACTATTTGCGCACCCTCCGGCGTCGCGGCGCCGCCTGTCGCACCTCCGATGGCGCGGCGCTTTCAGTCGCTTGCTTTGGTGATTCATCAGACCCGCTGCGCGGCTCGGTCAGCGGGCGGAGAACTTCCCAAAAGTCGACCTTTCGCGCTGGCTCGTCTGTCGCAGATGCACTTCCACTGCCGGTTGAGGACGCCGCTGCCTGCACTGACGGAGGCGGAACAGGCGGAAAGAGACCGCCGTCGGTCGGCAGGAACTTGAGATAATTCGCGAGCGACCCCCAGCCCGAAATAATGTACTGCTGAATGATCGACAGGATACTGCCGACCACCCAGTAGAGCACCGCACCACTTGGGAAGATAAACCCAATATACCCGAACACAATTGGCAGGATCAGCATCGACTGCATTATTGCCTTCTGCTGAGGATCCTGCACCCGCGGTGTTGCCATCAACTGCACAACGAGTTGAAAGATGACTGACAGGATTGGCAGGATATAGTACGGATCGGTCTTCCCCAGGTCGGGCAACCAGAGGAAACTGCCTGCCAGTTGCGGTTGACCAAGGGTTGCATCTGCGACACTCACTGCAATACCCTGCTCATTGAGCACCCGCAGCATTGCACTACCAGCATACTCGGCGGGCGAGACGCGCGTCAGGTTGATAACTGCCTGATAGACACCCAGGAAGATAGGCAACTGAAGAAGCATCGGCAAACATCCGCCGACCGGGTTGACCTTATACTCGCGGTAGAGACGCATCGTCTCTTCCTGGAGTTTCTGGGGATCTTTGCCATACTTACGCTGCAGCTCCTTCATATGCGGCTGCAGTTCCTGCATTTTGCGCGACGACTGGAGCGACTTAATCGTTAGCGGCAGAATGACGATGCGCGCAACGATAGTAAATAGAATGATGGCAAATCCAGCGCTGCCTGTCCATCGGTAGAAGGTTAGCAGCACCTGCTCGAGTAATTCGACGAATGCAAGCCAGATTGGCATGGCAACATATCCTTACCACACGCAACTGCACGTGACGTGTGTATTCTAGCGCATTTTTGAAGGTCTGTCAGTATTGGGCGCGCATGTTATCCCGTGTTGGACTGACCACCATCTGACACCTGCAATATGCCTGCGCGCTGAAGCGCCTGCCGTACCAGCGCCTGGAGTTGCGGAAAGGCTATCTCTGCAAGTGCAGGTGAGCGTGCAATGAAGACAATATCCCAGCCCGGAACAATCTGCGGATACAGGAGGCGCACTGCTTCACGCACACGACGACGGATCCGGTTGCGTGTCACTGCGCTCCCTAGTCGTTTTGGCGTCACGAAACCGCAGCGTGACAGGCGGCGCCGGTTTGGGGCAGCATTGAGCATCAGCATCCCAGTGTCCCACGTGCAACCGTCGCGGCGTACCCGCTGGTACTGTTCCGGCGTGCGAAGGCGATAGGCACGTTTCATCGCAGGCTGTGGGCGAGTGATTTGGAGAGACGGGATCATACCCGCTGCCCACAGATCAACGGGACTACCGATGCCCGCGACGGATCTGACGACGCTCATCGCTGACAGTCAAGCGGTAGCGCCCCCGCAATCGGCGGCGGCGGATCACTGCACGACCATCTTTGGTTGCCATGCGCGCCAGAAAGCCGTGCTTTCGGCGGCGCGGAATGCGTTTGGGCTGCCATGTTCGCTTGGGCATCGGTATTAACCTCACACAATACATCACCGGTATGCACATCGATCAGGCATACCGCATGTACTATCATATGATACTGCCGCGCTATGTACAGCGCAACACTTGACCGGCGCGGCAATGCCGCGCCGGTCCCCGCAATTATACTCGCTCCGGAAACAGAATGTCAAGAATCTTAATCTTCATCAAGTTGCTGCAACGTGCGCCGAATGGCGTCGCGCTGGCGGCGGAGATAACGATCTTCCATATCGTCGTCGTCTTGGCGACGGCGGCGTTCGTTGCGACGCGGTCCGCCAAACTTCGACATCAAATCCTCGATGGTTGCGTTCCCGCTGAAATCATCTTCCTGATCAACTGAGCGGTATGTTTCGGTCGCGCGTTCGCTCGCTCGCCGCGACTGGCGTTCCTCACGCGGCGAACGCCCTTCTCCCCGCAGACGCTCCCCGCGTGAACGCTCCTCACGAGGGCGCTCCTCGCGGGGCGGCGGCTCACGTGGCGTATCCTCCAGACGCAGACTCAGACTGATACGCTTGCTCTGCAGATCGACGTCAAGCACCCGTACCTGCACTTTGTCGCCAACCTTGACGACATCCTCCACTCGCTCCACATGCGTGTTCGACAGTTCGGAAATGTGCACCAGACCGTCACGCCCGACGCCGATATCAACGAACGCACCGAACGGTGCCAGACCACTGATTGTTCCTTCCAGAATCTGCCCCTTCTCCAGTTGCTGGAGTTTCTGCCCACGCTGCGCCCGCCGCAGGCTCAGGCTGATCCGCGCGCCCGCCGCATCGACTTCCAGCACCTTGAAGGTATAGGTCTGCCCGACTTGAACCACATCTTCCGCTTTTTCGACACGTCCTTCCGCTAGCTCCGAGACATGCACCAGACCATCTTTGCCGACACCGATATCGACGAACACGCCAAACGGCGCTATCCCGGTCACAGTTCCCTCGATATTGTCACCAACGCGCAGCGCAGCAAGCTTCTCGTAGTCGACTTCCGGCTTCTTCTTGCCGCGACTGCCGCGTGGTTCAGCGCCACGCTCTTTCGTGCGCATCGTCAGACTGATACGGCGCCCGTCGGGTTCAACACTTTTGACCCGCACTTTGACCGTATCGCCGATCTTGACCAGGTCGCTGGGTGACTCGATCCGCGTATCGCTCATTTCTGAAATATGCACCAGACCGTCTCGCCCGACGCCAATATCCACAAAAATGCCATACAATGCAATAGACGTCACCCGTCCTTCCAGTTCCATGCCCGGTGCCAGGTCTTTCACCCGTCGCGGTCGCCCTGGAGCCTCCTCAGCTGGTGCCTGATAACTCGCTTCCTCGGCGGGAGATGTTGCCACGCTCGCAGACCCGACGTCCTCCGTCACCGACGAGGCGTCGGCACGAGCCGCCTCTTCTCCTCCGCTGCCATCAGACGATGCGACGCCTTCATCCACTGCGCGCACCCCGGTGTCACCTGCTGTTTGGGGCGATGGCGCATCACCTCCGTCCGCTGCGCGCGCCCCGACGTCATCTGTCATTTCGGCAGTTGGGGGCGACGGCGATTCTATTACTTGCTGCTGAGGAGGCACTTCTGCCTCAATCACTGCCACGCCCGGTGCGGTAGTCGGCAGATCCCCCAGCAGTTTGTTCCGCTCTTCGACGGGGCGCTCCTGATTGGTCATGACCAACCGTCCTCCTGGTTTAGTTGCCTGTACTTACCTTATCTCAACCACACACTACCGTGCGTGGTCACGTAACTCCGCTCGAACCAGATCGGCGAGACCGCGTTCCTGCACATCTTCGAGCCGGTAGTACTTGCCCTTCAGGTGATACGCTAGCTGGCGCGCCAGCCCGCGCTCGAAGATTGGATGCTCAGTATCGATCACGACCGCCGGTATCGACTGCGCTGCAATAAAATCGGCGAGTGCGTAACTTTCCACCTGCGGCGGCAGATCGCCCATCGATACATTTGCCTGCCCATCGGTCAGCAACACTAGTAGCGGCATCACTTCCGGATCCCGACGGCGCGCACGCTCCAGCACTTCGTACCCCATCAACAGACCGCGCGAGAGCGGCGTTTTGCCGCCGGTCGGCATCTGCTGCAACCGGCGCTGCGCCAGTTCGACACTATTCGTCAGCGGCAGCAGCAGCGTGGCATAATCACGCTGGAACGAGACCAGACCAACTCGGTCGCGCCGCTGATAGGCATCGCGCAACAATGACAGGATTGCCGCTTTCGTTGCGCGCATCCGCTCTTCCGCCGCCATGCTCCAGCTGGCATCGACCACGAAACAAACTGCGTTGCGCGTCTTCCGCACCCGCACCTTCTGGCGCAGATCACTTCGATGGATAATGATACGTCGTTTGCGCTCTGTAGCGATGCGTTCCTCCTGCCGACGACGTTGATGCGGCGCCGCCTGACGCAGGGTTGCGTCCAGTGCCAGGTCGGTAATGCGATCCGCCGGACGATTGGTGATGTAGCGTCCCTGCTTGCGTGTCGTACGGGTGCGTGTACGTCTGCCAGGCGACCGGCGCTGCAACCGGTCGCGCGAGCCTTCGATCCTGCGTGGCTGGAACGTCGGGTCGTTTGCGAATGTTTTGCCGCCCTGTCCCCTGCCGCCACTACTGGAAGCAGCATCGGTGTTGGTCGATGCATGCATCGCAGGCGGTGCATTGCTCTCCTTGCCAGACCGCTGCTCGCCATCCGGTTGACCGTTGTTCAGGCTGTCAACTTTTTTTTTACGTTCCCAGCGGATGGCGCCTCGTCGCCCATCTCGCCTTTCACGCGCTCCAGAATCTGCCCGATGCGCGCTTCGTCGAGCCGGACTTCCGTAAACGGCTGCCGCCGCATCCGGTGGGGCAGCGCCAGTTCCGCTGCCAACCGAATATCCTCGACTGTCAGACGGGTACGCCCCGACCAGGCAGCGTGCGTGCGCGCCGTTTCAAGGATCGCAAGATCGGCGCGATGCCCATCGACGCCCAGTTCGAGCGCCAGCGCTGCCACAGCTGCCATATCGCCACGCGAAATCGTGACTGCTGGAAGCAGGGCACGCGCCGCAATAATACGCTGCGCCAGATCCTCTTCTTCATGCCGCCACTGCGCTACAAAGGCGTCGGGATCGCTCTCATATGCCAGACGACGTTCGATGACTTCCACTCGCCCGGCAATGTCGGTCAGACCGCTGATTTCGACCACCAGTCCAAAACGGTCGAGCAACTGCGGACGCAATTCCCCCTCTTCGGGGTTCATCGTGCCAACCAGAATAAAGCGTGCCGGATGCGAGACGCTGATGCCCTCGCGCTCGACCGTATTGACCCCCATCGCAGCAGCATCGAGCAACACATCGACCAGGTGATCATCGAGCAGATTCACCTCATCCACATACAGCAACCCGCGATTCGCCTGCGCAAGCAATCCCGGTTCAAAACGGCGCTGCCCTTCCGTTATCGCATGCTCAAGGTCAAGCGAACCAACAACGCGATCTTCTGATGCAGCGACCGGCAACTCAACCAGGCGCGTTGGGCGTTCCTCAACCGGCAACTCCTCACCACGGCGCAACCGCGCACTACACGTCTCACACATCATTGCCGGGCGATCCGGCGGACAACTGTACGGGCAGTCGGCGACAACGGTAATGTGCGGCAGGAGGCGAGCAAGCCCTCGCACAGCGGTAGATTTCGCAGTGCCCTTTTCACCGCGGATTAGAACACCGCCGATACGCGGGTTAATCGCATTCAAGATAAGCGCGCGTTTGAGACGTTCCTGACCGACCAGCGCACTGAACGGGTAGATTGGACGTTCTGATGGCATTTGATATGCGTATCACTTGCGCAACACAAGCACCCATGGTCGCTATCGACCGAAGCGCGATGCTTGCGTTGGTTCTTCTAACGAGCGCACGACCAGTAGTAAGTAACGATCTGTTCGTGTACCGGACGTGGTCATTGTCGCACAAACAACTGTAAAAGTCAAACCGTACCAAACCATACTTTTCACCCTTCTCTTTCGCGCGATGCACCGCGCGTGATTGTGGTATAATGTTCATTCAGCGCAGCATCGGCGCTTATGTCGGGCTGCGCATTGCGTGTTTCAACAGTCAGGATCGACGGCATGATGGATGGCAAGAACATCATCTACGGGGAAACCGCGATGGATAAACTGGCGCAGCAGGTGCGCGCCACCGGGCAACCGCAAGACCTGCAAAGCCTGACGGAACGTTATCTTGAGATTCTGCGCGAGCTGGTGCTCGCAGGAGAACAAGAGGATGATCGAGCGTCCGACGTTTACCGGTAACGAAGAGCAGCGAGCGCTGGCAGAAGAGATCTTTCACCTGATGACGGCGCAGGGGCGATTGTTCGCGCTCGATACGCCTATTCGTCAGACATTGCGCAACTTGGCGGATTTTTATGCTCGACAGCGTCAGATCGACCCTGAGGAGGCAGCGCGCCTGATCGACGAGGCGTTGCGCGTGAACAGTCAGGTGTTTACACGCGAGGAAAACAACGGCGATGTCATTTTCATAACGTCGCGGCGCGGACGATACATTCCGCCCCAGATCGATACCGTTCATACGTTCAAGCAACGCCTGCACGAGCCTGAGAATCCGCTTCCTGTGGACGATCTCAGCGTCGTGGTGACGACGACTCGCCCTGCGTTGACGACAGTCGAGCCAGTGTTCATCTCTGAATACTGGCAGCAACAAGCCGGGTTGATCCCGGTGACTGTCGAGGCGCCGGCCGAAACTCCGGCTACAGCCGTCGAAGAGACACCGCAGGTAGGAGAATCGGTCGCAGCAGCCCCGGTCGTCGAAGAAGAGCAAGTTACTGCTCCGCCAGCTGCTCCGCCAAGCGAGCCTGCACAGATCAACACCGTGATCGCGTTGCCCAATGGTCTGCAGATCGATCTGCGCCGTCCAGTCGAAGAGTTGATGGCGCAACATGGTCAGACGCTTATGTCGCAATTGCGCATAGCAATTGAGAATGATCCGCTGCGCCGGTTGGTGCTGTTCGGTAATCAGGCCTTCCCCGAAGCAGCACTAGTGAGTTTCGGCAAAAATGACTTGCGGCGGATCAGTGACTATATTAAGGAAGTAGGCGAGCCGCTCCTTGATACGCAGATCATCGCCGACATCTTCTACCACAATCCGCGCCAGAGCGATTACGAAATCTTCCGCTTTGCGCTCAACTATCGCCTGAGCCGCGAAAAGGATTTCGAGTTCGTCGGTGTGGAAGGTGCGCGCCTCTGGTCGGTGCGGAACCTGCCATCTATAGGCACCAGGCGTGTCAAGGCAAGCGAAATGGGGCAACTCGCCGGGTATATCGAAGAAGGGTTCGATGATAGCCTGGCGGAACAGAGCGTCGAGGCAATCCGTAAGACCGGGCAGGTTAGCCACGTCTTGACATTCTTTGAATGGGAATATGGCATCCTGCCGCTGACTCGCGCGCTGTCGGCGCTTCTGCCGCAACCGCTGCTCGCCGATCAACGCAGCGCCGTGTTGCGCTTTGAGATGCCGCAGCACTATATTAGTGCGCTGGTCGAACTGCGCTATCCGACAGGGAACCGCGGCGGATGGTTGCAGGGGCTTGAGACGCTATTCCACGATTACCTGGTTCCCGGCGCGCTTATCACGTTGATGCGCACTGATGATCCGCGCACGTTCGCCATTACCTACGAAGAACAGGCGGAAACGCAGGATCGCCTGCTGGTGCTCGACGAAACCAAGAAGACGCCGAAATTCACCTTCGCCAATATCTCGTTCGCCTGTGTCGTCGATACCGATATGCTGGTGAACCAGCAGCAGTACGGGCGACTGCGCAATCTCAAGGTCTTCTCGATGAATGAACGACGAAAAGCCGACCTTATGCTCGAACATGTCTTTGAGGTTATCGGCACGCCGGTCGGCACACGCACCGAGCCACAGTATGCAGCGCCCTTCAATGCCCTGTTTGTTGCGATGAATGTCCTGCGCCCGGTATCGCGCGAGTATCTGACCCACCTCCTGATCGACGGCGATAACTTCACCCCTGATGAGGGCCATCCAGGATGGTGGCGCTACACGCCGCCGCCGTCGTTGACGGAGGAAGAAGAGGACGACAAAATGGACGAAGAAGATTTCGACGACGAGGAGTGAGAGACGACAACGATGGATCTTGCTGCTCACCTGCGCGCCCTCGCGGCGCGCGAGCATCTTTCGATGCGTGAATTACGCCCGTTCTCCGGGCTTAATCCTGAGGACCGCGATGCACTGTGGGAAACATGGCAACGCATCCCTGTCAGGCGACGCACCGAAATTGCGCACGCGATGGTCGAACTTGCTGAAGACAATATCGACCTCGATTTTACGACGATGTTTTGGTGGTTGCTCGACGATGCCGACCCAGAGGTTCGCGCCAGCGCCATAGAAGGATTGTGGGAGTGCACAGACTTGCCGGTCATGCGGCGGTTGCTGGCGCTCCTGCATGATCCCGCCGATCAGGTGCGTGCTGCCGCAGCCATGGCGCTTGGTCGCTTCGCCTATATGGCGGAGATCGATGAACTCGATGAGGAATATGGGCGACAGGTGCACGATGCGTTGCTGACGCTTATTCACGATACGTCGCAACCGACAGAAGTACGCCGTCGCGCTATCGAGAGCGCTGGCTATTTTGCTGCTAGCAATGATGTGCAACAACAGATTGAACTGGCATATGCCAGTAGTGATCAGTTGATGCGCGAAAGTGCACTGGTAGCCATGGGGCGCTCGATGTTGCCACGCTGGCTGCCTATTGTCAGCCGTGAACTCGAGAGTCCGTCCCCTGCGCTTCGCTACGAAGCGGCGCGCGCAGCTGGCGAGATGGCAGACGTTGCGCGCTCGCTGGTGGCGCGTGTTGTGCGCCTGTGCAGCGATGCCGATACTGAAGTGGCCCTGGCAGCGATCTGGGCGCTCGGTCAGATTGGCGGCGAGACAGCGCGGCGCACCCTGCAACACATCAGCAGCAGCGAAGACGAAGCGCGCAGTCAGGCAGCTGCCGAGGCGCTCAACGAACTTACGCTTGAAGAGGGCTTCCCCGATAGCAATTGGCGGAACAACTAGAACCAGATGAACACCCGTCCAACCGATCTTGTGAACCGCGTCAATCTGGCACGCTATGCGCGGGTGTATCTCTCGCCGCACCTCGATGATGCGGCGCTCTCGTGCGGTGGAACGATTGCTGCGTCGCCGGACCAGGCGCTGGTCATCACGCTGTGCACGGCGTCCCCCTCTGAAACGAACTTCAATGCGATAGCGGTCGAGTTTCATGCTGAGTGGGGGCTGGCGCCCAATGAGGTGCTGCGCGTTCGACGGGCGGAGGATGCTGAAGCAATGACCATTCTTGGCGTCGATTATGTCTATGCCAACTGGCTCGACGCTATCTACCGTATGCCCGAGACGTACCACAGTCGCGCTACCCTCTATCACCGTCCGGTGCCCGACGACCCGTTGCTGCTGCATGTGCGCGACCTGCTTGCCACGCTGATCGCGCATGCACCACAGGCGACAATCTACGTGCCGCTCGGCGTCGGTCATCACGTTGACCACCTGGCGGTCTTTGAGAGCGCGGTCGCCTGTCCATCTGATCGCCTTGCGTTCTACGAAGATATCAACTACGCGCTGGCAACTGGGGCTGTTGAACAGCGGTTGGCGGAGATTGGACAGACCCTTGTCGCCGAATACCTGACGTTTGGTGCATCCTCATTACGGAAGAAAATTGCGGCAATCGCTGCCTATCGCAGCCAGATGGAGGCACTGTTTGGAGGAACCGCGGCAATGGAAGCAGCAATCGCTGCATATCATGCGACACTGGCGCAGGAACGCGACGGATATGCTGAACGCATATGGCGGATTGCATGATCGAGCGACATCCAGAATGTGTATCCCCAACCGTTGCGATGACGGTTGTCACTCCTGATCCGGCAGCCTGGGATGCATTCGTGGAGGCGCATCCCGACGGTCATCTGCTGCAATCGTCGCAATGGGGAGCACTCAAGGGACGGTTCGGCTGGAAACCACACCTGCGCGCAGTCGTTGCTGGCGAAACTATTCAGGCTGGCGCGCTGGTGCTGGAAAAACAGCGGCTCGCGTTGAGTGCATTGTATGTCCCGCGCGGTCCGCTCTTTAGTGGCGACCCGCTCATCGATACCCTGCTGCTGGACGATCTGATCCAGTTGGGACGGCGTCGCCGCGCAGTCTTTGTGCGCGTCGAGCCAAACATCACGGAACACGATCCGCGCGCCACCGCGCTGCATTCCCTCCTGATGACCCACGCGCTGCGACCGATGCCCCCCATTCAGCCGCGCAGCACTATCCATCTCGACCTGACGCCAGAACCTGAGCGCCTCCTAGCAGCAATGAGCAAAGGTCATCGCGCTGATATCAAACGCGCACTGCGCGAAGGGGTCGAGGTGCGCGAAGGCGGCACACCCGCCGATCTTGATGCGTTCTATGCCATCATGCAGGCAACGAGCGGGCGCGCAGGGTTTGCCATTCACTCGCTCACCTACTATGCTAGCGTCCTGGAACTCTTTGGCGATGCAGTGCGTTTATGGCTGGCGGAATATCGAGGCGCGCCGGTAGCGACTGCGATAACGGCAGTATGGGGCACGATGGCAATCTACCTGTACAGCGGTTCAACGACCGATGGATTACAATGCGGTGCCCAGCATGCCATTCAGTGGCGCGCGATCCAGTGGGCGCGCGCGCGCGGTGCCGCATGGTACGATTTCTGGGGCATCCCCGACGCCATCGGGCAGGCTGCTGGAACTGCAGATCCAGCCGCGCGTGCGTGCCTCGAAGCAGCAGCGCAGCACGACCCATTGTACGGCGTGTATCGCTTCAAAAAGGGATTTGGCGGCATCACAATCCGCTATCTGCCAGCATACGATCAGATAGGCATGCCGCTGCTTTACGCGCTCTGGCGACAGCGCGTCATAGGGTAAGGACGATGGAACTGGACGAGAACCTGACACTCGATGAGGCGCGCCGTTTGATCGCCTATCTGCAATCCGAACTGGAACGACAGCGCGCCCTGAACGCTGAGATGCGTCGCGCCGTTGCCGATATGGCGCGTGCGTTTCAGGAGTCGCTGGCACGCTCACACCAGGCAGCGATTGACGGTGACCTGGAACGGGTACGGCAGATCGTTATCGAGAACCGGCGCGCATGGCAGGATTGGTTGCGTCAGATCATCGAGGCAGCAGGGAGGAAGCCATGATACGGGCGGTCATTTTTGATATGGGTGGAACACTGCTGCGATACCCGCGCCTCGGAAACGGCGCCTGGCGCGAGTTCGAGGAACGCGGCATTCGCGGACTGTACCGCTACCTGGTAGAGCAGGGACATCCGATCGCCGACGGGGAAGAAGCGTTTGTGGAACGTATGTTCGAGCGCCTGGCGCAGGGATGGGAACAGGCGACCGGCGGACATATCAACCTGCGCGCGGTTGACTGGATTGCAGCTGGAGCAGCAGATCATGACCTGGATCTTCCGGAGAGCACGCTGATTGAGGCAGTCCACCACTATGCCCGCCCCTTACGCGATGGCGTCTCCGCTATGCCTGGAGCAGCAACGGCGCTAGCAGAGTTGCGCGCGCGCGGTATTCATACCGGTATGATCTCCAACACCATCTGGCCTGGTGACCTGCACCGTGAAGACCTGATGGCACTGGGGTTGTGGTCGTACATTGAGTATGCTGTTTTTTCAGGCGACCTGGGCATTTGGAAGCCCCGCCCCCAGATTTTCTTCCACGTCCTTGAACATTTCGGCGTTAGCCCGACAGAAGCCATCTTCGTTGGCGATAACCCCAAAGAAGACATCCGTGGCGCACAACAGGCGGGTATGCGCGCCATTTGGGTGCGCAGTCCTGAATTTCCGCTCCCGCCAGACATTCGTCCTGATGCTATTATCGAAAATCCCGGCGAAATCGTGTCGCTGCTGGAAGCCTCTGGTCAACTTCCGCCGCGCTAATCTGACACAGCATCCTTCAAAAAACGTCGCACAGTTAAGATACGCGACAAACCCTTCCCGGCGCACCTGATGCATCGCACCGGGGATGCGCACGACCTGCACGTCAGGACGCATCCGCTGGACGATCTGCTCAGCGCTGGCGTCGAAAAGCGTCCCTCGTTCTGGCTCACTGGTCGGGATAAGAAGCGGACAGTCGATCCAGCGCACATCTTCGGGCCACAAACGCACAAATGATGGAAGAATGTCGAGCGCGTCGGGATTAACGGCTTTCTTCGACTCTACCCACAGTGCATAATCTTCGTCACTCCATCCCGGAGATTCAGCGCGACACTGCGACAGCAGCGCCGCGTTATCCATCGTTTGCATCGCCAGCAGGTCTTCCCGCCATAAGGTGCGTGTTGTTGCCACGTCCAGCATATTGGCAGGCAGTGTGCTGCACCAGGGCAGATCTTCCAGAATGACGCAGCGAAACATACTGGGATGGGTTGCTGCGGCAATCGCCGCCGTCGATGCGCCCATTGAATGCCCAATGACTGCCAGCCGCGTCAACCTGAGAGCTTCAACCAGCGCAGTCAGATCGGTGGCGAGCAGGTCAAGATAATAGCCATCGAGCGCGGGATTGGACGACCAAGTGTTCGCATTTCTCCTGGGAGTGAGGGTATTTTGCCCTTGTAGACGCAACGATGGCAGGGCGCCATCACTTCCGAGGTGTGTGTTGCCCGACGTGGGAGCAATTACTTCCACACCTGTCGGGAGCCTGTGCTGATATCCAACGCGCAGCGTTCATCCTTCGCCCCGTAACGTATTCCACTGCAACACAACATAGCCGACCACTAGAATGCCAGCGAATGCAAACCACTGAATGGCATATCCCAGGTGCGGTCCCTGGTCAAGTTCGGGCAGCGCAACCGGTTGCGGCAGTATCGGTTCTGCGCCGGGGATAGGCTGCACCTCGATGAACAGCGGCAGCAGCGGATAGGGCGTCTGTTCCTGAATCCGCGCCACATCGACGCGAAACCAGGCATCAAGACGTGGTCGTTCTGGACTCAACGGCGGATCCTTCGGTCCACCGACATACGTTTCGGGCTGTCTAGCAATGCCAGTCACGACTATCTCGCCAGTGGGGGGATTAAATTTGCGCCGCGCGTCTGGAGACGCCTCGGTCAACGGGATCCATCCGCGATCAACGAGCACTGCCTCATTTCGACCGCTCAGGCGCAGTGGCGTAATCACGTGATAGCCAGTCACCCCGTTGAACGAACGGTTTCGCAGCAGCACTTCGTGCGTCGGGTCGAACTCGCCACGCGCAGTAACGGGGCGATAGTCGAGCGACTGGAGATCGCCCACCGTTTCTAGCGCCACTGGCGATTGCGCCAGCCCTTCGGCGATGCGCGCATTCAATGCAGCACGCTGATAGTGACGGTCAAGCTGCCACATCCCCAGTCCACACAACACCACTGCACCAATCAGGACGAGGAAAGTGGCGATCAGACGCTTTCCGGTGAGGATATATCGCACCATAGGTCAGGTTACAGGCGAGGGTGCTGCTGATAGAGATGGAGCATTAAATCCGCTATACCGAACGAGCCGTGAGGCTGAAGCCCTCGGCTCTCCAGGGCGAAGCCCGTCTGTGCGGGCTATACGGAATTATTTATTCAAAGACTATAAGCATGACGATCAGGATTTTCCGCATTTCTCAGATACGTGGACCATCGTTCACCTCTGTTGTGTCGCACGAGACATTCGCTTCCAGCGGAGTGTAGACCGAAATTCATTTCGGTCACCGCGCGCGGCACACGATCGTGGTTGCAGTTATCGGTGGAATGTTCAAAATAGTATAGCATTGGCATAGTGAACAACTCACTAATACCACCGACCAGCTCGCCACACGATGCAAAACTATTTATGAGTCCGCTGCAAATATGTTACCGCTGAGGCGCAGCGTTCGCAGAGGAAAATGCCATAGCGAGTCGCTCAAACGTATGCTTCACCGCACATACATTTCATTTTTGAAGTTCTCTGCGCCCTCGGCGTCTCAGCGGTACGTTTTTGCAGTGAAGTCATTTATTATTTACCTGCCACCGGTTCGACTGGCTTCTTCACCTCCAGATCGAGCGTCTCGCGCCGCGTGAAGGTCAAAGTATCGGTCTGCGGATCAACATCAACGAGGATGGTATCGCCAGGCTTGAACAAACCGCGCAGCAGGTTGCGCGACAGCGGCGTTTCGACCAGACGTTGCACTGTGCGACGGAGCGGACGCGCGCCGTAAGCCGGGTTGTACCCTTCGCGCACCAGCAATTTCTTTGCTGCCGGAGTCAGTTCGAGTGTCAACCCCTGCTCACGCAGACGCTCATCGACCTCGCGCACCAACAGATCGACAATCTGCATCAGTTCCTGTTCGGTGAGAGCGTGGAAGACAATAATCTCATCAATACGGTTGAGGAACTCAGGACGGAACGCCTGACGAAGTGCTTCAAGCACCCGCTCGCGCGCTGCCTCCTCAGCATTTCGGTCGTGGGTGCGCACCAGACCGAGGCTCTGTTGACGCACGTGCTCCGTACCGACATTCGAGGTCATGATGATCACCGTATTGCGGAAATCAACCGTATGACCCTGCGCGTCAGTCAGGCGACCATCGTCGAGCAATTGCAGCAACGTATTGAACACATCGGGATGCGCTTTTTCAATCTCGTCGAACAGCACCACCTGATAGGGGCGGCGGCGGATGCTTTCAGTCAACTGACCCGCCTCTTCATACCCCACATAACCGGGCGGCGCGCCGATCAGACGCGACACTGTATGCCGTTCCTGGAACTCCGACATATCGACGCGCGTCATCGCATCTTCGCTATCGAAGAGAAACTCGGCAAGCGCTTTGGCGAGTTCCGTCTTACCGACGCCGGTTGGACCGACAAAGATGAAACTACCGATCGGGCGACGCGGGTCTTTCAGACCGCTACGAGCGCGCCGAATCGCATCGGAAAGTGCAACAATCGCTTCATGCTGACCGATCACGCGTTCGTGGAGGCGCGCCTCCATATCGATCAATTTCTCACGCTCGGTTTCCAGCATGCGGCTGACTGGAATACCTGTCCAATTCGAGACGATGGCAGCGACATCTTCCTCATCGACCACCTCATCGAGGTTCGAACTCTTGAGCCATTCGCTACGCGCACGCTCGAACTCGGCTTCAAGTTGCAAATAGCGTGCCCGCAACATGGCAGCACGTTCATACTCACGGCGCGCGCCTGCTTCCTCTTCTTCACGACGCAGGCGGTTTAGTTCGGCTTCCTGCTCGCGCAACGCCTTAGGCATTGAATAAATGTCAATGCGCAGTTTGGCAGACGCTTCATCGATTAGGTCAATCGCCTTATCGGGCAGGAAACGATCAGTAATGTAGCGACTTGACAGGCGCGCCGCAGCCTTTAACGCCTCATCACTGATCGTCAGTTGATGGTGCTCTTCGTAGCGTTTGCGCAGACCGCGCAGCATCTCGACGGTTGTTTCAACGTCGGGCTCCTCCACAAACACCGGGCTGAAGCGCCGTTCAAGCGCTGCGTCCTTTTCAACATGCTTGCGGTACTCTTCGACAGTAGTTGCGCCGATCACCTGAACTTCGCCGCGCGAGAGCGCTGGCTTCAGCATATTCGAGGCATCGATCGACCCAACCGCAGCGCCAGCGCCAACTACCGTGTGCAGTTCATCGATGAATAGGATGATCTGTCCCTCACTGCTGCGCACCTCGTCCATCACTGCCTTGAGGCGCTCCTCGAACTCGCCGCGGAACTTTGAGCCAGCAACCATTCCTGCCAGATCGAGCGCCAGCAACCTGCGATTCTTCAGTGGCGGCGGCACATCGCCACTGGCGATACGCTGCGCCAGACCTTCGGCAATTGCCGTTTTGCCAACGCCGGTTTCGCCGATGAGGACAGGATTATTCTTCGTGCGACGGCAGAGAATGCGGATAACGCGTGTGATTTCGGCGTCGCGCCCAATCACCGGGTCGAGTTTCCCCTGCGCCGCAAGGTCGGTCAGGTCGATGGAGTATTTCGAAAGCGCCTCGTAGCGTGCTTCGGCGCTGGGATTATCGGCACGCTGATGCCCGCGAATATCCATCAGTGCCTGATAGATGCGCTCTTGATCGATACCGAAACTGTTCAGAATGCGTGATGAGGCTCCTTCGCGCTCGCCGCTGATCGCAATCAACAGATGTTCAATGCCGACGTACTGGTCATTCAGGCGATTGGCTTCTTCCTCGGCACGCTTGACCAGGCGTTGCGTGCGCGGAGTAATGTATACCTGATTGCCATAGCCGTACTGACCGTACACTTTGGGCGATTTTTCAAGCTCGTGCTCTACGCGCCGCGCGACCATTTCGGCATCCACACCAAGACGCGCAATTGCACGAGCGGTCAGCCCGTCGCGCTGCCGCAACATCGCCAGGAAAATATGCTCGACGTCCAGCTGGGTGTGATGCTGGTCGTGCATGATTTCCTGCGCATCCTGAAACGCTTCCTGCGCCTTCTCGGTAAACCGTTCGAGTCTCATGTGCTCTGTCCTCGGGGAAAGCTTCCTCTGGCTAATGCCATTGCGTGTTAAGTATAGCACAGAGGCTCGCTATCTGCTGATGGTTACGCACGGTGCAACTGTCGTGGCTTCCATGAAGCCGATAAGTTTTCAGAAATTCGTCAGGACAGCGCGCCTCAAGCAGGCTCGTAGTTGTTGAGCAATTACTCCGCTCTCGCCTGGCAGGCGGGCTTCGCCTTGAAGAGCCGAGGGCTTATGGTCTTTGAATAAATAATCCGGTCTAGCCCGCGCAGGCGGGCTTCGCTTTAGATAGCGGAGGGCTTTATCCCGACGGCGAGAGGCGCATACTGGATTAAGTCCTCAATCTCCACGAGCTCGACGGTCAATTCGCTACACTGAACTTAATCCTCCAATCTTCATCAGCTCACACTCACCTTGATCTTGGGAGCATTCCATCCTAAGAATCGGCTACGTGATGGGCGGATCCTCCTGTTTATTCACCGGTGACTGTAGACACTTCACTGCAGTGCGCGGTTAGCACTATGATGTCGGCGCACTGCACCTAGCGTGTAACGATATATCTAACGCGCCGGAAAGCATTCTTGTTCTCAAAGGAGTACGACAATGCTGATACTGTCGATTTTCGGCGTTATTGTATGTATTCTTTTTTTCATCGCAATTCCGTGTTCCCTATTGTGAAGTTCGCCGCTTACCTGGATGAAATATCTTACTATCACTTTTTCAGAACCTCTCTTGTTATGCTGGCAACCTTTCTACTTTTTGTCTTGTCGGTGGATCATACTGGTGCGATGAGGCAGCTAAAAGCGGGGGGCGGAGATATGTCGAACAGGCTGATTTTGATAATGATTAGGTAGGATCACCTTCGTGATACACCATCTGGAGAACCAACCTGTTCTACGCCATACTTATAACGCTGGTACAGATCAGAGTTGCTGCGCTTCTCGCATTCTTCAGGATGATTGCGCTCATTATCGCGGCAGGACTACTCTTTCTTTACATCCTGTTTGAACTGGGAAGCGATCAAACCGTCCACGTGGTCAACGAAGATTGACTGGGTTAAGCACAAAGGTGACGCTTCTGGCGCCAGAAGCGTCACCCGACTCTTAACCCTGCGCTCCTAACGTTTACGACGAACTCGTCACGATGTATGGCGCGATCGCCTTGGCGAGGTTGGCAGTCGGCATCGTCTGCAACCAGACACGCCCCGGTCCGCGCAGTGTCGTCAGGAACAACCCTTCGCCGCCCAGCAGAATGTTCTTGAACCCCTTCACCATCTCGATGTCAAAATCGACCGTCG
>Ga0272447_1000864_pt1 | contig 21018 bp, 21 predicted proteins | sample YNPCB0133_FD_194589 | JGI IMG/M metagenome (GOLD analysis project Ga0272447, IMG submission 194589) | Hot spring microbial mat communities from Yellowstone National Park, WY, United States - YNP-CB-013-3 | ecosystem: Environmental > Aquatic > Thermal springs > Hot (42-90C) > Sediment | place... | reverse complement strand
GGCAGGCGCCTAGGGTAAGGCCCATGACTGGGGCTAAGTCGTAACAAGGTAGCTGTACCGGAAGGTGCGGCTGGATCACCTCCTTTCTAAGGAGTTCTTTCTGGAGGCCATCGTGCCGAACCAGACCTTCGCGCAAGCGAAGACTCGCCTAACCTGCGCCAAGATTCGGCCCGCCCCGTAAGGGGCGGGTTTTTTTACTGCAAGAACAAGAAAACGCGCTTTGGTTTTGCGGTGAAGCGGTAGACTCTTGGTGATATGACCCTCGACCCCACCGAACTCGAGCTGCGCCAGGATCCGCTGGCTTTCTTCGTTCACCTCTCCCGCACCAGCCCCGACATCACCACCTTTCGCTTTGCCTCGGGCAAGGAAATTGTCTTTCTCAACCACCCCGACCTGATCCGCGAGGTGCTTATCGAGCGGGCTGAAGAGTTCCACAAGTCCGACCTGACCCGCGCTTTTGCTGGGGGTATGGGTAATGGGATTCTAGTCTCTGAGGGGGAGTTTTGGAAACAGCAGGTTCGTCTGATGCGTCCTGCCTTTCACTACAAGCGCTTGCAGGGTTATGCCGAGGTGATGAGCCGCTTTACCCTGGAGATGCTCTCGCACTGGCAAAGCAGCGAAATTCGGCACATCGAGGAGGACATGAATGCCCTTACGCTGCGGGTGGTGGCCAAGTGCATGTTCGATGTGGAAGCGGGTGAGGACCGTGAGATCATGCACCAAGCCATCATGTTGGGACAAAGGGTGGTGGGTCAGATGGTCTATGGCTGGCTCAACCTTCCCGACTGGCACCCCGCGATGAACCGCGACGGGATTCGGGTGGTACGGGCTCTAAATGAGATGGTAAGCCGCCACATCGCCTACCGGCGCGAGCGGGGCGACCTGGGTGACGATCTGCTCTCAATGCTGCTGGAGGCGCAAAGCCAGCCTGGTGTAAGGCTTTCCGACCGGCAACTGCGCGACGAGGTGCTCACGGTTATCACAGCGGGCCTCGAGACCACTGCCAACGCCCTAGTCTGGACCTGGTACCTGCTCGACCAGCACCCAACGGTCAAAGCCCGTTTGCAGGCCGAGGTAGACGCTCTGGGTAGGCTGCCCGGCTTTGAGGAGGTGCAGCGGCTTTCCTACCTAGATCAGGTCTTCAAGGAAAGCCTGCGCCTGTATCCACCGGTCTGGATCATCGGGCGCGAGAATATAGAAGCGCTGGAGCTTGGGGGTATGCGCCTCGCGCCTAAAACCCAGATCGTGATGAGCCAGTGGGCGACCCACCGCGACCCCCGCTTTTTCGAGCGGCCCGACGAGTTTCGGCCTGAGCGCTGGACTTTGGAGTTCGAGAAATCGCTGCCGCGTGGGGCCTATTTTCCCTTTAGCCTGGGGCCCAGGGTATGCACTGGGCAGGGCTTCGCCACCCTCGAGTACAAGATGATTGTGGCTACCGTGTTGCAAAAGTTCGACCTCGAGCTTGCCCGTCCGGCCCCAGTTCGCCCCGAGCCCAACTTCACCCTCTGTCCCCACGGGGGGCTGCCGATGCGGGTACGCAGGAGAAAGTAACGCTGGTTTATTGGAACCTGGAGCCGGGCCAACTGCCCCATCCATGCCCTAGGCTTGAGCCAGGTCGCTGCTGGGTGAGGTGGGCTCGAGAATAGCAGCCAGCTCTTCCAGATCTGCCACAATGTGGTCAGGCTGGGGGAGAGTCTGGGGGCGGGAGGGGGCTTGGCCGTACTCTTCTAACTCACTTTGCAGTCTGTCTGCAATTACCAGCCTGAGGTCAGGGCGTAGGGTGCGCTCTGCTACCGGGGTGGTCCGCCAGTCAGGGGGCATCTCGCGCCAGATCCACACCGCGGTCAGGCCGGCTGCGTTGGCCCCCCAGACGTCTTGGCTCAACAGATCCCCCACATGCACGATGGCCTCTGGGCACTGGCTTCGCAGCGGATTCCAGAAGGCTGGGTCGGGCTTGATGGCGTGTGAGATATCCGGGGCCAGCATCTGCTCATAGGTAATCTTGAGTTTATCTACCAGAACCCGTTGGTACCGGGCCAAGCCGTTCGTGGCTATTGCGATGCGGTAGCCCTGCTGACGCAGGGCAGCCAGCCCGGCGGGCACATCGGGGTAGAGCACCCCTGGCTCCAGCACAGCTTCTTCCAGTACCTGGGGGATGTTGGGAAAAATCTGCGGAAGCCCCAGTCTTTTTTGCACGGTTTGATAAATGTCACCCCAGTCATGGACCCGTGTGGGATCACCCTGGCTCAGGCGGCACAGGTACTCCTGGCGCAGCGCCTGGCGGATGGTGGGTTGGGCCAGCAGGTCTTGCACATGGGGCCGCATCACCCGGCGAAATGGCCAGTCAGCCAGGGTGCCGTCAAGGTCAAGGGTCAGCCAGCGCATGTTCCTAGCCTAGCTTTCGGGGCAGGAGCTTGCAATCTGGCCGCGAATGCTCCAAACTGAAAGGTAAATGCTGTGCCTCGCCTGGGCTAAGGGTTGGTGGTGCCCTGGATAGCTCCCAGGACGATGGTGGTTTGTTACCCCTGGGGCCTTTCCCCAGGGTTTTTTGTTGCTGAGAGGAGAAGAGATGTCCATCGCACACACGGCTAAGCCCACCATCCCCGTCAAAAAAACCCTGCTGGCCGACCTCGAGACCCCCGTCACGGCCTACTTGAAGCTTTCCGAGAAAAGCACCCCCAGCTTTTTGCTGGAGTCGGTGGAAGGGGGCAAGGCCTGGGCCCGCTGGAGCTTTGTGGGGGTGGGGGCCCGGCACACCTGGCGGCTCAAGGAGGGGGTGCTTACCTTAGACGGTGAACCGCTGCCCACCCAAGATCCCCTGCGTGCTCTATACCAGTCGGTTCACCGCCCCATCGCTCCCGACCCCGACCTGCCCCTCTTCTGGGGTGGAGTGGTGGGATATGCGGCCTACGACCTCATCCGCTACTACGAGCGATTGCCCAGCCAGAAGCCTGACCTGCTGGGCATCCCCGACCTCCTGTTTGTAGAGCCCGAGGTGGTGGTGGTCTTCGATCAGTTCAAGCAGCAGCTACACATCGTGGCCCCGGCGGAGGAAGGGGGCAAGGCTGAGGCCCTGGGGCGAATTGTTTGGGCTGAGAAAAAGCTCAAGGGGCCGCTGCCAGGGGTGCCGGGGGAGCGGGCGGGACGGCGCATGACCTTCAGCCAGAACCTCTCGCAGGCCGAGTACGAGCAAATGGTGGAAAAGGCGCTCGAGTACATCCGCGCGGGCGACATCTTCCAGGTGGTGCCCTCGCTAAGGATGTCGGCCCCGCTCAACGTCCACCCTTTTGCGGTCTACCGCGCCCTGCGCTCGGTCAACCCTAGCCCCTACATGGGTTTTCTAGATCTGGGTGAAGTGACCCTGGTTTCCAGCAGTCCCGAAAGCCTACTGCGCTCTGATGGGCGCACGGTGGTTACCCGCCCCATCGCCGGAACCCGTCGGCGGGGCCGGGATGCCGCCGAAGACCAGGCCCTGGCCAAAGAACTCTTGACCAACGAGAAGGAGCGGGCCGAGCACGTGATGCTGGTAGATCTTTCGCGCAACGACCTGGGCCGGGTCTGCCGCTACGGCAGCGTGCGCCCCACGGCCCTCATGACGGTGGAGAACTATTCGCACGTGATGCACATTGTTTCTACGGTAGAAGGTGAGCTCTGTGAGGACAAAAGCCCGCTCGACGCGCTGGCCGCGGTACTGCCGATGGGCACGGTTTCGGGTGCGCCCAAGATCAGGGCTATGGAGATTTATGGAGATTATTGAGGAGCTCGAGCCCAGCCGCCGGGGCGCTTATGGGGGCGCTTTTGGCTATGTGGCCTATGACGGGCACATGGATATGGCTCTGACCTTGCGCACCATTGTGATTGCCAAGGAGCAGCTCCATATCCAGGCCGGAGCAGGGGTGGTCTACGACTCCAACCCTAGCGCAGAGTACCAGGAATGCTTGAACAAGGCCCAGGCCATGCTCAAGGCGGTGCGGCTGGCGGAGGAGGGGCTGTGAGCCTCGAGGCCATTAGCCAGCAGATTGGCGCCATAGATGCGCGAACGTGGTGCTGCTGGCCCAGTGTGCTCGGCTGGCCCGGGAGGCGGCCCGGCTCAAAAAAGCCTGGCCCAGATTGAGGCCAGAGATCGCCAGGAGCAAATTGTCCACGCACCAGGGCATCTGGCCCAGTACAGCTGACTGGATTTACCGCACCATCCGGGCTGAGTTTGTGGTTGCGGAAAAGTGAGAGGCGGGGCTATGAAGCGGATTCTGATAATTGATAACTACGACTCCTTCACCTACAACCTGGTGCAGTACCTGGGCGAGCTGGGGGCCCGGGTGACGGTCTGGCGCAACGATCAGTTTGAGCTCGAGGACATCGCCGGGTTCAACCCCGACGGTATCGTGGTGAGCCCAGGGCCCTGTACGCCCAAAGAGGCCGGGCTCTCGGTGCCCTTGATCCGGGCCTACGCCCCCAGGTACCCCATTCTGGGGGTCTGTCTGGGCCACCAGAGCATTGGGGAAGCCTTTGGCGCCAGGGTGAGGCGGCACAAGGTGATCGTGCACGGTAAGACCAGCCCCATCGAGCACGACGGCGGCGGGGTATTTGCCGGGCTGCCCACCCCCCTGATGGCCACCCGCTACCACTCGCTGGTGGTGGAAGACCTGCCAGAGGAACTCGAGGCCAACGCCTGGTACGACGAAGCCGGGGGCCGCACCGTGATGGGCCTGCGCCACCGGCGCTACCCCACCCATGGGGTGCAGTTTCACCCCGAGTCGGTGCTGACCGAGGGGGGCAAGCAGATGCTGGCTAATTTTCTGGCGATGACTTGAATATACAGTATTTATAAATATACTAAATACATGCCCCAGGTGCAGACCTATCTCAAAGAAGCAACCTACCGAGTCCTCCAGCGTAGGGCCAAGGCCAGAGGCATAAAGGTCTCTGAGCTCTTACGCGAGATAATCGAGTCGCAAATCGGGCCGCAACGCTCGGCTGCCTTCCTGGCCCTGGCGGGAAGCTGGGAAGGGGATCTCGAGCGGCCCCCGCAGGGGCAGTTGGAAGAGCGGGAGGGGCTGTGATGTATCTGCTGGACACCGATGTCTGGATCGGCTATTTGAAGGGGGTTCCCGCATTGGTCGAGCGCATCCAGGCTGAGCCTCAGATTTTCATCAGCAGCATCAGCCTGGGGGAGCTCTACTATGGGGCCAGAAAGAGCCAGCAGGTGGAGGCCAACCTTAGGCGGGTGGAGATCATCCGCAACGAAATCCCCTCTTTCGATGTGGACGCGGTGGTGGCAGGCGTGTACGGGATGATCCGAACAGACCTCGAGCGCCAGGGTGCACCGATTGGCCCCAACGACCTATGGATAGCGGCCATCGCCAAGGCCCACGATCTGGTACTGGTCTCGCGCAACCAGCGTGAGTTTGCCCGCATCGCTGGCCTACGGCTGGAAGACTGGGAGCACGCATGATTTCGGTAATTGTGCCCACCCACAACCGCCGCGAACTGCTGGAAAAGAAGCTGCGCGCTCTGGAAACACAGCAAGGCGAGTTCGAGGTCGTCGTGGTGGCCGATGGCTGCAGCGACGATACTGTAGATTTTTTGCAAACCTACCAACCCCCCTACCCGCTCGAGCTGATCCAGACCCCGGGCCTGGGTGCCGCCGGGGCCCGCAACCGGGGGGCCGAAATCGCCAGGGGCGATATCCTGCTCTTTTCCGACGACGATGTGATACCCCAGCCTGGCTGGATTGAGGCGCACCAAAAAGTGCAGCAAAAGCCGCGCACGGTGGCCGTAGGACGCCTGGAGCTGCCCCTCGAGCTGTGCGGCAGCGGGGCGGCTGAGCTGAAGGGGCCCAGGGTTTTCTGGTGGAACATCACCGGCAACAACACCTCTATGCCCAAAGCCCTGTTCGACGAGGTGGGTGGTTACGACCCAAGCTTCAGCAGCTACGGCGGCGAGGACCCCGACCTGGGGTACCGCCTGATGAAAGCCGGGGCGCGGCTGGTGTTTGTGCGGGAGGCACGCGCGCTGCACGAGGCTTTTGATTACCGCAGCAAGGCCATGGAAAAGGCCCGCCAGGCGGGCGCGGCCCATGTGCGGGTGTGGAAAAAACACAACGACCCCCGAATCGCCTGGGCCCTGGGGGTGCACCCGGCCCTGGTGGCCTTGAAACTGGCCCTGCTTCCTTCCTTTAAAGGCCTTTGGGGGCCACGGGGCGATTACGAGCTGGCCTATGCCTGGGGGGCTTCGGAAGCATGGAACCCACCTTCAGCGTCGTGATTCCCACCTACAACCGGGCCCAGCTACTGGCCCGCACCGTGCAGGCCTTTCTGGCCCAGGAGGGGGTTTCCTTTGAGCTGATCGTGGTAGACGACGGCTCCAGCGACCCCACGCCCGAGGTGCTGGCCGGGTTTCGCGACCCCCGCCTACGGGTGCTGCGCCAGCCCAATGCGGGGCTGGCGGCGGCCCGCAATGCGGGGCTGGCCCAGGCCCAGGGCCGCTACGTGCTCTTCAACGACGACGACGTGGTGCCCGAAGCCGGGTTCTTGCGGGCCCACCTGGGCCTGCACCAGCGCTACAAAGGGGCCGCCGGGGTCAGCCGCACCTACGTTCCCGAGGCCCTGGGGCACACCCCCTTCACCCGTTTCTGGCGCGCAAGGGCCGAAGCGGGGGTGCGGGGCAAGGCCGATGGCGCCCCTCTGGGCTGGGGCGGGTTCTGGTTCGCCAGCCTTTCTTTGCCGCTAAAGCTGGCCGAGGCCTTTGCGCCTTTTAGGGGCTATGGTTGGGAAGAGCACGAGCTGGGCTGGCGGCTCTGGCGCAAAGGGGTGCGGCCACGCCTGGTGGCAGGAGCCCGCGCTTCGCACGAGGATCAGATAGATTTGGACACCATGCTGGCCAAGGCGCGCAGCATGGGGCGGGTGGCCTGGGAGTTTTACCGCCTTCATCCCAGTGTGCAGGTGGCCTTCTGGACGGGTGTACACCCCCTTTCGCGGGCCTACAAGCGCTGGGCCTACCCCTGGGCCAGGGCCGAGTCGTTCCTAAAGCAGCGCGACTGGGAGCAAGGGGCAGGGGCTTTCGCGATCTACCGATTTTTACTCGAGGCCGCCTATACCCAGGGACTGCTGGAGGGCCAGGGTGGCTGAACCGCTGGTCTATATCCTGGTGCTCAACTACCGGGCCTGGCGCGATACGCTGCTATGCCTGAAGGCCTTGGAGCGGCTCGAGTACCCCAATTACCGCCTACTGGTGCTGGACAACGCCTCCGACAACGATGCCGTGGCCCAGCTGCGGGCGGCCTATCCAGGGTTAGAGATCGTGGAGCTAAAGCGCAATCTGGGCTTTGCGGGCGGCAACAACGTAGGCCTCCGCCAGGCCCTGGCCGAAGGGGCCGACTACGTCTGGCTGTTGAACCCCGATACCATCCCCGAGCCAGAGGCCCTCTCGGCCATGGTGGGCCTGGCCGAGCAAGACCCCCGCATCGGCGCGGTGGGCGCAGTGCTATTGGATATGGACAACCCCCAGCAGGTACAGGCCTGGGGTGGGGGCGAGGTGGTGCTCTTCTGGGGGCTCATCCGCCTGCTGACCCACCCCCGCCAGGCAGCGCGGCTTTCCTACATCAGCGGAGCCAGTCTGCTGCTGCGCTGGAGGGCACTGGAGCAGGTGGGCCTGCTGGACGAGGGGTTTTTCATGTACGGCGAGGACTGCGACTACGGCCTGCGCCTGCGCAAAGCGGGGTTCCTGCTGGCGGTGGCCCCACAGGCCCGGGTGCGGCATAAAGGCGGCACCTCCTGGCATGGAAGCCTGCAGGCCGACGAAAACTTCGCCGCCTACAACGTGCGGCTTTTTCGCAAGCACGCGCCTTGGCCCAGGCTGGCGGTGGCCGGGTACGCCCTTTTCTGGCTCGTTGAGTACAGCTTGCGGGGTCGCTTCGACAAGGTGGGGGCCCTCTGGCGAGGCCTGTGGAGAGGTTGGCAGCTCCCACTTTAGGAGGAAGCGTGGACGAACTGAAAAAAGCTCTTTTGGCCGAACCCTTATCTCGGATCGAAGCCCAGGCCCTGATGCGGCGGATTATGTCTGGCGACCTGAGCCCGGTGCAGACCGCCGGGGTGCTGATGGCCCTGCGTACGAGGGGCGAAACCCCTGAGGAAATCGCCGGCTTCGCGGCTGGCATGCGCGAGGCTGCGGTACGGGTGGAAACCCGTCGCCAGCCCCTGCTGGACATCGTGGGTACTGGAGGGGTGGCTCCGGAGGCTTTCAACATCTCCACCACCACCTGCTTTGTGGTGGCTGCAGGCGGGGTGGCGGTGGCTAAACACGGCAACCGGGCGGCTTCCTCCAAGTCGGGCTCGTTCGATTTGATTGAGGCCTTGGGTATTCGCATTGATATTCCCCCAGCCAAAGTGGCCGAGGCCATCGAGACGGTGGGCCTGGGCTTTTTGTTCGCCCGCAACCACCATCCAGCTATGCGCTTTGTGGCTCCGGTGCGGGCCGAGCTAGGGGTACGCACGGTGTTCAATTTGCTAGGGCCCCTGACCAACCCGGCCTTTGCCAGCCTGAACCTGGTGGGGGTGAGCAGCCCAAAGTTAGTGGAGCCTTTTGCCCAGGTCTTGCGCGACTTGGGCAGTAGCCGAGCGCTGGTAGTGCATGGCCGGATGCAGCGTACGGCTGGCGCCGCCCTCGAGCCCATTGACGAGCTGGTCCTAGGCGAGAATCTGGTGGCCGAGCTAAGAGATGGTCAGATCAGAACCTATGTGCTCCGGCCTGAAGAGGTAGGACTGCAGATCGCGCCCTATGAAGCGGTGGGTGGGGGGAGTGCAGCCGAGAATGCGGCCGAGGCGCGGGCCATCCTGGGCGGTAAGCTGCGGGGTCCCAAGCGCGATGCAGTAGCCTTCAACGCAGGGGCTGCCTTCTACCTGGCAGGCCGGGTGGAATGCGTGGCTGAGGGGGTTTGGCTGGCCCAGCAACTGCTGGATGAGGGGGCTGGGCTGGCGGTTTTGGAGCGCTTAGTTCGGCTTACCCAACCATGAAGCAGATTGTGCTCATATCCAATGGCCACGGCGAGGACATGATAGGAGCTGCACTGGCGAGGGAGTTGATGGGGTTGGGCTATCAGATGGCCCCCGTACCCTTGGTAGGTGGGGGTCGTGCTTACCAGCGCCTGGGCCTGAAACCGCTAGGACCCTGCCAGGAGATGCCCTCGGGTGGGTTTGTGCTGGAGCGTCCCTGGGTCTTTTTGAAAGACCTGAAGGCAGGCTGGATCTCCATGAGCCTGGGGCATTACCGGGCCGTGCAGCAGGCCGCGCGGGCAGCGGTAGCGACCTTGGTGGTGGGGGACATCTATGGGCTCCTGGTGGGCAGCTTGTTTGGCTGCCGACCTCTTTTCCAGGTGCAGTGCTTGGCCTCGGTGCGGGCCTGGCAGCGCAACGGATTTCGGCGGCCCTACTCGCTGCTCGAGCGCGCTCTCATGCGTCGGGCACTGGGGGTGTACCCGCGCGAGGCCGAGGGGGCCGACTGGCTAAGGGCCCATGGGGTTCCCCATGCCACCTATCTGGGCAACCCCATGCTGGATGCGCTGGAAGGCGGGCCGCTCGAGCTGCCCTCCCCTTACCTGTTGCTGCTGCCAGGCTCGCGCCACGATGCTTACGAGAGTCTGCCCAAGATGCTCGAGGCCACCCGGCATCTGGCAGATCTGGGCCTGACCCCAGTGGTGGCCTGGGCAGGACTGCCCTTAGAGCCCCTGATAGCCCCCGGTTGGCAGCTCGAGGCCACCCTAAAGCACCAGGGTGTTACCCACCGCCTGAAGCACCCGGATGGAACAGTGGTGCACTTGAGCCAGCAAGCTTTCAAGGCGGCTGTACTAGGGGCGAAAATTGCCATCTCTACCAGCGGAACTGCCGCCGAGCAGGCCGCGGGCTACGGGGTGCCGCTGGTGGGCTTTCCTACTGCGGGGCCGCAGTACACCCGCCCCTTTGCCGAGCGACAGCAAAGACTGTTAGGTGAGGCCCTGCTGCTGGTTGAGGCCCATCCCCAGGCTATTGCCCAGGGGGTGCGGCAGTTTTTGTCCTCACCCGAGCGCTGCGAGCGGGCCAGGGCCGATGCACAAGCAGCCATGGGCATGCCAGGGGCGGCCCGCCGGATTGCCCAGGCCATCCACCGGGCCTTGCAGGCTAGGGGGTAGGGCCACGGGCGATTCCCGTCTCGATAAAGCGCCACCATAAAAGCAGGCCCACCAGGCTGGCCCAGAAAAAATAAGGTCCCACCTGCTTAGGTGCTTTTTGCAGGCTTTGGCGAAACCAACCCCCTGGCTCCAGACCGCTTACAAACCACAAGATGCTGGCTGTGAGCAGGCCATACACTGCCTGCAGCCAGCTCATGCCACCCATAAATAGCGTGCGTACCAGCAGTTCTACCATCATCGCTACCACTGCAAAGCCAGCGGTAAACTTGAAGAAGCGCAGCTGTGGGGTGCTGGGTTCTCTCACCAGCGAAGGCAGGTTCCACAGCAGGGAGAACCCCATCAGCAAGAGCGCAATAAAGCTCAGCAGGCCACGCAGCCCAATGATCAAGACCGGAAGCGGAATATCCATGCTAGGCAGAATTTACTGGAGAAGTGGCGATTAGGAAATGTTTTTGATTGGTTCTTTTGGGGTCCAAAAGCAGTCCTTTCGTTCGGTTGGCTGTGACCTGCTTCAGACAAAAAGATTGGGTTCACATGTGTGGTTTTGACCGCAAGGCCTCTGTGGCTTTGCTGCCACCTGCCCATGCTCCAGCTCAGGCAAGGCAGGCTTTGTCCTGCAGGAAGAGACTTGGTTGGGCCTAACATAATGCCTGGTCTATACGTCACAGGCTTTTCCCACAAATGGCGTTAGGCTTTGTTTTGGGTGGGAAACGCTATGCGTGAACTTTTTACCAACGCACCAGCCCACTGGCCCAAGGTTTGCCTCGAGGGTTTCATCGAAAGCAGCGCGCCCGAGGTCAAGGCGGCCAACCGCCTAATTTTTTCTACCACCGTGGAGACCTTGTTTCACAAAGCGGGTATCCAGGTGCTGGAGGCCGATGTGCTACGCCTGACCCGCGAGGGGGTGTTGGAAATTCCCCTGCGGGTGCGGGCCCAAGATGGCGAGTACGACCTGTTTTTTTATCCCGTGGCGGACGAAAAAGCTGCCGCCCATTATGTGGCAGTCTACGAGCTGGCCCAGCGTTGGGGGCGCATCCGGCCCATCTACTACAGCACCGACGACCTGCTGGCTATTTATCCTGAGAAGATCGAGCCGGTTACCTGTCGCGACCGGCTTTTCATCCAGGCCTCCTTGAGTGCACCCAAAGGCCAGTACGCCATGTGGTGGGCTAAGGAGCCAGGGGAGCAGTTTCACTACAGCCCTACCTATGACCTCTTCGACCGAATCTACCGCGAGATTAACGGCCTGGAGATGCGGGCCTTTGCCCTGATTTTGCTCGAGCTGGGCATGATTCAAGAAGAATATGAGTTCACCGCCTCGACCCTTCCCGACAGCACCGTAGAGATTCCAGTAGAGGGCCCCGAGGGTGTGCCCATCATCATTTCTTTCTCTCAGCACCGTGGGATACGCTCTCACTTTCATACCGAGCGCACCAGCGCGGAGTACCGTGACTTGTTTCTGAATCTGTTTTTGTTGCGCCTGAAGAGCTGGCGCAAGGAAGCCGACCTCGATCACATCAAACGCCTGGATAGCCCCGCCTACATCTGGTGGCGTGAGCTGGGCAGGCGCTTACGTCTGGGCACGGGCTCGAGTGAACACGCCATTAGTGCGGTGGGCTCGGTCAAGCGCTGACCCAGCCCCTTCAGACCAAAGAACCTATTTCGCTTTTAGTCGGAATTAGAACTGCCTTGGGCCTTGCAGCCAAAATATAGAGCTTTCTCCAGAACGCACAAAAAAACCTTAAGCCTTACATGAGGGCATGTATTGCAGCTCGAGGCCTGCCAATAGCCCTGCCTTTTGCCTGTGTGGGGCGCACTATTCGGCAACTTGGCCGACCTTTTTACGTAAATAACGAAATATGCTATACTATTCAAGTGAGCACTGAAGTCACTGCCAGCTACGACGCATCTGCAATTAAGGTTCTGAAAGGTCTGGAGGGGGTTCGCCACCGTCCGGCCATGTACATTGGTGGCACCCAGGCCGATGGATACCACCACCTGTTCAAGGAGATTCTGGATAACGCGGTAGACGAAGCCTTGGCCGGTTTCGCTACCGAGATTGTTACCACCCTCCACCCCGATGGCTCTATTACGGTTGAGGACAACGGGCGTGGGATTCCAGTGGACATAATGCCTGAAGAGCAAAGGCCGGCAGTAGAGGTAATCTATACAGTGCTGCACGCTGGGGGTAAGTTTGAGGAAGGGGCGTACAAGGTCTCAGGAGGGTTGCACGGGGTAGGGGCCAGCGTGGTGAACGCCCTATCGGTGTATACCCGGGTGGAGGTCTTCCGCGAAAGCAAGCATTACCTGATTGAATTCAGCCGGGGAGAGGTTACCCAGCACCTGCGGCTGGTGGGTGAGGCCCCCAAAGGCAAGCGCGGTACCCGTGTTACCTTCCTGCCCGACCCACAGATTTTTGGCCCGGACCAGAGGTTCGAATCCAGCCGCCTGCGGGCACGCTTGCGGGAGGTGTCCTTTCTGGTGGCCGGCCTCAAGCTGGTTTTCAAAGATGAGATTCACCAAAAGGAAGAGGTCTTTTTCGACAAAGGCGGGGTGGCCTCTTTTGCCAAATACCGCACCAACGGTGAGGAACTGCTCTACGAAAAGCCCGTGCTTTTGCAAGGCCAGGTGGACGCTGTGGGCGTGGAGGTGGGTCTGATCCACACCAAGGGCTACAGTGTTAGCCTGGTTAGCTTTGCCAACATGATTCCCACCGTGGATGGGGGTACCCATGTTTCGGGCTTCAAGACCGCCTATACCCGGGCCATCAACACCTATGCCAAGAAGGCCGGATTGGTCAAAGACCTAGAGCCCACTGGTGACGACCTGCTGGAAGGGCTTTCCTGTGTGATTTCGGTCAAGATTCCCCAGCCGCAGTTCGAGGGCCAGACCAAGGGCAAGCTGCTGAATCCCGAGGCCGGTACGGCAGTTAGCAAGGTAGTGTATGAGAAGTTTTCTGAGTACCTCGAGGAAAACCCCCGCATCGCCAAAACCATCTACGAAAAAGCCCAGCGGGCGGCCCAAGCCCGTGAGGCAGCCCGCAAGGCCCGCGATTTGGTGCGCCGGGCCAACCCCCTCGAGTCTGACGACCTGCCCGGCAAGCTGGCCGACTGCCAGTCGGAGAATCCTGCTGAAAGCGAGCTGTTTATTGTGGAGGGTGACTCTGCGGGTGGCAGCGCCAAGAGCGGCCGTGACCGCCGCTTCCAGGCTGTCCTACCTTTGCGCGGCAAGATTCTGAACGTAGAGAAAGCCGGTCTGAACAAGGCTCTCAAAAACGCCGAGGTGCGCGCCATGGTAGCGGCTCTAGGTGCGGGTATCAGCGGTAAGGACAACGAAGAGGCCCACTTCAAAATCCAAGACCTGCGCTACCACAAGATCATCATCATGACTGATGCCGACGTGGACGGCTCTCACATTCGCACCCTGCTCTTGACCTTCTTTTACCGCTACATGCGCCCTATCATCGAGCAGGGCCACCTATATGTGGCCCAGCCGCCTCTTTATGGCCTGCGGGTGGGTAAAAACAAACATATGCAGTATATCTTCGATGACGAAGCCCTGAGGAAAGCCTTGGCTGAAATTGGTGACAAGCCCTACGAGATCCAGCGTTTCAAGGGCTTGGGGGAGATGAATGCCGAACAGCTCTGGGAGACCACTATGGATCCTGCCAGGCGGGTTTTGAAGAGGGTAGAGATGCGGGATGCCTCCTACGCTGCCCAGATCTTCGATGACCTGATGGGCTCGGATGTGCAGCCCCGCCGCGAGTTCATTGAGGAGAACGCCCGCTATGCGAAGATCGAGGTTTAGCCCGCAGCAGCGCTAGGAGTACCTAGGAATCCGTACCCCCTTGGGGCTGGGCGGTGATTCTCACAAAAAGGACCAGGTTCGGCTAGCGTGCCAGTAGGCGCACCCTCGTGCAGTCCACAGCATCGCTTGCAAGCTTGTCTGCCACAGGGGAAGGCGGCCTTGAGCAATTGGGATGGGTGGTGCACTGATGGGATGGCAGATGGTGTAGGCTGGTTCCAGCTTCTAGGTGACCTTGTCTTGCAGAAAGGTGAGGCATGCGCTGGTTACTTATACTTTTGCTCACTGCGGTGGCTGTAGGAGCCCCTCAATGGTTGCCCTACTGCAATGCCCGCTTCGGCTTTTGTGTGCAGAGACCCGCTTTTATGGTTCCCCAGCCACCGCCCGAAAACGGCGATGGGCAGGAGTTCCGCCGGGGTGCGGCCCGCCTGGTGGTCTCGGGAGCGCATGATGTGAATGTCTTTACGCTGGCTGATCTGTATAAGCTAGCCCAAAAAAAGATGCTAGTGAAATATAAAGCCCTCAGACCCAACTTCTATGTGGTATCGGGCCTGGACGGCGACATGGTAATCTACGAGTACAAAAGGCTCGAGAATGGAGTGTTTTACACCCTCTACCTCGAGTACCCCCTTTCGCAAAAAGCCACCTACGACCCCCTGATCAAACCCATGCTGGACTCCTTCCGTATCAAGAGATAACCTTCCAGCAGAGCCCATCGCTTTGCCTATACCGGCTTACTTGCCAATGAGTGGTTGAAGGCCACAACCCCATTACCCCTTCACCGACCCTGCCAAAAGTCCCCGGATAAAGTAGCGGCCCAGGAAGATATACACCAATAGGGTGGGTAGGGCAGCCAGCAAAGCGCCAGCCATGGGCAGGTTCCACTTAACTGCCTCGCCGCCTGCGAGCTGGGCCAATGCGACCGTGATGGGCTGGTTGGCGGGGCTGCTGACTAGGGTTACGGCGAACAAAAATTCGTTCCAGATCTGCGTAAATTGCCAGATAATGACCACCACAAAACCCGGCAGCGAGAGGGGGAAGACGATGCGGCTGTAGATGCCGAAGAACCCCGCACCATCTATGCGCCCAGCCTCGATCATCTCCTCGGGGATTTCGGCGTAGTAGTTGCGGAAGATCAAGGTGGTAATGGGCAACCCGTACACCACGTGCACCAGCACCAGCCCCCACAACGTGCCCCCCAGTCCAATCTCGCGGATGAACTGGAACAAAGGAATCAGTACCGCCTGGTAGGGGATAAACATGCCGAAAAGCATGAGTGGGAAGATGACGTTGGCCCCAGGAAAGCGCCACTTGGCCAGCACGTAGCCGTTCAAGGAGCCCAGCAGGGCCGAGAGGATGGTAGCGCTGATGGTCAATAAGAAGCTGTTTTGCAGTTTGGGTAAAAAGGCTGTCCAGGCCTGGGCAAAGCTCTCCCAGTACCAGCGCTCGGGTGGTTGCCAAGTGCCCTCGAGGGTAATGGCAGCAGGTTCTTTGAGGGCGGTTACGATTACCAGATACACCGGCAGCAAGAAAAACAGCGTAGCAATGGATAAAATGCCATACTGTACGATGCGCCCTATCACCGCCGCACCTCACTTTTGAGCTGGCGGTACAGGTAGGGCACAATTACTGCCGCTACCAGGAGTAGCAGAATCATCGCGATGGCTGCACCTTTAGCGATCTGGTTGGCGCGGAAAGTGGTCAGGTACATCAGCAAGGCCGGTACATCGGTGGGGGCATTATCGGCCCCGGCCATGGCGAAGACCAGGTCGAAAATTTTCAGGCTGATGTGGCCTAGAATCATCATGGCTGAGAGGGTGATGGGCGCCAGTTGTGGGAGGATGACGCGCCAGTAGAGTTGCCACTCGGAAGCCCCGTCAACCCGGGCGGCTTCCCGCAGCTCCTCGGGGATGCCGCGCAGCCCGGCCAGGTAGAGGGCCATGGTGTAGCCCGACATCTGCCAAACCGCAGCTAGAATGATGCCGATAAGGGCCAGGTTGAAGCCGTGGAGCTCCTCATAGGGGAGCGGTTGTAGGCTACGACCTAGGGTAAAGGCCCAAAGTAGCAGCAGGGTTGCTGAGCCGAGGGCAATATAACCCCGTCGCTGCTCGCCTCTGCGGAAGGCGCTTAGGGTGATGAGTACCAGCACCAGGCCTACCAGCAGGGCCGTGATGAAGGGTACGTCGTTCCAGCTAACCTGCCAAATCTGCTGGCGGCTGGTGAGCCAGGCAAACTCGCCTTTGGGTAGCCCTACCAGGGTGGGCAGCTGGTTGACCCCTCCTTGCGGTTGCAGCATCCAGCGCCAGATGGTGCCGGTTACGATGAAGGATAGCGACATGGGGAACAAAAAGATGGTGCGAAAAAAGCCCTCTCCTTTGGGGCCCTGGTCTAACAAGATGGCCAGCCCCAGTCCTGCGCCCAGGCAGCCCAGCACAAAAAACAGGGTGAAGAAAAAGGTGTTGAACAGATCCTGACGGAAGCGGGAGTCAATAAATCCCGTGAACAGTTCACGGTAGTTTTCAAAGCCGATGAAGCGAATCTGAGGGTTGGCTAAAAGGGCCTGGGCAGGGTCCCTGCCCCAGTCGGTGAGGGAGATATAAAACGTCTGGAAAATGAAGCCGTATACGAAAACCGCCAGCAGCACCAGCGAGGGCAGAATCACCAGGAAGCTGTACAGGCTGTCTTTGTTTCGCAACCAGCGCATCCTGACCTCTGGGCTTGTGCTGCTTTGCCTGCAGGTGCCTAACCCAAATGGGTGGGGCAGGCACAGAACGTAAGAGCCTGCCCCTAAAGGCTTATTGGCCTAAGCGAACCTGGTTAGCGATGGCCTGTGCAGCGTTGGCTGCAGCCTGAGCGTTGCGGCTCGAGAGGTAGATTTCCATCACGGTAGCAAACTGGCTCATGAAGGATTCCGGAGCTACTGCACCGTGCACCAGCGAACCCACGATGCGGTTGGATTTCCAGTCACGCATAGCGGACTGCAGATAGGTGTTGTATTTGCTGGGGTCGGAGTCGGTGCGAGCAGCTATGGAACCTTTGAGCGGGTTGAAGGTATCCTGCCCTTCTTTGGAGCCGACCAACCGCAACCAGTTGATTGCGTTGGCTCGGTTTTTCACCCCTTTGGGCAGGCCGAAAGAGTCGGAGAGCATCATGAACACGCCGGCAGTGCTAGGGGCGGGGGCCCAGCCAAAGCCCTCGCCGGGCTTGAGGCCTTTGGTGGTGGTCATGTAGCCGGCGGCCCAGTCACCCATGATGTTGAAGGCAGCCTGACCCTCGAGCACCCGATCTACCGCTTGCTGCCAGGAGAGCCCTGCAGCGTCCCTGTTAGCGCAGTCTAGCACGCGCCCGAAGGTGTTCCACACGGCTACTGCCTTGGGGTCGGTAAAGCGCAGCTTGCCGGTCCAGAGGTTGGCGTAGTCGGCGGCACCCAGTACCCCCAGGGCCACCGACTCCCACAGGTGCTGTTGTGTCCAGTTTTCGCCCAAGGCCAAGGGCGCGGCGAGGCCCTTGTTCTTTAGGGTCTGGCAGGTGGTGAGGAACTCGGCCCAGGTTTTGGGTGGCTGCACCCCCCACTCGCGCAACCTGGCCGGAACGTACCACATCACGTTGGAGCGGTGGATGTTGACCGGCACGCTGTATATCTTGCCTTTGTAGGAGATCAGGTCAATGAGCCCCTTGGGAAACTTGGTCATCCAGCCTTCCCGATTAAACAAAGCGGTTAGGTCTTCCATGCGGTCGGCCACCACCCAGGTGCCAATGAGCTCCTGACCAGCATGCACCTGGAAGCTGTCGGGGGGGTCGCCGCCCAGCATGCGGGTTTTTAGCACGGCTTTGGCATTGACGCCCGCGCCACCGGTGACGGTGGCATTGATCACCTCGACGTTGGGGTAGCGTTTCTTGTACAGGTCAATTAGGGCCTGCAGGGCAGGGCCTTCGTCCCCAGCCCACCAGGAGAAAATCTCTAGCTTTCCCGACTGGGCCATAGCCAGTGAACCTAGGGTCAGAATCAATGTGAGCCATAGTTTTCGCATACTTGTGCCCTCCTGTTGCAGGATGTGCCAATGGTTGTCCAACCACCCAGGGAAGATCGGTGGGCCCACCATTTGCTAAAAAGCGCTGCAACGCCGGGACCACAGCGCTTGTAGCCAGAGTCAGATGTCCAAACCTGCGCTTCGCAGCTTTAAATACTTCGGTATGCTCAGGCACGACCAGGTCGCAGCCCACTGCCTCCATAGGCCAGCGCGGGTGCGCCGCACAGGGTGGGTGGCGCTTACCGGCCAGGCAAGAGCTTAGCTGGCCGGTAAGGCGGCGGGGCTTTCGTTCTGACCCCGCCCAGCAGCAGGGCCAGGCGCGGAAACCCGAACGCCCGTTCGGGGTGTGCCAGACGGAAAAGCCAAGCTTGAACCGCTGGCTCAGGTTCATCCAAAAAGATTCCCTCCGTAAAACGCGCACTTGGCGAGGCGCGGGCAAACGGGCCGCTACGGTATGGGGCAGCTTGCTGTCGAGGGGTGCTGCACGGTGCATGGCGTGCCCTCCAAAAGCTTTGATTATTTAGCTCAGCGAGTGAAATATATTCCAGCAGCCCAGGCCTGTCAACCGGTTTGCCGCCGGGGTTGGTACCGCTCGCTGGAATCGAGCCACAGGGTGACCGGGCCATGGTTGACCAGGTGCACCTCCATATGGGCTTGAAAGACCCCGGTTTCCACATGCAGACCCTGCTCCGCCAGCAGGGCGCAAAAGTACTCATAAAGGCGCTTGCCTTCGCCCGGAGGAGCCGCGTTTACAAAGTTGGGGCGCTTGCCCTTGCGGGTATCCCCGTAGAGCGTGAACTGCGACACCACCAGTACCTCTCCTCCCACCTCGGCCAGGGATAGGTTCATTTTTCCTTCTTCATCGGAGAAAACGCGCAAACCTGCAACCTTACGGGCCAGATAGGCAGCATCCTCTAGGGTGTCGCCCCGGCCCACGCCCAGCAGCACCAGTAGCCCCAATCCAATCTGTCCTACGGTCTGTCCTTCCACCTCTACCCTGGCCTGAGAAACTCGCTGAACGACGGCACGCACGGCCCAACAATAGCAGGGCAGGAGGGGAAGTGGGAGGGGGCTTAGCGGGGAGCAGCAAACAAAGCTACCGTGCCGGGACCGGTGTGGGCGGCCACCGCCGGGCCACACTCGCGTACATCCTCGATGACCACACCTTCCTGGTTGACGAGCCTGCGCAGTTCCTCCACCCCTTGGGGATTATAGGCGTGGGCCAGTACCACTCGAGCACCCTCGGGAAAGGCTTTGTGAAAGGCCTCGGCAAGCTGCCGCAGGCCCTGCTGCCAGCCCCGGACCCGCTTTAGGGGCTGCACCAGTCCGTCCCGAACCTCCAGCACTGGCAAAAGCTTCAGGAGCGAGCCGATGAAACGTTGCAAGCCGCCGATCCGTCCGCCCCGATACAGATACTCCAGCGTGGCCGGTAGCACAAAGCCGCGGATGTGTTGCACCAGCGGGGCGATGGCTTCCTCCAAACGATCCCAGGGTACCCCAGCTGCCAGTTTATGCCGCACCTCCTCGATCACGAAGGAAAGCCCACCGTTCAAGGTCAGGCCATCGATCACCTTGACGCGATCGCCAAATTCTTCGGCCACCTTCCGGGCAGTGGCATAGGTACCCGAAAGCTTGCTAGAGACGTGTACCGAGACGATGCGGTCGAACTTTTCCAGCAACTTTCTATAAAGCACCTCCAAATCCACCGCCGAAATCTGGCTGGTGCTGACCTTTTTGCCTGCGAGCTGGGCCTGGATTACCTGGTCGGGGGTCATCTCGAGGTAGTCGCGGTAGCTTTGGCCCTCGATGATGACCTGTTGAGGAAGCAGGTAGATCTTTCGCTCGAGGGCTTCTTGTGGGGAGAGGCCTAGGGTAGAGTCGGCCACAAAAGCTGTGCGTTCTGTGCTCATTTAGCAGCCTCCCCCCTAGCCTATAGGCTGTAGGCATAAAACCCGTACACCCCCGGGCCGGTGTGGGTCGAGATCACCCCACCGATGCTGCTGGTCACCTCTCTTTCTAGGGGCAGCCCAGCGGCCTGCACTGCCGCTTTGAAGGCCTCTACGTCGCTTTCTTCGGCGTTGTAGAGGTAGTAGATGCGGATTTTCTGGCGGCCGGTGGCCCAGGCTTTGAGGGCTTCGACCATCTCGGCCAGGGCCTTCTTCTCGCCTCGAGCCCGGCCTGCGGCCTCTACGCGGCCCTCCTTGAGGGTTAAGATGGGCTTGATGCCCAGCAGGCTGCCCAGAAGGGCTTGGGCTCCACCGATGCGTCCGTTTTTCTTGAGGTAGTCTAGGGTAGCCAGGGTGAAGCGCACCGTGTGGTCAGCCCGGATGCGCTCGAGCTCCACCATCACCTGGTTCAGCTCGGCTCCCTGATCGAGCAGCTCCTTGGCGCGCTCGACCATCATGCCGATCCCCATGCTGGCAGCCAAGGTATCGAAGACCGTCACCTTGCCAGGGAAGTCCTGGCTGGCCAGCTGGGCCGACTGCACGGTGCCGGAAAGCTTGGAGGAAATGTGGATCGAGAGCACATGGTCGGCTTTCTGTAAGGCCCGTTCGTAGGCGGCCTTGAAGTCGACCGGGGAGGGCTGGCTGGTGCTGGGCATCCCGGCCCCAGCCCTAACCCCCTCGAAGATGTCCTTGGGGCTGATTTCTACCCAGTCTTTGTGGATCTTGCCCTGGAAGTTGACGTAAAGGGGAACTACCTCGACGCCCATCTCGGCGGCGCGGGTTTGCAGGTCGGAAGTCGAGTCGGTTACTATAGCTATCCTCATTTTGACTCCTATTTCTGTACACGTGCCCATCTGAACAGCCAGTGCTTGGCCAGCCTGGTTGGGGGAGGATGGGCGCAGGTGGTACTTCTTCGCGGTGTAAGTCTAGCACAGGCTTTTGTCTTTAGGAAAGCAAGCCCAGGGCCTGGGCTGGCTATTTTACGTGCTGTCGCCTTGTTGTGGCCAAGGGGGTTGAGGTGATAAGGTTTCTTGCATTGGGGTGAAAGGCCCTGAGAAGCCATGTGGAGACTGCT
>Ga0272447_1000863_pt1 | contig 21045 bp, 24 predicted proteins | sample YNPCB0133_FD_194589 | JGI IMG/M metagenome (GOLD analysis project Ga0272447, IMG submission 194589) | Hot spring microbial mat communities from Yellowstone National Park, WY, United States - YNP-CB-013-3 | ecosystem: Environmental > Aquatic > Thermal springs > Hot (42-90C) > Sediment | place... | reverse complement strand
CACCAAAATCAAACAAGAAGGGCTATGTAAGACCAAACTACAAGGATAGGAAGGGTAGGATTGTTAACCCTAAGAGTATCAAACAGAGGGATCCTGTTGGCAATGAGAAGGCATTCATGGATATGGGGTTGAACAACCTATTCGCAGTTGTTACAACGAACGGCTATGTGTTGTTAGTCAAAGGTGGTACTATCAAGTCTGAATACTACTGGTGGAAGAGAGAGATATCAACATACCAGGCTGTGAGGGATCTACTTAGGAACGCTGGATTCCCAACGTGGATCGTATATCATGAGAGGTACCTTGAGGCTATTTACACTAGGGATGAGAGGCTTAGACACCTATACCTGACATCGATTAGATTCCTAGCAGAAACACTATGGAACAGGGGTGTCCGTAAGCTATACATAGGATACCCTATAATGTTAAGCCAGGATAGTGGTAACGAGTATAACACAAACATATGGTGGTATAGAAAAATAATACTATGGATTGTAGACATATTCAGAGAGTACGGCATAGAGGTTGAGCTTGTACCAGAGCACTATACAAGCAGAGAGTGCTCGATATGCGGAGAGGTACACGATAACGGTAGGATTCACAGAGGTTTATACGTATGCGAGAGAACCGGGAGGAAGATAAACGCAGATGTGAACGCAGCAATAAACATAGCGAGAAGACAGGGATACAAGATAAAAATAACAAGGAAGATAGAAAGCTATCATGTAACACACAATGGTGTAAAACCATTAAACCCCCACCGGAGGGCTAACACCCAAGACCCAGAAATTCGAAACCCCGCCCTTTAAAGGGCGAGGAGGGGTCGTACCAAACCTAATAGCAGTAATAGTATTAGCCCCGGTAGCAATAGCACTACTAGCGGACTTCGCTAGGAGATATAAGGAGCTAAGCGGTTAAACCCCCCATAAACTCCTCCTAACCCTCTACTTATTTCTTCCCTCCATAACAAAGTTTAAGCTCGGCTCTCCTAAGAGGAGGCTAAGACTCCCCCCACTTCGACGAACACTCACACTTTAATCGTTGACCTAGGTAACTCTCACGATTATCTAGTGCCATGACAGGGGTTACCTGGAAGAGGCCGGACTTTAAACCCTAACTAGAAGACTTGAAAAGATAATGGCTAAGATTGTTTTGGGGAGAGCTACTTTTACAGTCTAAGAGCTCCGTTACAGCATTTAATTGATGTAGGCCACATTTTTGAGGTTAAACCATGGCGGAAGCCGCTCTAGCTTTGTGATACGCTACTCTATTGAGCCCTTCGTATACGAGGAGCTCTAGTATTCCATCTTCTATGTTAATGCCAGCGTCCTCTAGCACTCTAAGTGTTGTTGCGTATACATGCTTACAGGGGTTGAATCTCCGGGAGCTCCAAGGGCAGTTGCACTCAAAATCTAGGGGTATTATGAGTTTAACCTTGTACCATATCTCGCCACTCTCGCTTAGAACATCAGCTTCAACCTCACCCGCACCATCGTCTAAGTAGACCCTATTGATTCTAACACCACCTCTAAGCTCCAAACCCTTCCTATAAACACCAACATCCTCCCTCCTCCAACCCCTCCTAGCATAGTAGAATGTTGAAGGCTTATACCCCTCCCCGACAGGTAAACCTGAGGCTCTGTAGAGCTCTAGGATAAGCCTTAGAGCAAAACCTTCAAGGCCCTCCAAGAACCCGATCACCTACAGCTGGTAATGTAAGGACAAGATTTTAAGGTAGGAGTGGTGAGGGAAGCCTGAGACCCCAGAGTGATACTATGCAATCAGCTAGAGAGACTACTCCCACAAGCTCCCTCGTACCCCCCGGGAGAGGCCCCTCCGAGCAGAAATCCTATAAACCGGTCGGGTTAGATTATTAACGCTAGGTGGTTGGGGGATCGAACTTTTAGAGCTATAAGAAGGTATAGTAACCCTAAGGGGTACAGGGCTTTCACCTTGCTAAAAGGTGGGTTATATGTGTGGTGATGGTTTAGGTAAGAGAGTGTGGGTTCTCGGGGATACCCTATGTCATGTTGATGTGTATTACTTTGAGGATGAGTACTTAGAGGAGGATTTAGTCTTCAAGGGTGATGTTAGTAGGAGGTATGTGAGGAGGTTGAAGGGGAGGAGGTGTGGTGTTAGCTTTTTGAGGGTAGAGCGTTAGTTTGAGACTCTAGGGTTGGTGGTGAGCCTAGGTGTGGTTCTATGTTTGAACCCTTTGATTTCAACAAGTATAGGATGTTCGGGTTGGCTGGCTCCATCCTGGTCCTGTTGGGTATCCTCCTTTTAGGTCTCTAGGTTTAGGCCTTCTGTTTATGATCTTTGGGTTGGTGTTAGTGTTGCTTGCTTTCCGCTTCCTCCCTAGAGTGTATGGGGAGTGGAGTGTATTCAGGGATGCTCTTTTCTCCATGGTTATAGGTGTTGGGGGCCTCCTATTATTCTTAGTGGTAGCCGTCTCCACACTAATCCTCATGATGCCCTAGGGGTTTGAGGGAGGAGCTCCTCACGACTACACTACGGGTATAGTGGTTATAGCGAGTCTTACGGCATACGAGTTATTGCTTGTAGCTACACTTATCTCCGGCTACCTATGGTATAGGGCTCTCTACACCCTATCCACGAGGTCTGGTGAAGGGCTGTTTAGGTGGGCTGGCCCATTATATCTAGGTTATGCAAACTTGTAGCCACTCTAGCTATGGTAGTGGTGGGTTTAATCCTAGCGATAATACTAATAGGCTTCATTGTAATCATTCTAAGTATCCTAGTAGGATCCCTAGGACTTGTTGCTTTGCTAGCTGGGTCTTACTGGCTATGGCGTTCTACAACGTCAGGCTACCTCAAACACAGCATGAGGCTTCAATAGTTTAACCTCTAATGGTTAGCTGGGCTATTGCTGGTGGTTCTACTCCTAGTTCTATGGTGTAGTACGTCTTCCTAGCCCAGTAGTTTGTGTAGTGGTTTTGGTAGTATGGGCTGTAGGGGTTTCCATGGTTTCCTCCTGGTAGTGCTACGTGTAGCTTGTTTGTTGATAGATCTGATACTAGTCTTACGCTAGCTCCACTTCTAACGGGGGCTCCCCGGGCTCCTAGCTCTGCTGGTGCTGAGGGGTTTACGCTATAGGGCCCTCCACCTGTTTCAATGCTCTCATAGCTATAAGCCTTGATTATGGGGTGTTGTGGGTTGTAGTAGTGTATCCTCCCGTAGAGCCAGGTTCTGTGATCGCTACTCCCATAGTATGCTTTGAGCACCTCCAATGCTTTCTCGAAAGCCTTAATAGCTAGATTCTCCGCCTCTCCGGGCTGGAGGTATTTGTAAGCTCTACCATCACCTTCTATGTAGAGCTCTAGCAATCTCTCAGCATGCTCTATCCTGAAGAACCCTGAGTTGCCCTCGCTACCGTAAAGCTTAGCCCACAAGCTCCTATGGAACAACCAGGACCATGAGAGTGCTATGGAGGGCTCCCATCTATCAGGTTTTGTTGGAGCTCCCTCCTCAAGCCATGCCCTAAGCCCTTCGAGGATCCCGTTATGGTATCCGGCTTTCTCAGCTAACCTTAGCAGTAGGCCTAAGTAGGTCTTGAGGCTTAAATCCACGCTATTATCCGTCTGGATCATCATAACATCTTCTACGCTAATAGAGCCTTTCACCTTCAATGTATCCTTTAGCAGGCTTGTAATCCTATCCTGTCTAAACCTATCAGCCCAGTTCCACCCTATGTGGAGGCCGCACTCTCCATCGAATGGTTTAGAGTTAGCTGTTACTATGAATGGTCTAGGTGGATTATAGAGTATCGGTAGCTCGCTGTAGCCGACAAACCCAGCCCACTCCCCCTCACCACTACTACCATTGAATGGTAGGAATCCTCTGTTAACAACCTTCACACCGTTAACCTCGTATACTGGGAGGTTGACTCTAACCGGGTAGGCCCCTACAGGTGAGTACGCTATGTTACCGTTGGAGTCTGCTACAACAAGGTTCTGTATGGGGGCTGTGAAGAACCTCTGAGCTCTAAGAGCTTCTACAACGCTCGTAGCCCTATTAACACCCCATATGAATGCTAGCTCAAGGCTTGGAGTTGAGCCTGTGAATGCCACAGCATACCTCTCACCACCCTCCTCTATAACAGGGCCGTGTACTGTCTCCAAGACCCTTAACTCGAAATCCTTGTAGGCCCTCCTTACAGGATCCCAGATCTTAATCTCCTCAATCCTAACCCTAGCTTCAACCCACGAGCCCTTATAAAGGTATCTATCGCCATCCCACTTGTAGTAGTAGAAGTCAGCGAAATCACCCATAACGTTGGTGAAGCCCCACGCCACCCTCTCATTCCTACCTATAACCACTAGAGGAGACCCGGGTACTGTAACCCCGACCACCTTCAGCGAAGGTGTCTCAATGTGAACTAGCATCCAGAGACTTGGAGCTACTAGAGCCAGGTGGGGGTCATTCGCCACTATAGGTTTACCACTAGAGCTGTACAAGCCGCTTACAACCCAATTGTTAGACCCGGGCTTATACCAGTTGAAGATTGTATTAGAGAGAGCTTCGAGAATACTCTTGGAGCTTGGGAGCTCCAAAGCTGTTGTTCTCTCATAAACACCGCTCCCGGCTTCACCTTCAACTCTCAGTCCCGTAACATAACCCCACTTAACTGTATCAGAGCAGAGAGCTTGAGGTGTTGTACGCCCTCTACCCACTATGTCTAGGTCCAATACAATATTCAAACCCCACCTCCTAACAAGCTCTCCTAGAACGAGATCATCTGTATCCCACGCTAACATCATAGTGAAGAACTTCTGAATAGCTACCACATCCTCCGGGCTCCAAGGCTCGGGCTTCAGCCCCAGCAATCTATACTCTGGGGGTAGGAGTCTCACGTCGAGCCCTGAAATGTAGTCGTTGAAACCCCTAACATAGTATTGTATGAGTTCAGCCACCCTCCTCAACTCACGGTCATCACTTGATCTGAGGAGCTCCCAGGACCTCCTAATAGCCTCGTGCACGCCTAGAGCTCTCACAAGCCTGTCATTACCCAACCCCGCCTCTCCGACGAGCTCAGCAAGCCTACCCTGGGGGATCCTCCTAAAGAGATCAGCTTGGAAAAGCCTTAGAGAAGCCGTTACATAGCCCATAGCATAGGATCCAGCCTCATCAGTTGAAGCGAAGATGTGGGGGACGCCCTCAGAATCCCATAGAACCCTAGCCTCCCCAGGAACACCTTCAACCCTTAAAGTCCCCTCAGGCAACCTGTAAAACCCCGAGCTGCTAACACCATGGACAGGATCTAGGATTATGTTAAGTGGTGGGTAGGCCAGGGGGGCTATCAAAAGGACGAATACTAGAGCTAAAAGCAGTAAAACGCCTACAAGCCTAATACGCATACCCAACACCACTAGAGTGTAGGGCCGGCACCTAAAATTTAAATAAAACTCGCTCCAGACACTTTCACAAGGTGGTTTAGATGGGCTTAGCTAAGCTCGTAATATCAATAGCACTGGGCTCCCTGACAGTCTCCTTAGCCTTATACATATTAGAACCACCGTTAGGTATAGCATTAGGTGTAATCATATGCGGGTTACTAGTAGGAGTCCTTTTAGGAAGACCTGGACTGGCCTTTATTGCAGGCCTAATATCGGGTTTAACTGGTTTCCTTGTAGCATACGGCTTAGGGGGTGGTGGCTCCCTCGGCTTTAATGTTTACAGAGAGCTCCTAGGCTCCATAGGGCCGCTGGTACCTTTAGCATACTACATGCTATCATGTGGTAGTGTATCAGCACTCGTAGCTATTATAATACCGGCTTTTAGGAGAGGAGATAGCGTTACTCTTAGAAAATAGGTATATACATGTTTTTTAAAGTTACCACCCCCTCAGGATTATTGGTGGTGGGCGTGCCCTTAAAGGTTGGGGATAAGGCTCCAGATTTTGAGCTCTACGATACAGAGCTTAAGCTCGTTAAGCTCAGCGATCTCCTAGCCCAGGGTAAGGTTGTTGTCCTGGCATTCTTCCCCGGAGCCTTCACATCAGTCTGTACAAAGGAGATGTGCAGTTTTAGGGATAGGATGGCTTTGCTTGAGAAGGCTAACGCTATAGTTGTTGGGATAAGCGTTGACAGCCCCTTCGCTTTAAGGAAGTTTAAGGAGGAGAATAGGCTTAACTTTATACTGCTAAGTGATTATAACAGGGAGGTTATAAAGTTGTACGATGTATACCACGATCCATTCCCGCTACCGATAGCTAACAAGCTCAGGATGACGGCTAAGAGGTCTGTCTTCATACTAACACCTCCAGAAGGCATGATAGCCTACGCTTGGATCTCGGAGAACCCGCTTGTGGAGCCTGACTACGATGAGGTTATTAGAGTGGCTAACGAGATAGCTTCAAGGCTTTCTAAAGCTTAGGCTATACTAACTTCAAGCATCTTATTAAATCCCTCTAACACCTAGACTTTCTAGGGGTCTCGTGGATTGAGGTATACAACTCTAGGTAAGTCTGGTCTTAGGGTTAGCGTTGTAGGTCTTGGATTCTGGCAGGCAGGCTCTAGGCTTTGGAGCTCCCGCAACGGCGGTTTACGTGAGAGGGTGAGGGAGGCTCTTGGAATAGCCTTATCTCATGGCGTTAACCTCCTTGATACAGCTGAGGTTTACGGTGGCGGTCTCTCCGAGGAGGTTCTAGGAGGTGCTGTTAGAGCCCTTGGTAGGGAGGGCTTCGTGGTGGCGAGTAAGGTTGCAGGTTATAGGGTTACAGGAGGCTCGATAATCAAAGGGGTTGAGGGTATTAATAGGAGGCTTGGTTTCACCGTTGACCTCATCCAGTTGCACTGGCCTCCACCATACCCATGGCCTCTATGCTGGTCTATCAGAGGGCTTGAGGAGGCCGTATCCCGGGGGCTAGCAGGCTATTACGGTCTATCTAACTTCCCTAGGGGTTTGCTAGAGGAGGCTCTACAATGCTCTAAGAGAGTTGAGCCTGTTAGCAACCAAGTCCAGTACAGCTTAGCGTTTAGAGCTCCTGAGGTCGACCTCGTGCCCTTCATGAGGGAGAGGGGGTTAACGCTTATAGCCTGGAGCCCTCTAGCTAAGGGTGCTCTGGCAGGGCTTAGGGAAGCTTCTACCACAGCTCAGAGAGGTGATAGGGTTTTCAGGGTGGCTAGCGGTGATGAGGTTCTCCAGAAGGCTTTAGAGGAGGTGGCTAGCGGGAATAGGGTTTCTAAAGCTCAGGTGGCCCTCGCATGGCTTATATCGAGGGGGGCTATACCGATACCTGGTTTCAGGAATCCTGCTAGGGTTGAGGAGTACGCTAGGGCTGCAGATGTGGAGCTTAGCGAGGATGACATGAGGGTTTTGGATGAAGCTTCATCCAAGTACTTATACCTATGGGGTAGAGGGTATGGGGAGCTCAGGGCTATGAGATTTATACCTGCGGTAGTACAGAGGTTAGCGATTGCGGTGATGGGGGGGATATAGTGTGTCTAGGCTGAGGAATGTTCTTAGCGAATGCGATGCCGTAATACAGGTTGCCTTAGACGTTACAGATGTCCGGGAGGCTTTCGGAATAGCGGCTAGGCTACCGGATAGCCCGGCTCTAGTACTAGAATCTGGAACCCCTCTTATCAAGTCGGCTGGTATGAGCTCTGTGAAGATGCTTAGATCGGCTAAACCTGAGACTCCAATAGTGGCGGACACCAAGACTGTGGATGCAGCTGATGTTGAAGCTAAGATTGTCTCAGAAGCTGGGGGCGATGCTTTCACAGTACTAGCAGTTGCCGGGGAAGAGACTACAGAGCTGGCCGTGGCTAAGGCTTCAGAGCTGGATTTAATGGTGTACTCTGACACCATGAACGTTAATAGGCTGGAGAGGACCCTCAGAAAGCTAAGTGAGGCCGGTGTCCACATAGCACTACTACATGTTGGTTTAGATGTTCAGAGGAGATATGGGATAAGAGCTATGGATTTAATTGGGTATATTAGGATGGCAACAGAGGCGTTCAAAGGCCCCATAGCGATTGCTGGTGGTATTAGGCCTAGGGAGGCCGGTAAGCTGGCCTGGCTCGGTGTTAAAATCATAGTAATAGGCTCAGCTATAGTGAGAGCTGAGGATCCTCGTAGCGAGACTATAAAGGCCCTTGAATCCCTGAAAGAGGCTGGCTTCAAGTGCCGGTAGACTATGTAAGGATATCAAGTAGGGATCTAGGAGAGCTAACCCTAGAATCCAACGTTATAGCAGTAGTACCCCTTGGTAGCGTGGAGCAACACTGCGAGGGGCCACTAGGGCTAGACTCAATGATAGCTGAGAGGCTAGCATATGAGGCTTGCAAACACCTAGAAGGTGAAAGTAGAGTTACCTGCATAATACTCCCAACCATAAGCTACGGCTACTCACCTGAATGGAGCAAGGTTAAAGGTACTATAAGCATACCACTCCACATATACACAGGACTCCTAGAGGCGGTCATAGAGGGTATTATCAGAAGCGGGGTCAAGAGGATAGCTTTAATCAACGCCCACGGGGGCAACGTTGGCGTAGCCGAGGCCGTCCTAAGGAATATAGCTTCAAAACACGAAGGCCTAGTCCTAGCCCTCATCAACTACTGGGAGCTCCTAAACGCAAAACTAGACCATGCCGGGCCATTTGAGGAGTCCGTAGCTAGAGCCCTCGGACTACAAGTTAGCCTAGGCGACTGCATCAACATAGGCTATGAGAATAAACCTAGAGTCATACTAGGAACCCCCAGCGAGCCGGCAAAGATAGTCTTTGAAGCCAACAGCGCGACCGTAGACTTTGAAACACTAGTCGGAGCTCTAGCCAAAGCCCTTAAGAAGACTTTCAACTAAGACTCTCAACTCCAAGTATATCTCCCAAACACGCTACGAAGCCCATCTCACCCCGATATCTGGCGGCTGCGTGCAACATGCAACCCACAGGGTAACCCAGGTTTTAAAGCCTAGCATTCTACAACATCCACTCATGGCAAGGTTACCTAAACCTCCAGTGAGGCTAGGGGCTTTAAGGAGGTTTAATGTTAAACGATGTGCCTTGAAGCTCGGATCCCTAGATGTAGTCTGTTAGTTGTTTAAATCTAGCTCTCCTCTTAGCTGATGATAGGTAGAGTTTCTTTAGATCTACGTGTTTGAACTCGAGGTCGTAGAGGTATAGGAGTTTCAAGGCGTTCTCGGTTATGGAGGGTGCTACGAGTATCCCTCTAGCTCTGATGCCTTTGGCTCTGAAGGCTTCAACGTATGATAGTAGTTGTTTTACAGCATCTTCTCCAGCTTTAACTCTTTTAATCTCAATAACTACAATGTTTCCATTCTTATCTCTTGCGTAGAGGTCTACGAAGCCGGGTTCGACTGGCTTCTCCACATCTATTATCTTGAGGCCCTCCTCTACTATGCTTGGATCGCTTATAATTGCTTCTCTAACCTCCTCCTCGCTTACGTACATCCAGAACTGGCCCTCCTCCGGGTTTAAGGCTATTAGGATTGCGTATACACTACTACACTCTAACACCAGTATCTCCCTAGGGGTCCTCCTGAGAGCTCTTAGAACTAGCATGCTGTTCTCGATAGCCACTGTTATAGCGCTGGTCTCAGGCTGCCAGTTGAGGGGCTTAAACCCCCTATGGCTGTGGACTATAATGCTACCATCAGGTTTAACCATAACAATCCTATCCCCTAGTGTAGCCTCGCTAGCACCCCTACCCTCATACCAAGCCTTGCAGAGGGCTGCAATGGTAATCCAGGATCTCCTCTCAAGAGCTTCAGCTATGTGAGCTCTAGCCTCCTCCAAGGTCTCTGGTATCACAACTCCTACATCCAATCCCTCCGTGCCCTCCCCATAGTTGTTAGCCCTTATAGGGTTTAATAGCGTGGAGAGCTATTAACAGGTGGATGGCTTGAGTGTAAATGCGTTGGGTAGGGTTAGAGAGGTTATGTCTCATCCTCTGGTTGAGATAGCTATGGCTTACGCTGTCATAATATCTGTTATAATAGTCCTGGTAGACTACACGATGCCCCTAAGGGATGATCTTAGGATGCAGCTCTACACCGTTGACGCCATCGTAGTCCTCCTACTACTCCTAGATCTAGCTGTAAGAGCTCTTAGGAGCGGGAGCCCTCTAAGGTATTTGGCTAGCAACTGGTACGAAATCCCAGCTCTCACACCCCTATACGCTTTCGCTATTATAGAGCAGGTTCCCAGTATAGCTGGGCTAGTTAGACTCCTTAGGATGCTAAGGCTGCTAAGGCTAACCCTGCTATTCCTACGTGGCTCAGCCATAGCCAGGGCTCTCCTTGAAGCATCTAGGACGCTACAGTTCTCAACAGTAGTAGGGGTGCTGGCTCTCACAACTCTAACCTCGGCCTTCACATTCTACATCGTGGAATCAGCTGGTGGAAGTGGTAGTGTGAAAAGCTTCTGGGACTCCCTATGGTGGGCTCTAGCAACAGTTACAACAGTAGGCTACGGAGACATAGTCCCGGAGACCCCGGCTGGGAGAGTTATCGGAGCGATAACAATGCTGGTAGGCATAGGCGTTTACTCAGCCTTCATAGGCCTAGTAGCGGCAACGCTAACCCAGGTTTCGAGGGCTCAAAGGGACCCCGAGCTCGAGGACATAAAGTCGAGGATAGATAGGTTGGAGAGCCTAAGCGAGAGAGAGCTGGAGGAGCTAGTGGACAGCATTAAGAGGAGATGGGCTAGATCGAGGGAGAGGGCTTAGAAGTCTAATTGAGGTAAGGGGTGGGAGCGTAGCCCTAGCCAGGTAGAGAGTTTAGGCTTAGCCTCTGCAGACCCCACACGCTAAAGCCCACCGATAACATGTTTACAGCTACCCAACACTATAAATTACCTCGACGTAGTAACGTCTGGTGGAAGGTGACCTTAGTGTCCTATCTCGATGAAGGGGAGTTTGAAAGGTGGATGAGGAGTGCTTTGAGGACGCTTGAGTCGGCAAGAAGGGATCTCGATGGTGGAGACTACAACTGGGCATGCTTTAAATCCCACCAGGCGGCCGAGAAGGCTCTAAAAGCCCTGCTATGGGGTGTTGGGAGGCCAAGGTCGGGGCATGCTCTTACACGTCTAGTTAGGCATGTAGCTGAATCTCTTGGGGTTGAGGTTGGCGAGGATCTAGTCCAAGCCTGCGCTACACTTGATAAGTACTATGTCCCGACAAGGTACCCTAACGCTTGGAGCGAGGGCTCCCCAGAGGACTACTATACTAGGAGGGATGCAGAAGAGGCTATAAGGCTGGCCAATCAAGTCATAGAATGGGTTTCAGAGCTGTGGAGAAGATTATCAGCGAGAGACTGAGGGAGCGTGAGAGAGCTCTAAGCGAGGCCATGGAGTTCGCTAAGTGCGTTAAAGGGAAGCTTGGGAGGGTTACAGTAGTACTCTACGGGAGCTACGCCAGAGGGGATTTCAACGAGTGGAGTGACATAGATGTCCTCGTGATCGCAGAACAGCTACCAGAAAACCCCATAGAGAGGCTAAGCCTGGTACAAGATTGCATGGCCAGGGTTGCGGGGGTCGAACCGCTACTGTTAACCCCTGACATGATACAGAGGATGAGGGGTAAGAACCTAGCGGTAAGAGAGGCTCTAGAGAAAGGTGTAGTTCTAGTCTTTCAATTCCATGTACCGGATTCCTGTGGGCATGAGGGCCCTCCTCATCATTCAGCCCTGCCATGAACGGCATTCGATCCCACTATGGCGTTAGCCCTCAGCGTTCCAGTCATCGCCCCTACTCCCCTAAAATGCATCGAAGCTTTTAAAGATTAAGATCCTAAACTCTAATACTGTCGGGACCCCACTAGAGCGTTACCCACGTGAGTGTATAGGCTATAGGTACCCGGAGTCGACGTGGATAGTAGTTGACTACAGAGGGTCTAGGGCTTTAATCCACGTGGATAAGGTTATATTCTGTGCATTCCATACCCGCATAGACTCCATAACTAGGGTTTACACTGTCTCATTATCTGAGATCATAGCCTACCCTGAGTTCAACCTAGAAAATGTGCCTCCTGAGTATAACGACATAGCATCCAAGGTTGTGGAGCTGGTCTATAAGCGTTCACGAAGGCTCTATGGTGAGCCCGAAAGGGTTGGGTTAATAGCAGTAGTGGAGGAGGGCCCTAGTAGGGTTGCGTACGCTGTAGCAGTGGTAGGCATGGGACGCTACGGGTTCACGGTAGATCTAACAACAAACACTGTTTCCGAGTGGTTCTTCGCAACGGGAGTTTATGTGAAAAGCCTAGGCTTCTACATGACAGTGGTGAGCGAGCGAGAGTAGCTGGGAAACCCCTAGGCCCTACACTCTAGAAACTCTATCAATGAAGTCCACTGCTTCACGATATACAACGTTTAGAGGGTGAGTGGAGGGGCTTCATTAAAATCCCAAAATGCGATCCTAACTGGGAGCTTCAACAGGTAGCCTAAAGAGGCTCCTCGATAGCAAGCTCCGTTAAGGACGTGGAGGCTACATATCAACCCTATCAGGATACTTGAAGCCAGTAGTTTCTACATTCAAGCTCTCATCAGTAAGACTAAAGCCTGTAGCTTCAGCTTAATGACATGAGATTGCATGCTTTAAGGGTTTGATGGGGGGTTACTTTAGCTCAAGGTATCCAGGTTGCTTCTAAGCTGCTCCCTAGTTAGAGTGAAACTTCATAGTGGTACTCTGACAAGGGTTTTAGACTTTTAGAGGAAGAGCGGCTAGAGTATAGACTTAAGGTTTAATCTAGCCTACACGCTATTACCTAACCTGCATACCCCTTTTGCTAGGATCTCTCCACGTTTCCTAAGATACCATTGGAATAGATTGGTAACCCCCACTCTAGCTGTTAAAAGTAGCACTATTGGTAGTATGTACCATGATCTTCTAAAGTAGATTGTTGTAGCTAGGATGGAAGTGGGAGTGGCTAGTATCAATGCTGTTAGTAGGGAGGTGTAGGCGTTAAACCCTAGCGTGAGTGTTAGGATGAGGTAGGCAATGGTACCCGTTAGGATGGCATAGGCTAAACCAGTTATCAAACCACCTAGGATCATAACGTAGTAGAAGAGCCTTCCAGCTATGAAGCATTCAAGCTTACCACATTGAAAGTAAAATCTCTTAAAGAAATCCACTGAGATCACTAAGATCACAGTTAACACAATCATGAAGAACATAGTATATAGATCTACCTGAATATTAAATGCAAAGATGATGGCGAACAGGAAAAGACCGACAAAAGCTACGGCTATAATCATAAGAATACCATAATATATTATCAGAAGCAAGTTCAAAAGAGTACGCTCTCTAGGATCTAGGGAGCTCCACCAGCCCAGACAATTCTTAATTCTATCCAACAATTATCACGCTCCTAGCAAGGGCAGAGACCCACAAGACAGCATATGTACTCGCATCCTATATAGCATAAAACGGCGGTTATTACTATACAAATTATGTAACATATAGGGGCAAAGACGCCAAAGGCTCCACAGAGCTTGCAGGGATCTACTATCCATGCGAGAGCCTCGCATAGAATTTCACATATCCACTTGCATACGCTACACCAGTTAATGAACCATAGTTCTTCTTCCTGGTCTGTTACTAGTGTTGTTATTGTTTTCACGTTCTTGTTGTACTCTCTTAGCTTGTTCTCGAAGTACGATGCTATTATTCTCAATTGTGCCACCATTGACTTCAGACTCTTACAGCAGTTGTCGAATTCAGCCAACTGTTGTCTCAGGCTTAGATTTATTAGGCTTAGCTCTCTCTCTACATTGGTGTAGGCTATGAGGGGGCTTGGCTGGTTTAAGGTTCTAGCCTCCCTCACGGTAATCTCGATAGTGCTATCCCTGCCAATACTACAATCCTATATCCAACCCCCCTACTCCATGTACTCTAGTTCAGGCTCAGATGGTAGTTGTTGTTGCTCCACCCCACTCCTCAAGGGCCTGTGGGATACAACCATACTGAACTTTGTTAATGTAACCTCAACTAGACCCCTGAGGTTTGATGTCACTGCTTTAAACCTAAACCTATCAAAGCTACTATCAAACATAACATGCACATCGTGCTCACAGCCACCCTCAAACCTACAGTATGAAGTACAACTAAACGTTATACTGAACGAGACTAGGGGCAGGTTTGGAACAGTATTCCTAGAGGCTAGAGCTAGAGCATACAACGAAACATACAGTATCGAGGCCAGAGCGTACATACTAATGCATAAGGCTAACGTAACACACGGAATAGTGGGGGTAACAGCAGTACTAAAACCAACAAACACGGGAGAAGCCTATGAAACGGTAAACATAATAGCGGACTACAAACCACTAGAGGATAAGCCAACAAAACTAGCAGACATAATATACCTGAACACAACAACGCTAAACACAGAAATGAAGCTATCACAAGCAATAACAACAATAGCAACAATAGTAGACAGGATATCAAACAACTACGAGAAAAGCAACAACGAGACATTAAAACTACAAGCAAAAGCATATAAGACGATAGCAGCACAACTAAGAATAGTAACATCATACTTCGAGAGCAAGCTAAAAGAGTATAATAAGAACGTGAAAACAATAACAACACTAGTAACAGACCAAGAAGAAGAACTATGGTGGTCCATACCGTGGTGTGATTTATGTCTTCTCGTGGTCGCTGGAATATGTTCATGGGCGCTCATAGGAGCCCTTAAGGGGTGCGCTGAGATAGCACCAGCATGCGGTATATATGCTCCAATTTGTTATATCATCTGTGTTGCCTTCTTTGGGCTAGGAGGATACCTATTGTGCTACTTTAAGAATTGTGATGTGTGTGTAGATTTAGGATTTTGCTCTAGATGTTGATTTAACAAGGTGAAGAAATATAGAGTCTGTTAATACACTTATTTTCATTTTCAATATCATCAGCGTAGTATTTTCGGTATTAATGATTTTGTATTTATTGATAACCTTATATCTTGAAGTTGTTTTAGACAAAAGTGGCTTCTTTAAAATGTTGAAGACTAAGCTGCCTAGCCGTGTAGTCATCCTCCTTAGGATTACGATTTCAGCCTTCCTTGTTTTAGGTGCACTCCTCTTCTCACACCCGGTATACCATGCTTTAACATCGCCCTTGGAGTTTAAGAGGTCTGGGTATGAGATGTACGAAAGGGATCCACAGCTCTTCCTAGCTTTAGTTGTTCTAGGCTTGCTAGTGGTGCCCATGATGTTTTTAAGCTTGATACGAGAGCTTGCTAGGGCCTTGCGTAGGATGTAAGCATATATGTTTGCTAGACACTGTTAAGTGGTGGTGTGAGGTGTTAGTGGTATGGAGTTCGTGGAAGCCCTAATCCACGTAGTCAACCTCTCCGCAGTCATAATCTGCTCTGCGTTAGCCATAACGTTATTTATTATGTTTAGGAACATTGTTATAGGTGAGAGTGTCACCCTTTAGATCTCTAGAGGCTAGGCTACCTAGGGGTCTCTCTCTAACCCCTCGAATCCTAGCCTCCCTCCTACTGATCTTTGGCGTAGTCTTCAATGTCTGGAGTGCGTATAGGGGTTTAACGGGCTCCTTCGGGTATGAAATCTACAGGTTTGGTGGAGACCTTTTGCTACTATTGATGGCTTTATCCGGAATTATATTCTCTCTTTTCCTCATAGCAGGCTTTACAGTATTAGCGTTAAAACGGGTGGGAGCTCTGCTTTCAAAAGCTAACCCTCCTGACAGTCTACCCCTTCTCAATTTCCACACTATGTAAATACGTCGAGACCTGCTCTCCTGACCAATGTGGTTAATCTGTGCCGCCTAATACTTTAATAGTTTTTCAGTGTGTTAAAAGATGTGGGGGGGGAGCTGAGAGGTGAGTGCTATATGGAGTTTACGGGTTACCTGATCCTCATTGTTAATATTGCCTTCTTGGTGACTGGAGTTGCTATGGGTCTTCTAAGTTTAAGGCTTTTGGTAAACATTGTTTCTGGGAGGAGTGTTGTCCTTAAAACCTTAGAGGTTAGGTTGCCTAGGAGCGTATACCCTATCTTCAAGATTTTAATCCTGCTCTGCCTCCTCATAGCGTTACTCATTAACACCGGTATAGCTTATCTTGGTTTAACAGGTTACTATGGCTACCAGGCCTACGCACGATCTATTTTGATCCTGGAAGCTGCAATCTCAACCCTAGCATTACCTATTAGCTCAGCGATCATATTTATAACAATACGGAGCCTAGTTAGAGAGATACCCTTCAAAGTACGTAGGGTTAGGGATTGTTTGGTTTAGTGGAGCTCTCAGGATCCTAGGGAGCGAGCTTTACTAAACCTGCTTTTAATTACTTACTATGATACCCTTGTTATCCTAGCTCTTGCCTTTGTAGGTCTTCCCATGCTCATCTGCATCCTTGTATTTGATGTTTACAGTATAATCTCACAATTCGCTCTGATTCCAGTCAGATACTTAGGTGTGTTGGTAATGTTTCTAATAGTAATTTCTGTATTTTCTACGGGTTATTTTAAAAGAGCTCTCCTCCAATGTGATAGGCTTGATTGCTTTTTAGTTGGGAAACCCCCTACTACATAATGATTTTAAATGATGTGTTGATGAGTCTAGTTAATGCTCTCATAATAGCTATTATTGCTTACCTAATCTTAGCCTTCATGTTTGGATTTGAGATCCACGCCTTAATACTAATATCGTTGATGTTAGCTATCTCCACGTTTGCCCTAGTTGTAGTAGTCTACTTTAGAAGACCATGGTACATGATGCTACTTCTACTACCTCTAGCTACGATCGTCTATGTTAGAACAGGTGTTACCAATCTATTCCCTATTCCAATGGTATCTTAGGAAGCGTGATGAGCTCCTAGCTAAGGGGGCATGCTTAGCGAAGCCCTAGCAGGAGGATGTTTGTAGAGCTCCTAGCAAGCCTCTCTGTGAAGCCTTATATGTCATTGCCGTAATTCCCACTACCTTCCCGGTTATCTCTAGAGCGTGTTGACAGCATGTAGAGGAGTTTTAGGAGCTCTTAAGCGGTTGTAGGGATTCTAGGAGTCAACTTCATATCCAGGAGCTCCAGATGACATGTCATGTATCCTCTAAACCATAGAGAGTTTAGGCGTTTGGAGCTCTAAGGACTTCGCCTTCCTACCCCTATGGGCTTTAACCTTAGGTCTTGCTCATTGAATATCGACTATCACAAGGTGCTCTCTCCAATTTAGGGTTGGAAGCACTCATACCCAAGCATTAGCCTCGGGAGCTCTCTGCTAAAGCTACTTGGGTTAAGCTCTGGAAGGTTGCAAGGATGTAGGCCGTCCTTCTAGTGGGATCAGCGTCCAATTGACTTCCTGCGAGCTCCGGGGTTACCCTGTGTTAGGTGCCAGGTGGTAGGCTATAGTCCTAAAGGTTACCTTGAGAGTGTGTTGTGGGGATCACATCGTGTAGGGGTTACTTTAAATCGTGGTATGCTGGGCTATTGTGGAAGTGGGGCCTCTAGACTGCTGGGTGTGAGAGCAGGCTTGGAGCTCTTGTAGGCTGATGATAGAGTGTACTCTATGCTGGTATACAGGGTTGAGGTTTAGGGGGAGGTGCTGGGAGCTCTAGGGTTAAGGTAACCTCCTCCCTTAGCGTGCTAGGCTTACCATGCTATGCTGTACGTGCGGTTTTAACTCTAAATGTTAAACCGTCCCGGTGCTCAGTTAATGTTTAGCTCTCCTTTGCTTTCTCAGCTGAGAGCCTCTCCTCGTAGTATCTCTTGAGCTCTTCATCGCCCATCCTGTTGTAGGGTTCTGCTAGAACATCTCTAAACTGTGGGTTTTTGAGGAAGTAGTAGACTGAGTAGGAGCATATGGGTACTATCTTTAAGCCCTTCTCTCTTGCAACCTCGACGGCCTTATCGACCATGGCCTTAGCAACCCCCTTGCCTCTATGCTGTGGTGGTGTATAGGTTTCTATAAGGTGCATCTTGTCACCTTCAATGCTGTACCTTAGGTATGCTTTGGAGCCGTCCTCGAACTTAACGTAGAAGACCTGAGATGTGTATTTAACCTCTAAGCCCTCAGCCAAGCTACAACACCACCTAGCCTATGATACCTTAGGTTATTAAGGCTGAGTATGTACTAAACCGGGGCCTCCTGGGGGGCTCTAACGCTTATAGGGTGTAGGTTCTCTAGGTAACCGGGTTGCAAGCCATGATCTTGGTTGAAAGTGCAAGGTCTAAGATTGGTATCCTGAGGAGGTACGTTTACCTGGATAACGCTAGCTCAGGCCCCCTGCCTGATCCCGTAGTCGATGCTGTTAGGGGTTTCGTAGATGCATGGGCTTCTGAGGGTGAGCCCTGGGAGGATGGTGTAGTAGCTGGGGTTGAGTGTAGGAGGCTGTTCTCACAGCTTATCAACGCCTCCCCCGAGGAGGTCGCCCTACTACCAGGTGTAACCTACGGGCTCGCAGTCATACTATCATCCCTTAGGCTTAGGAGGGATTCCAACATTGTCGTGAGCTCTCTAAACTTCCCCACTAGCATCCTTATAGCCAGGTCTATGGCCTCCAGGGGGCTTGTGAGGGAGGTTAGGGTTGCTGAAGCTAGTGACGGCTCTGTTGACGTGGGGGTCTACGAGAGGCTTATCGACGATAATACGAGTATAGTGATGGTAGACTACGTAGGCTGGCTATCAGGCCACGTTGAGAACCTCAGGGAGATAGCTAGGATAGCTCACGAGCACGGGGCCATCCTGGTGTCAGATGCGTTCCACGCTGTAGGAGTCCTCCCAGTGGACGTTAAGAACCTGGATGTAGACGTGTTGATAACGGGGTCCTACAAGTGGCTTATGAGCATCCACGGTGTAGCCCTAGCGTACATTAAAGGTGAGTTGCTGGAGGAGCTCCAACCACCGTATGCTGGCTGGATGGCGGTGGAGGACTCTGTAGCACAAAGGCTTACACGGGGGGAGCCTGTCTTCGAGAGGCCGATAGAAACTAGTAGGCTCAACCTAGCACGGGGGGCTTTGAAGCTAGAGTGGGGCACGCTACCTCTCATAGCAGTCGTAGCTCTAAGGGAGTCACTTAAGTTCATAATAGAGCATAGAGCACCTGAGCTTTACTACAACCACACGTGGAGGGTAGCTGATAGGATTGCGGAGGGCCTGGAGGATCTAGGCTACAGGCTATACACACCAAGGGAAAACCACTCAGCCATAGTAACCTTCAGGCATGAGAGGCCCCTAAAGCTAGCAGAGGAGCTTGAAAAGAAGGGCATCAGGGTATCAGCAAGACCGAAGCTGGTGAGAATATCACCACACTTCTACAACACAATAGAGGATGCAGAGAAGCTACTAGAATCCCTCAAGGAGCTTAAGTTAATGATTTAGCACGAGAGTCCTACTCCATCCCCTACCTTGAAAGCTAGCAGAGCATAAGGGTGCCGGATCCCAGAGTAGGGCTATCTCTAGCTCAGCGAGGTTAACGTGGTATTAGGTGGCCTAGTAGTGGTACTGGGGCTCTCTGGTGTTGCTCTCGCTACTAGTTGAGGTGGTGGAAGTGATTACCCATGGTAAACACAGCTTACATGAGGGGCATCTCGTTTATCCCACAGCCTACAGTCAACGTTTATACCTATGGGTTTAAACTCTACTCCCTAGAAGGGTTTAATGGGGTGTTCTCGTGTCTCTGGGCTGTGCTAGGCCTAATAGGCTTGCAGGCTCTAAGAGCCCGTATCTCCTCCAGCACGCGTGTAACCCTGTTGATTGGAGGCCTTGGAGTGCTGAGGTTTTAGAGGAGGCTAGGGCTCTTGGCAAGCCATTGTTCATATCGATAGGCTACTCTACATGCCACTGGTGTCATGTTATGGCTCGCGAGTCATTCGAGGATCCTGATGTGGCTGCTGTGCTTAACGAGTACTATGTCCCAGTCAAGGTTGATAGGGAGGAGATGCCTGATGTTGATAGCTTCTACATGGCATATTGTATGGCGGCTCTAGGCTCCTGCGGTTGGCCTCTTAATGTCATAGCTACACCTGATGGTAAGCCGTTCTACGTTAGAACATATGTTAGGAGGGAGGAGCTCATATGGCTACTACTCCAGATTGCCAAGGTCTGGTATAGTGGTGATAGGGGGTTAGCTGAGGGTGCTGGTGTGGAGGCTCTAAGAGCTCTACAAAACCTCTGGGCCCCCAGGCCTGGTGATGCTAGCCTAGGAGACCTCATATCAAGGGCTTATAGGGAGCTCCTGGACAGCTACGACCCAGTCTACGGTGGCTTCGGTAGGGGGCCTAAGTTCCCCGTGCCACACAACATAATGTTCCTCCTCAGATACTGGGCTAGGAGTGGTGATAGGGATGCTGTTGAGATGGCTCTTAGAACATTAGACTACATGGTTGCTGGTGGTATACACGATATAGTGGGAGGGGGGTTTCATAGGTATACTGTGGACTCCAAATGGCTCCAGCCACACTTTGAGAAGATGCTCTACGATCAAGCTCTAATTCTAACGGCTCTCGTGGAATCATACCAGGTTACAGGTGATTTAACGTATAGGTGGGCCTCAGAGAAGATAGTGAGATTCCTAGAGGAGTCTATGCTAAACCCTGAAGGAGGCCTATACACAGCTTTGAGTGCGGAAAGCAGTGGTGTTGAAGGCTACTTCTACACATGGAGTTACGATGAGGTTAGAAGCGTCTTAGACGAGGACGAATTTAGGGTTGCTACGAGGCTCTTCAACATAACGGAGAGGGGTAACTATAGGGATGAAGCTAGTGGGAGGCTTACAGGGAGGAACATACTCTACATCGGGTTACCCCTAAGAGATGCCGCTAGACTTAATAACATAAGCTTAGCGGAGTTACTGGAGCTCGTGGATAGGCTGACTTCGAAGCTAGGTCAAGCTAGGATGCGTAGAGAGCCTCCTCCAGTAGATGATAAGGTGTTAACAGACTGGAATGGACTGGCTCTAGCGGCCCTAGCTAAAACTTATAGAGCTCTAGGCTCTGAGAAAGCGCTGGTTATGGCTGAGAGGGTTGCATCGTTCCTCGTAGATAGGGTTTTAGATGGTGATAAAATCTACCACTGCTATAAACTAGGTGAAGCCTATATA
>Ga0272447_1000856_pt1 | contig 21207 bp, 19 predicted proteins | sample YNPCB0133_FD_194589 | JGI IMG/M metagenome (GOLD analysis project Ga0272447, IMG submission 194589) | Hot spring microbial mat communities from Yellowstone National Park, WY, United States - YNP-CB-013-3 | ecosystem: Environmental > Aquatic > Thermal springs > Hot (42-90C) > Sediment | place... | reverse complement strand
GTTCGATTCGGGTAGCACGCACCGCCTCGTGCTGGAAACCCGTCCCGACCTGCGCTGGCCCGCCGACCTCTATATCGAAGGCTCCGACCAGCATCGGGGCTGGTTCAACTCCAGCCTGATGATTGCCATCGCCACCAAAGGCGCTGCGCCCTATCGCACCGTGATTACCCACGGCTTCGTGCTGGACGGCGAAGGGCGCAAAATGAGCAAGAGCGAAGGGAATGTGGTTGACCCGATGGAGATATGCCAGCAGCTGGGCGCCGATGTGCTGCGCCTCTGGGTCGCCTCCACTGAGTATTTTGACGATGTGCGCCTCTCGAACGAGATTCTCAAGTTCGTAACGGACGCCTACCGCCAGATTCGCAATACGCTGCGCTTTATGCTGGGCAATTTGGGCGATTTTGAACCCGTTCGTGATGCGGTTCCCTATGCCAACCTGCCCGAACTGGATCGATGGATGTTGGCGCGGCTGCAGCAATATCTGCGCTATTGCCTGCGTGCCTATGAACGCTACGAGTATCACCTGCTCTATCACGAGACGCGCCGATTCTGCAATGTGGAGTTGAGCGCGTTCTATCTGGATGTGCTGAAGGATCGGCTCTATGCGAGTGCGCCGGATGCGCCAGCGCGTCGGGCTGCCCAAACGGTGCTGTATGAGGTCACCAGCGCCCTCACGCGCCTGCTGGCGCCGATTCTGGTGCATACGATGGAGGAGGTGTGGCAGCGGTTGCCCATGCCCGATAAATCACTGAGTGTCCACCTAACGGAGTTCCCCACGGTGCGGGAGGAGTGGTTGGACCAGGAGCTGCTCGAACGCTATGAGCGGCTGCTAACGCTCCGTGAGGAGGTGAACCGCGCGGTGGAGCAGGCGAAGACGGAGCAGCGCATCCCGAATCCCCAATCGGCGCGGGTGCGCCTCTATGCAACGGGCGAGCTATATGCCCTGTTGAGCCGCTATCCGACCGACCCAACGCCCGATAACCTGCTGGCGCGCCTGTTCGGCGTCTCCCAGGCGGAGGTCTACCCAAGCGAAGGCGAGCTGCGCATCGAGGTGGACACCGCGCCTGGTGCCAAATGCGCTCGCTGCTGGCTCATACTGCCCGATGTAGGCTCCCAGCCCGACTATCCCGACCTCTGCCCCCGCTGCGCCGAGGTGGTGCGAGCCTTGTAAAAGGAGGTGTTATACCAAGCGGGGAGCAGCGTGATCCGCTAAACAGGGTAAAATAGCCTCGGGTCTCGTCCATCCATCGCAGTGGGATTATAGGGGGCATGATGGACTACGATGTGATTGTGGTGGGGACAGGTCACGCGGGTTGTGAGGCAGCCTTGGCAGCGGCACGGATGGGCTGTCGCACGCTTGCCATCACGCTCAATCTCGAACGCACCGCCCATATGCCCTGCAACTGCTCCATCGGCGGACCGGCGAAGGGGCATCTGGTGCGCGAGATCGACGCGCTCGGCGGGCAGATGGCTATCAACACCGACCTGACGCTTACTCATATCCGCTTTGTGGGCACAGGCAAGGGACCCGCCGTGCGCACGCTGCGCGCCCACGCCGACAAGTCGCTCTATCCTGCCCAAATGCTCGCCACCCTCCAGGCGCAATCGGGACTGGAACTGTTGGAGGGAGCGGTGGAAGAGCTGTTGGTGCGCGACGGCATCTGCTACGGCATTTGCACGGCGTCAGGCGGGGAGATAACGGCACGCGCCGTGGTGCTGACCACCGGCACCTTCCTGAACGGGCTATGCCATATCGGGGAGAAGAAGATTCAGGCGGCACGCTTTAGCGACCCGCCTGCCACCGGTTTGACCGCTGCGCTGAAGCGGCTCGGCTTCCGCATCGGGCGGTTCAAGACCGGCACCACCCCCCGCATCGATAAGAAGAGCGTCGACTTCTCGCGTTTAAGCGAGGTGCCCTCCGAGCCGTGCCCACCCTTCTCCTACCTGCACGACCGACTGGAACCGCCACGCCCGCTGCTGCCCTGCTGGCAGACCTTCACGAACGAGCGCACGCACGCGGTGATTCGCGCCAACCTGCACCGCTCGGCGATGTATGGCGGGCATATCGTCGGCATCGGACCGCGCTACTGCCCCAGCATCGAGGACAAAATCGTGCGCTTCCCCGACAAGGAGCAGCACCCCGTCTTTCTGGAGCAGGAATATTGGGATCGCGACGACCTCTATGTGCAGGGCATGTCCACCAGCCTGCCCGAAGAGGTGCAACTGGAGTTCCTGCGCACGCTGCCGGGGCTGGAGGAGGTCGTTATGCTGCGCCCGGGCTATGCAGTGGAATACGATATGGTCTACCCCGACCAGCTCTATCCGACGCTGATGACCCGCGCGGTGCGTGGACTGTTTCTGGCGGGGCAGATTAACGGCACCTCGGGCTATGAGGAGGCAGCGGCGCAGGGGCTGGTGGCGGGCATTAATGCCGCCCTTTACGCCCAGAATCGGGAGCCGTTGGTGCTGGATCGGGGCAGCAGCTATATCGGCGTGCTCATCGATGACCTGGTGACCAAGGGCGTGGAGGATCCCTACCGCATGCTCACGGGACGAGCCGAGCATCGCTTGCATCTACGCCACGATAACGCCGATGAACGCCTGACCCCCATCGGGCGCGAAATCGGGCTGGTAGACGAGGCGCGATGGCGACGCTTTCAGGCGCGTCAAGTGCAAATCCAAGCCGAGCTGGAACGGCTCGAACGCATCGAAATAAGCGGCAAACACAACGCCCAGCTCGTTGCGTTGGGGGGCACAGCGGTGAACACTCGTCTGACCGCGCGCGAGTACCTGCGTCGACCAGAAGCCACCTATGCAACGCTGGCGCAACTGTTCCCGCCTGATACGCCCGTTCCTGCCGAGATTGCAGAGGCGGTCGAGATTCGGGTCAAATATGAGATTTACTTGCGCAAGCAGCAGCACCAGATTGAGCAGATGCGCAAAATGGAGGAGTGGCTCATCCCCGACGATATAAACTACGAGGCGTTGAGTGCCATCTCGCGCGAGTCGCGAGAGAAGCTGATGCGAGTGCGCCCGCGCACGCTGGGTCAGGCGGCGCGAATCCCAGGTGTGCGCCCTGCCGATATTGCCTGCCTGATGGTCTACCTCACCAGCCGCACCCGCCCTGAACACCCTCCACTGTAAGGGGACAATACATCGCCGTGCCTCCTGTTTTGCGTGCTGGAGAACTGAATCTTGGTTCCCCCAACCCCAGCCCTTCCTAGGGAGGGTGTAGGGGCAGACCTTGTGCCTGCCCTTCTCCCCCGTTGACGGCTGCTTGCACGCCAGGTTTTGTAGGCCCCCTCGCATAGCGCGTGGAACCTGCAGAAGGGCGTGCAAAGCAGGTAAACTTCTGATGGATGGATAGTATCGTCCTGATTATGCTGGTGTGGCTGCTGGCGGCGATTTGGGTGTTCGCACTGGTGATGATGGGCATCACAGGCGATATAACCCCTGTTGAATCGATTCTGGGGTCAGTGGTGGCGATTTTATTGGCGTTTGCCTCGGCACGCCAAGTGTTCCCCTATGCAACCTTGTTCGGGTTGCTCACGCTCAGTATCGGCGCGTTCGCGCTTCCAACGATGCGCCATTATCTGAATCGCCAAGCGCATGCGCAGATGGATGCCGAGTTGATGGAGCAGGCGTGCTATGCCGTCGAGTTCGACCCCAAAAACTGGGGCGCACTGGTGCAGTTGGCGACGCTGTGCTACCGACACGACCTGATGGAGCATGCGGTGCATTATTTGGAGCGGGCGGTGCAGATGGCACCGCTGTATACCTACAGCGAGAAGCGGATGCTGCGCGACTGGCAGCATGAGCTGCAGCACTTTGGGCGACGCACCGGCTTCACCCCTTGCCTGAACTGCGGCGCGCGCAATCCCGTCGGTCCGCTGCGCTGTAGCCGGTGTGGCGCGCTGCTGCTGCCGCTGCTGGTGCGCGGACGCTGGATTCCGAAACAACTGCTTCAGAAGGTGGTGCGCGTGTGGGGCATCAGCACGCTGGGGATTGGGGTGATGCTCATCATAGCGGGGTATCTGCCCGGTGTGGTCGCGCTGGTGTTGATTCCGCTCTCGATTCTGCTGACAGGGGGGGCGATTCTGTGGGTGTTGCGAAAGCGATGAGCCGATTTGTTCGGACGCTGCCCCCGCTCACGCGCATGGATCGCTACCTGCTGCGCGAGATGCTGGTGCCGCTGGGCATCGGCACGGGCGCCGTCACGCTGATGCTTATCGGCAATCTGCTGTTCAATTATGCGCAGCTCTTTTTCAGTTATGGCGTGCCGCTGACGGCGGTGGCGCAGATGGTGATTTACTACACGCCCTACCTGCTGGTGCTGAGTCTGCCAGTGGGCACGGCGGTCGCCGTCTCGCTCACGGTCAATCGCCTGACGCGCGACAGTGAAATCACTGTGATGCGGATGGCGGGCATCAGCTTGCGTCGCATCTTCCTGCCTCTGCTGCTGATGGGCGCGTTGCTTTCAGGGGTCAACTACTGGCTGAACGAGCGGGTCGTGCCACCTGCCATGCGGGAGTTCTATCGGCTGCGCAACCGCATGTTCCTGCTGGCGCCCGTGCCCAACATCACCAGCAATGCGGTGCTGAAGGTGCAGAACTATGCGGTGGTGATTGGCACGGCGCAGGAGATGAGCGGGCGCGTGCTGATGGAAGATGTGATGCTGTTCGAGCAGCGGGCGCGGGGCGAGTGGCTCATTATCCATGCACCAAGGGGCACCTATCAGAACGGCATCTGGCGGCTGGAGCAGCCACAGGTGCATTACTATCGTGCCGATGGCACCGTGATGGATGTGCAGTCCCCAAGCACGCTCACCCTCAACTTGCAGGTCGCCTTGCAGGATTTCTTCGCCACGCCCGAGCCGGAGGAGCAGACCCGTGCGCAACTGGGGGAGCAGATCGAGCGCAATCGCCAGATGGGCTATCGCAACCTGCGCTTGGAGGTGAGCTACCACATGAAGCTGGCGGTGCCGGTGGCGTGCTTGGTGCTGGCGCTCTGCAGCCCGATGCTGAGTCTGTGGTTGGCGCGAGCGGGCAGCTTTGTGGGTGTGCTGCTGGCAATCGTGCTGGTGTTCGTGTTCTGGAACACGCTGCTGCTGTTTCAGATACTGGGCAATCAGGGCTTGCTGCCGCCGATGCTGGCGGCTTGGATGCCGAATCTCCTCTTCGGGCTGGGCGGGTTCTACCTGCTTTGGCGATCTGAATAGACAGTCTCAGCACCCGCTTCCAAAGTTGAAAAGAACAATCAGCAGGTCGGCGTCGTCCACGATGCCATCTTGATTGATGTCGGCGCCTGGATCGCTGCTGCCAAACGCGAACAGTACAGTAAGCAGGTCACCGTCGTCCACGCAGCCGTTGCCGTCCACATCCCCCTCACGCTCCACTGTGGCGACCGCCGCGATGCGTAGGTTGTCATAAAAGGCGGCATCGTTCGAATTGCCGCCAAAGTTAAAATGCCACACATCGGCATCGCTGAACACCGCGCCCGCAAGGCGGTTGATGCGCCCACCCCCAACCGACTGCCCGTTCACAAAGCCCTCGAAGGTGCCGGTGTTGTAGTTAATCACGAGGCGGAAGCGGTTCCAGCGGTTGCGTGCCACAAACACCGCTGTGGTGACCAGCTGCTCGGTGACGCCGTCGGGATAGAGAATCAGGATTACGGCGTCACTGGCATCCACCCCCAGCGCACACACCCGCTCGACGGTGTTTGAATAGACATCGATGCCATATCGCCCCCGCGCGGTGCCGGGCAGCAGATACATATCCCAGCGAATGTCGATGATTTTGTTGGGGCTGACGCGGGTATCGTGGGGGACGGTCTTCCACCACCAGCTGTTCGCGCCACCGCGCACAGGCGTGATTTTGAGCGATTGGGTGCCGGAGCGGGCGAGTTCGGTGGTGATTTGTCCCCGATTCGGAGTGCTGAGATGATACTCCTGCCAGCCGTCCTGCCCCGCGATGTTGCTTGGAGTGAACGGGGGGTTCTCAAAACCCGTTTCATAGAGCAGCTGTGCCTGCAGGCAGGCAAGGCTCATCGCCAGTGTCATGCTCCACAATACCTTTCCACCCATAGGTTCTGCCTCCGATTGGTCTCGTTTTTTAGACCCGCTGATGCCGCCAAAGGTTCGGCTCTATTATAACACATTTCGCGCTTGGCAATCCCCCCACTTTTGCGGGTTTGGTGCTTTTTCAGTGTTTGGGGATGGCGAGCAGCACTTCCAGCAGCAATCGGGCTGCAACAAGTCCGCTGTTTCCGCTTGGGTCAAGGAGAGGGTTCAGCTCCACGAGGTCGGCGCCGACAAAGGTGTTGTGCTGGGCGACTTGCTGGATAATCTGGGCGACCTCGCCGAAGTGCAGCCCTTCTGGTTCGGGGCTGCTGGTGGCGGGCATGATGGCAGGGTCCAGCGCGTCCACATCGATGGAGAGATAGACCGACTTGCCCTGCGGGAGCGCATCGAAGGGGCGGTTTGCACGCCATTCGTCGCAGAAGAGCAGGGTATGCCCGCGTGCCTGCGCCGCTTGCACCGCCTCGGGATCAAAGCGCACCCCGCGCAGCCCAATCGTAGTGATATGGCGCAGGTTGGGCAACGCCTCCACCGCGCGCCGAAACGGGCTGGAGTTGGTGTAGCGGCAGTCGTTGCGCTCGTCGCTGAAATCGAGATGCGCGTCGAGCTGCACCACATGCAGGTCAGGCACATCCTCAAAGGCGAGCAGCAGCGGATAGGTGATGCTATGGTCGCCCCCGACAAAAAGCGGCAGTTTCACCCGTTGGCGCAGCGATTTGGCAGCGTGCGTGATGCGCTCGAAGGCAACCTCATAATGGAGCGCAGGCAGGTCCACATCGCCTGCGTCGACCAGCGACAAGCCCTGCAGTCGCCAGCCGTGTTGGGGATGGTAATAGCCGTCGGGCGGTAGCGCGTAGCGCAGGCTCGCTTGCCGAATGGCTTGGGGAGCGAACCGTGCGCCCGGTCGGTAGCCGACCGTGAGGTCGAACGGCACGCCCAAAAAGCCCACCTCCGCCTGCCACGATTCGGTCAGCGCACGATGGGGCGCCCGCAAAAAGGTCGCAACGCCTGCAAACGGTAGCACCTAAGAGATTATATCCTCATTCACACGCCCTGCCACATCGGTCAGGCGAAAGTTGCGCCCCAAGAGGGTATTATTTGATGGGTGGTGAACTACTTATGGAGCCAGCGGTAAAAGTGGACGAGCTGTATGAACAGCACATTCGTCGGCTAACGCCTCAGCAGAAACGGCAACTGATGGAAAAGATTGCCCAGGATCTGGCGACCCTGAAGCCTGGTCAGATGGTGCCGAACCCCAGCTTGCTCGATTTAGCAGGGTTGGGGGCAGAAGTCTGGCAGGGGATTGATGCCCAGCAATATGTGGACAATCTGCGCGCGGAATGGGACAAGGACCCATGAGCCGAATAGACGATGCTCTTCATGGTATAGCCCGCCTATTCATCGACACTGCCCCTCTCATATATCTCATCGAGCAGCACCCGGTGTACTTCCCAGTCGTGCAGGAGGTGGTTCGTCGGATAGATGGAGGCGCGATTGAGGCGTACAGCTCGGTCATTACTTTGACAGAAGTGCTTACTCAGCCGATTCGTCTCGGTCGCTTAGACCTCGCAGCGAAATATCGTCATATTTTGAAGGAGGCACGGCACTTCGAACTCGCCCCTATTGATGTAGCAATAGCCGAGATGGCAGCCGAGGTGCGCGCCCGCTATAATTTGCGAACCCCTGATGCGCTTCAGGTGGCTACAGCATCCGCCCTACAGTGTCAAGCCATCTTAGCAAACGATAGCTCCTTCAAGCGAGTCGCCGAACTGAGAATAATTCTGCTCGACAACTTAGTAGATAGATGACTGTCACCCTGCTATAGTGCGCTTTCAGCCGATGATATCCTCAATCACACGCCCTGCCACATCGGTCAGGCGGAAGTTGCGCCCCTGATACCAGTAGGTCAGGCGGGTGTGGTCGATGCCCATCAGGTGGAGGATGGTGGCGTGCAGGTCATGCACATGGACGGGGTTTTCCACCACATGGTAGCCCAGTTCATCGGTGGCGCCGTAGGTGATGCCCGGCTTGACGCCGCCGCCTGCCATCCAGATGGTGAAGGCACGCGGGTGATGGTCGCGTCCCATGTAGGTGGAGCCGCCGCGCCCCTCTTTCATCGGCGTCCGCCCGAACTCGCCACCCCAGATGACCAGCGTCTCGTCCAGCAGCCCCCGCTGCTTGAGGTCGATAATCAAGGCGGCACAGGCACGATCCACCTCGCTGCAGAGGCGTGGCAATGCCTTGGAGATGCTGTCGCCCTCCGATGCGCCGTGATGGTCCCAACCGCGGTGATAGAGCTGCACGAAGCGCACGCCCCGTTCCACCAGTCGGCGTGCCAGCAGGCAGTTATTGGCGAAGGAGGGCTTGCCCGGTGTCGTGCCGTACAGCTGGTGGATATGCTCTGGCTCCTTGCTGATGTCCATCAGCTCGGGCACGCTGGTCTGCATGCGGTACGCCAGCTCGTAGGCATTAATGCGGGTCTCGATTTCGGGGTCGCCCACCGATTCGAGTTTCATCTGATTGAGGTCGCGGACGGCTTCGATGGTCTCGCGGCGGGTGTCGGCGTCGATACCCTCTGGGTTGGATACATAGAGTACAGGGTCGCCTTTGCTCCGGAACTCCACGCCTTGATAGACGGTGGGCAGGAAGCCGCTGCTCCAGCAGGCGTGCCCCCCATCGGGGCGGTTCTGCCCTGAAATCAGCACCACAAAACCGGGCAGGTCGCGATTCTCCGTGCCCAGCCCGTAGGTGAGCCACGACCCCATGCTGGGACGACCGGGCAGCTGGTGCCCCGTGTTCATATAGATTTGCGCCGGCGCGTGGTTGAACTGATCGGTCTGCATCGAACGGATGATGCAGATTTCATCGGCGACGCCGGCAATATGGGGCAGCAGCTCCGAAATTTCCTGACCCGATTTGCCGTGTTTGCTGAACTGGTAGGGCGAGCCGAGCAGCAGGGGACGCCCCTTAATAAAGGCGAACCGCTCGCCCTGGATGAGGCTCTCCGGACAAGGCTGCCCATCATGACGCTGCAGCATGGGCTTATGATCAAATAGGTCAATCTGCGAGGGGGCGCCTGCCATAAAGAGAAAGATGATGTGCTTCGCACGCGGCTTAAAGTGGGGCGATTTGGGTGCAAGCGGATCCAACGCGGCAAACAGCCTCTCGTTCAGTAGGGCGTTCAGCGCGAGCGCGCCAATCCCATAGCCGCACACCCGGAAAAAGTGGCGGCGCGTGACTAACTTCAAAGTCTCCTGATCCAACTTCTGTTGTGAGCGCATCGCTGCCTCCGCTTTTATTATACACCAACACCCCCTACATTCCTGCTTTTAGACGCTCTTTAGAACAGGCTGAGTTGTGGGTCTTCACTGGGTGGGGGCACAGGCTTTTGGTCGCGTGGCTGCTGTTTGAGTTCAATCACGCGGGCGCGTGCCGCCTTGAGATCCTCCACCAGCAGGGCATAGGCTCGATCGAAGGTGGGACCCGCTTGGCGCAGGATGTAGGCGGGATGGAGCGTGGCAATCGCCGCCGGCGCCCAGCGCGAGGGGAACCACTGCCCACGCTCCTGCATAATGCGGAAGTTTTTATGGATGATAACCGACGCCGCCGGACCGCCCAAGCAGACAATCACAAGCGGTTGAATGAGCGTCAATTGCGCATCCAGCCAAGGGGCACACGCCAGAATCTCCTCCTGATTGGGCGGGCGATTGCGGGCGCGACCACTCTCCATCGTAAAGGCGCGACACTTGATGATGTTGCAGATATACACATGCTGGCGTCCCATGCCCGCTTCCCGCAGGGCGCGATCCAGCAGGGCACCCGCGCGTCCGACGAAGGGTCGCCCCGTGAGGTCCTCCTGCTCGCCAGGACCCTCGCCCACCAGCACAAGGGGTGAGCGGGGGTTGCCCTCCCCGAACACGACCTGCGTGCGCGTGGCGGCAAGATGGCACGCGGTGCATCCTTTTGCCCGCTGCTCCACCTCCTTCAGCCGCTGCTCAACCGCTCGCTCCTCCATCGCCCTTTGCCTCCTGCAGAGCGGTTTTGAGCCGCCGATAGGTCTCTTCTAAGGTTTCGGGCAGCACGCGCACCTCGCCCAGCGTGGTCATAAAGTTGGTGTCGCCGTGCCAGCGCGGCACAATATGCAGATGCAGGTGTCCCTCGATGCCTGCGCCCGCTGCCCGCCCGATGTTAAAGCCAATATTGAACCCGTCTGGCTCATACACCTGCTGCAACGCCATGATACATCGGCGGGTCAGCTGCCACAGTTCGAGGCACTCGGCATCGTTCAGCCCCACCACATCCCCGATATGGCGATAGGGGGCAATCATCAGATGTCCGCTGGTGTAGGGAAACAGGTTGAGCATAGCAAAAGTGAGCGTGCCGCGCAGCAGGATGAGGTTCGCCTCGTCCTGCGCTTCGGTGGGCTTGGTGCAAAAGAGGCAGCCGGCGTCGGTCTTGCCCCCCGTACTCACATACTGCATGCGCCACGGCGCCCATAACCGCTCGCTCATACGAGAGAGTATACCTGCGTTGCGGCTCATTGGGCGACCGCTTTTGCGTCCCCTCCCCCTTAGGTTCCCGTGATGAGTCCTGGAGGGGGTAGTCAAAGCGCTTTCGCAGGGCGTCCACTATCCCGATTCATCCCATAAAAATACCCGATTTGCCCTTTTTCACCCCCTTAACCCCTTGACATTTGCCCCAAAATGGGTTAAAATAGGAACATCGGCTGTCCGGTTTTGGGCAGTTTTTGAGTCATTAATAGGTGGATGTGCCCGATGACGATGGCAAATCGGTAGAATGGCTGTCCGGTTTTGGGCAGCTTTTGAGTCATTAACAGATGGATGACCCAACACCGAATGGCGATCGGGACATCCAAACCAAACTCTGGTGAAGGAGGTATAGCGATGAGTAGACATGCACAACTCTGGCTGAGTAGCATCGCAGTCGCCGCGCTGATAGTGAGCGCCGGCGCACAGACCTGGGACGAGTTCGCAAACGGCGGCGGAGACGCGGGCGACCTGCCTGCCACCGCGCAAACCGTAGGCACTGCCCTGGGTCCCCTGACCGCGATTACCGGCAGCATTGCCAGCTCCACCGATGTGGATATGTACAAGATCATCATCAAGGACCCCACCACCTTCAGAGCGTGGACCACGGGGGCGCTAGCCGATACCCAGCTCTGGCTCTTTGACGAGTTTGGCAACGCGCTCTGGCACAACGACGACCGATTTACGGCGCTACCGGGGCAAGGTCTCTACCATTCCGCCATCGGTTTCGGCTTTGATGCGTCTGCCTACCGCCAGTCCACAGGTGCTAACGCAACTCAGGGAGCTGATGGTTCAGCCGCCTGGTGGGGCTGGCCGACGCTGGGTCCCGGCATCTACTACATCGCCATCAGTGCCTATAACCGCGATCCGCGCGATAGCGGGGGCGGTCCCGTCATCTTTAGCCCCACCTCTTCCCCGTTTAATAGGATTTACCGTTCCGATCCGACTGACCCCGATCGCGTGGTCGCTTCGTGGACAGGCACGGGGGGTACTGGGGCATACACCATTAACCTTGAGAGTGCGAGTATGGTGCCTGAGCCCGCGTCGATGGTGGCGTTGGGTGCGGGTCTGGTGGGTCTGCTGGGTCTGCGCCGACGCCGCAAGGCATAAGTTCCCATTTCTATTGGGCAGCGACGGATGCCTCCGATCGCTGCTCCCGACCCGAAATGTGCAAGGGTGCGCCCTGCCGGTGCAGGGCGTGCTTTTTTCTTCCTTTTCTCACCCTGCTGACAGGAAACGCTTGCACAACATCGTAAATACATTTTATGCGTGAGCGGTCGCGGCACGAACAGGATAGCCCGTGGAAAGAGGTCATCACCCTCTTCTTCCCACAACTCATCGAACTCGTCCACCCCGAACTCTACAAACTCATCAACTGGCAACGCCCCTTCCAGTTCCTGGACGCCGAACTGCAAAAAATCGCCCCTCATAGCCAAACAGGACGCCAGTCCGTCGACAAACTGGTGCAGGTCTATCTGCACAACCATCAGCCCCAGTGGGTGCTGGTGCATATTGAAGCCCAAGCACGCCCCGAAAAGCAATTCGCCGAACGGATGTACGCTTATCACGCCCGCCTCTGGCTCCACTATCGGCGTCAAGTGGTCAGCCTCGCCATTTTAGCCGATAACAATTTGCGCTGGCGTCCCTCGCGATATGAGCAGTCGCTGGCGGGCTGTCGGTTGCTGTTTGAGTTTTACACCGTGAAGGTGTTGGATTGGGACGAGGCGCAGCTGCTGAGAGAGCCGAACCCGTGTGCATTACTCTTGGCAGCGTTTCGGCGGGCAGCGGCAACGCGGGGGCAAGCGGAGTTGCGGTTTCAGGCGCGAGTGGAGCTGATGCGCTTGGCGTTGAGTCGAGGGTATAATGAGGAGGCGGTTGGCAATCTTTTACGGTTGCTGGAGTGGATTATGCAGTTGCCAGAGGTGTTGGAGAAGCGGTATGAGGAGTTGCTGGAGGAGGTGAAGCGGGAACGCGGTACCTCTTTCTTAGCATCGTTTGAGCGTCGTGCCTTGCGGGAGGGTCTGCAGCAGGGCTGGGAGCAGGGGTTGCAACAGGGGTTGCAACAGGGGTTGCAACAGGGGTTGCAACAGGGGTTGCAACAAGGGTTGCAACAAGGGTTGCAACAAGGGTTGCAACAGGGTTTAGCGAAGGGTTTGATTACCCTGTTGACCGACCTGTATGGTGAGGTTCCTGAATCGCTTCGCGAACAGATAATGCAGATTGCTGACGAAGTGATTCTGCAAGCGCTGTATAGCGAGGCGGCGCGAGCTGGTAGCCTGGCAGCCTTCGAGCAGCGGCTGCAAGCGATTGTAGCGAGCCGATCCACCGGCGAGGGACTTCGGACGCCATCCAGCGAGTGAGCGCACTCAATCCGCGGGCTTGAGTTCGGTAAGGGCGTTGGCGATGCGTTCAACGCCGGCTTGGATTACCTCCTCCGACACGGCATACGCTCCCAACAAACGCGTGCTGGGAAAGTGGGCGTCCCCGCCTGCAGCTGTGCTGGGAACGCAGGCGTCCCTGCCTGCAGCCGTGCTGGGAACGCGGGCGTCCCTGCCCGCAACGGGAACTTCACAAAAAACCACCCCCATAAGCCGTGAGCTTCCCCCCTGCAGACGGTATAATCGAGGGCAGGTGAAGGATGGAGAGGGTGGCGCGACTGCTGCTGGCTTGCAACGCGCTTATAGCGCTGTTCAGCGTTGCGGGTTATGGTGCGCTCATTAATGGGTTGCCAGTGCCTCCGTGGAACTACTATGCGCTCACGCAAGGCTTGAGCATCGCGAATGTGGCTTCGGGCGTGCTGTGTGCCTTATTGGCGATGGTGTCCGAGCAGGGCTGGCGACCGACGCTGATTCTGTTCGCGCTCACCGCCACGATAGCGGGCACGGTTGAACTCATCGGCACCACCACCGGTGTGCCCTTCGGACGCTATCAGTACACCGAGCTGCTGGGCTACAAGCTGTTCGGGCATGTGCCGCTGCTCATCCCGCCGAGCTGGTTCATGATGCTCTATCCTGCGTTGCATCTGGCGTCGTTGCGGCTGGATGGCTGGCTGATGCGGGCAGTGGTCGCCGCTGCCATTCTGACGCTGTGGGATGTGGCGCTTGACGCTGCCTGCACAACGGGCTTCATGCAGTGGCAGTGGCTTCAGCAAGGCTCCCTCTGGGGTGGGCTGCCTGCGGTTCACTTTTACGGCATGCCGTTGGAGAACTGGCTGGGCTGGCTGCTGACGGGCGGGCTAATCAGCGCGCTCTATCTGCGCCTGCAACCCCACTGGAAGCCCCATCGCAACAGCCTCGGCACCTGGCTGTACATCGTTCAGGGCGCGTTCGCTGCCGCTATGGCGGCGCTGGTAGGGCGATGGGGGGCGTCGTTGCTGTGGCTTATCGGGATTGCGGCGTTGCTGCTATGGTTGCGACCGTGGTCTATGCCCACTGCGAGGGTTTCTGTGAAAGCCGAATGATAGCCGTGATTCTGCAGGTGATGATTGGGTTGGTGCTGCTGACGCAGGGCGTTGTGCTGTTGATTAACCTTGCCCATCGCAGGCGGCGCATGGCGTCCTTTGAGGGCGCATCGATACCTTGCATGGCGGTGCTGGTTCCCGTGCGCAACGAACGACACAACCTGCCGCGCCTCTTGGACGCCCTGAAAGCCCAGTCGGTTGCCCCCAACGCCATCTTGATCTATGACGATGAGTCGACTGACGGTAGCCCAGAGTGGTTAAAGCAGCATGCGCCTGCGTATGGGGTACGGCTGGTGCCGACGGTGGCGAAGCCCGACGGCTGGACGGGCAAAGCGTGGGCGTGCTATCAGCTGGGTAATGCGGCGCTCGATACAGGGGTCGAGAGGCTGCTGTTTCTGGACGCCGATGTGGAGCCAGAGCGCGGCTTTCTCCGCTGGCTGGGTCAGGCGATGGGGCAGTTCCCCGACGCCACGCTGTTCACGGTCATCCCACGCCTTGTGCCAGCGGGCATCGGCGACGCGCTGCTGCATCAGGTGATGATGACCTCGCTGTTTACGCTGCTGCCGCTGCCGCTGGCAGAAGCCCATCCGAACCCTGCATTTGCGTTTGCGAACGGGCAGTGCCTTGCCTACAGGGCGACCGCCTACGCGCAAGACCAGCCCCATCAGGTGGTGGCGGCGTCGGTGCTGGACGATGTGGGCATTGCCCAGCTAATCAAGCAGCGCCGCCAATCCAGCAGCCAGACAGCGCAGATTATCATTCTGCATGGCGTGCGTTATCTGCGCACCTATATGTATCGTCGGTTCAGCGAGGCAGTGGAGGGCTACTCCAAGAATGCGGTTGCGCTCTGTCGGGGCGTGGTGCCTGCGCTGGCGATAGGGCTGGCGATGATGATGGTATATTGGTTGCCGTTGGTGTGGGGTTCACCCGTTTGGCGTGTAGGCTGCATCGGGGTGTCGGTGTTGCTGTTTGGGGTTTCGGGGTGGTGCGTGGGGCTGCCGTTTGGCTATGGGCTGCTCTATCCCCTTTCGATTGCGCTGGCGCTCGGCGTGCTGACACGCTCGCTGTTTTGGAACCTGCGAGGTGCGATACGGTGGAAAGGTCGGCTCTATCCGCGTTGATTCGGCGTCCACTCAGCGTGTTCACGGGCTGGCTGGTTGAGCGTGCGCTGCGTCAGCATTTTCGGGCAATCTATCTTTGGGAGCAGGTGAACCCGTTGGAGTGTACGCCCGCCATTGTGTTTGCACCTCATCACTACTGGTGGGATGGCTACCTCTGCTACTGGCTTAGTCGGGTGTGGGGCGTGAAGGGGGCAGTGTGGATGCGGGAGTGGCGCCGTTTCCCACCTTTTTGGAGCCTGGGCGCGATGCCCTTCCCGGATGACCAGCTTGCAACCCGCATGCGCACGATTCGTCAGACCCTTCGCTGGCTGCAGCAGCGGGGCAATCTGCTCTTTCTCTTTCCCGAAGGTGAGTTGCATCCCGCGCCGGAGGTGTGGGCGTTTCAACGCTCGTTATACTGGCTGCACTGCCAGCTCCCCACTGTGAGCCTGCTGCCGATGGCGATAGAGATTGTGCAAGGGATGCATCAATATCCTGAGGTGTATATTGTGATTGGCGAGCCGTTTGAGAGCGAAGTTATCGAGCCAATTGCGTGGCTGGAGGAGGCGCGCACGCGGGTGCAGACGCTGCTTCTGGAGCTACAATCGGCAAGTGTGCAGCATCCTGAACGCTTCCGCCAGGTGCTAAGTGGTCGGCTCTCGGCGAACGAGCGCTGGTCGCCCCCCTCCCGTCGGGTATGATAATAAGCAGGCGCGTTCTGCAGGAGGGCGAACGAGCGTGGTAGGGGATGAGTGCTTACAGGCGTCGCGTGGTTGGGAGGCTGCGCTTGTCAACAAGGCTCTGAGCGTGGCACCAGAGTATCTGGAACCCTACCCGATTGACCCTGCCACGCTCAGAGCAGCGTATGCCCATTGCGAGCGCATCACACAAGCCTATAGCCGCACCTTCTATCTGGCTTCTGCGTTTATGTCGCGTCCCAAGCGGCAAGCGATACGCGCTCTGTACGCCTTCTGTCGCGTGAGCGACAATATCGTCGACTCGTCCGAGGGCGACCGCGCCGCCAACCTTGCCGCATGGCGCGCTGCCATCTGCAACGAAAAGATGAGCAATCCCGTTCTGCACGCATGGCGCGATACGCTGTCGCGCTACCGCATCCCGTTGGGCTACATGTTCCAGCTATTGGATACCCTGGCAACCGATTTGACCACCACGCGCTACCCCACTTTCGAGCCGTTGGCACACTACTGCTACGGTGTGGCGTCCACAGTGGGGCTGATGTCGATGTATATCATCGGCTTCAGGGACGAGCGCGCGGTGGAGTATGCAGTTCGGCTGGGTGTGGCGCTGCAGTTGACCAACATCCTGCGCGATGTGGGCGAAGATTGGCGCCGCGGACGGCTCTATCTGCCGCTCGACGAGCTGCAAGCGTTTGGTTTATCGGAGGCGGACATAGAGGATGGGTGTGTGTCGGAGCCGTGGCGTGCCTTCATGCGGTTTCAGATTGCACGCGTGCGTGCCCTGTATGCCGACGCGCTGCCTGGGCTGGCGCTGCTGGAGCGGGATGGGCGGTTCGCCGTCGCGGCCGCTGCCGAATTGTACGGCGCTATCTTAAACGATATCGAAGCGCGCGATTACGATGTGTTCCGTCGTCGGGCGCAGGTCAGTGCCAGCCGCAAGCTAATGGCGTTGCCCGCAATCGCCTGGCGGGTTTACACGAACCGTTATTCATCGATCGTATGAGCAAGCCGCGCACAGTTGTGATTGGCTCCGGGTTTGGTGGATTGGCGATTGCGGCGCGCCTCTGCGCGCGCGGGCATCAAGTGGAGCTGTTCGAGAAGCTGGACAAGCCCGGCGGACGAGCCTACACCTTCACCCAAGACGGCTTCACCTTCGACGGCGGACCGACCGTCATCACCGCGCCCTTTCTGTTCGATGAGTTGTTCGCGATGGCGGGACGCAAGCGAGGCGACTATGTGGAGTTCATCCCCATCAATCCGTTCTATCGTATCTTCGACCATCAGGGCAACTACTTTGAATATAACGGCGATACCGACTATGTGTTGGCGCAGATTGAGCGTTGGAACCCCGCTGATAAGGAGGGCTACCGACGCTTTCTGGAGCGCACGCGCGTTCTGTTCCAGAAGGGCTTTGTGGAGCTGGCGGACAAGCCGTTTCTGACCCTCAACTCGATGCTGCGGGTCGTGCCCGACCTCATTCGGCTGCAAGCCTATCGCTCCGTTTATAGCTATGTGGCGCAGTTTATTCAGCATGAGTTCCTACGCCGCTGCTTCACCTTCCATCCGCTGCTGATAGGGGGCAATCCCTTCACGGCATCCTCGATCTACGCCCTTATCCACTACTTGGAGCGGGAGTGGGGCGTTTGGTACGCGCGAGGCGGCACCGGCGCGCTGGTGCAGGCACTGGTGCGCCTTATTGAGGAGCAGGGCGGACGGATTCATCTCAACACGGAAGTGGTGGAGATTCTGGTTCAGAATCGGCGGGCGACAGGCGTGCGCTTGCATGATGGGCGCATCGTCGATGCCGACTATGTAATCTCCAACGCCGATGTGCCCAACACCTATCTTAAGCTGCTCGCACCTCAGCACCGCAGCTGGCGCAACAGCGATTTCCGCTACAAGCGATTGACCCGCTACAGCATGTCGCTGGTGGTCATCTACTTCGGCACGAACCGCCTCTATCGCGACACGCCGCTGGCTCATCACAACATCATCTTGAGTGAGCATTATCGGGAGCTAATCATGCAGATTTTCGAGGGGCGTTCATTACCGAATGAGTTCTCACTCTATCTGCATACGCCCACGCTGACCGACCCGTCGCTGGCGCCTGAGGGGCACGAGGCGTTTTATGTGCTGTCGCCCGTGCCACACTTGGGCGCGCCTATCGACTGGGCGCGTGAGGCAAAGCCCTACCGAGACGCCATTATGGCGTTTCTGGAACAGCACTACCTGCCCGACCTGCGCCGGCACATCGTGACCGAACACATGATTGACCCACGCCACTTTCGAGATAGGCTCAACACCTATCTGGGCACGGGGTTCTCGATTCAGCCGACGCTGTTCCAGTCCGCTTGGTTTCGCCCGCATAATCGCTCGGAAGATGTTGAGAATCTCTACTTCGTGGGTGCAGGCACGCATCCAGGCGCAGGCTTGCCGGGTGTGCTTTGCTCCGCAAAGGTGGTCGATTCGCTGATTACAGGAGGTTCAGCTCGATGATTTATGTGCTGCATCGGGAGCAGGTGATACCCGCGCCGATTGAGCGCGTGTGGGACTATTTTGCGACGCCGCTGAATCTGAACGAAATCACACCACCCGATCTGCATTTCGAGATTGTGCGTGGCGCAGAGGAGCGAATGTATGCGGGACAGGTGATTGAGTATCGCGTCACGATTGTGCCCGGCGTACGCGTCCGCTGGCTGACCCAAATCACCCATGTGGAGCCGTTGCGCATGTTTATTGACGAGCAGCGCGTTGGACCGTACCGCCTCTGGATTCACGAGCATCGCTTCGTGCCCGAGGGCGACTCGGTGCGGATGATCGACCATGTAACCTATGCGTTGCCGTTTGGCGTTCTGGGGCGGTTGGTGCATGCGCTGTTTGTGCGCCGACGGCTGCACTATATTTTCGATTTTCGGCGTCGTAAGGTGGAGGAACTGTTCGGCGTCAAGTGAGGTAGAGTTTTGTAGATGGCTCGACAACGATTGCGCATCAAAGGCATGACCTGCGCGGCGTGCGTGCGTCGCGTGGAGACCGCGCTCCAGCGCGTGCCGGGCGTGCAGCAGGCGACCGTGAACCTGGCGACGGAGCAGGCGGAGATTGAACTCAGCGAGCCGGTGCCGCTGGAGACGCTCCTCGAAGCGGTGCGCTTGGCAGGCTACGAGGCGGAACCTGCCACCGAATCGCAAAGGTCGCCGCAGGAGGTGAAGACGGCGCGGGCACGACTCCTGGTGAGCCTCGCTTTCAGCCTACCCGTGCTGATTTTCAGCATGGTTTTGCCCGATGTGCTGCCGGCGCAGGGCTGGTGGCTGCTTGCGCTCACCACGCCCGTGCAGTTCGGCGTGGCGCTGCCCTTCTATCGTGCCGCATGGGGCGCCCTGCGAGCAGGCAGCGCCAACATGGAGGTGTTGATTCTTACGGGCACACTCGCTGCCTATTTCTACAGCCTTGCCCTCACGCTCAGCGGGCAGCATCACCACCTCTACTATGAGGTGTCGGCGGTGATTATCACCCTGGTGCTGCTCGGCAAATATCTGGAGGCGCGGGCGAAGGGACGGGCGCGCGCCGCCTTAGAAGCCCTCTATGAGCTACTGCCGCAGCAGGTGCTGCGCTGGGACGGGCGCGACTATCAGCCCGTGCCCCTCGAAACCGTTCAACCGGGCGACCGCCTGCTAATACGCACAGGCGACCGAATCCCAGTGGACGGCATGGTCATCGAGGGGCGTGGCTGGGTGGACGAGGCCGCGCTGACGGGCGAATCGGTGCCGCGTGCGTGCATGCCGGGCGATTCGGTGCTGAGCGGTTCGCTGCTGACCGATGGGGCGCTGCACATCCGAGCGGAGGCGATTGGGGAGCAGACCGCTCTGGCGCAAATCGCCCGCGCCGTGGAACAGGCACAAAGCCAAAAGGGCGCGATTCAGCGGCTGGCGGATCGCATCGCGGCGGTCTTTGTGCCGATTGTGATGGGCGTTGCGCTTCTGACTTTCATGGGCTGGTGGCTGGCGAGCCGCTCGCTGCCCGATTCCCTTATCCCGGCGGTCAGCGTGCTGGTGATTGCCTGTCCCTGCGCCTTGGGGCTGGCGGTTCCTATTGCGCTAATGACGGGCATCACCCGCGCAGCGCGAATGGGCATCCTGCTGCGCGGCATCGAGGCGCTGGAGCGGGTGCGCCAAATCGATACACTAATGCTGGACAAGACGGGCACGCTCACGATGGGGCAGCCCCGCTTGAAGCATATTCGCCTCATTCAGGAAGGGGGAGAGGGGGAAAATAGTCCCTCTCCCCTCTGGCGAGAGGGTACGGGAGAGGGGCTAACTCCAAACCTTGAAGAGGCGCTACTTCAGTTAGCAGCCGCACTGGAGCGTGCGGTGCGCCACCCGCTGGCAGAGGCGATTGTCGCCGAAGCGCAGCGACGAGGGCTGGAACCTGCCCCGATAGGCGAGGTGCGGATTGTGCCGGGCGGTGGCGTCGTGGCAGCGAACGCGCTCATCGGCAGCCCCCGCTTCCTGCAGGAGCAGGGCATCGAGGTCAGCAAGCAGCCATCAGAGCCGGTGCTGCTCGCCGTCGACGGGCGGGTCGTGGCGGGCTTCGAGTTCGCGGACGAGCCGCTGCCGGAGGTGCAGCAGGTGATTCAGGCGCTGCAAGCGGGGGGCTTGCAGGTGGTGCTTTGCTCGGGCGACCGTTTCGAGGCGGTGCAGGCGTTCGCCCAGCGGGTGGGCATTCAGGAGTGGTACGCGGCGCAGCGTCCACAGGAGAAAGCCGCGCTGGTCGCCCGCTTGCAAGCGCAGGGACGCAAAGTCGCCTTTGTGGGCGACGGCATCAACGATGCGCCCGCGCTTGCCCAAGCCGACCTGAGCATCGCCGTCTCAACCGCCACCGCACTCGCCAGTGAAGTGGCTGACATCGTGCTGCTGAATCGCGACCTGCGCACCCTGCTAAATGCCCTCCAACTCTCCCGCGCGATTTATGGCGTCACTCGCCAAAACCTCTTTTTTGCTTTCATTTACAATATACTGGGTATCCCGCTGGCGGCGGCAGGCAAGCTGAACCCGATCATTGCGGCGCTGGCGATGAGTTTTAGCTCCGTATCGGTGGTGACGAACGCGCTCCGCCTACTGCGTCGTCGTTAGGAGCCTGGGAACCGTGCCTCTACAGGTGCGGTTCCCCACACCCTTTGTGGGCGATGTGCTGAGGAGGTGAACCTGCTGGTGAATCAGCTCAAAGAGATGCGTCGCCTGATGAAAGCGATTACTCGCCAAGAGGAGCAGCTGCGCCGCCGCAAATGGAACCCCTTCAAAAAGCGCTAAGCGGGTACGCTGGGACGGCATGG
>Ga0272447_1000851_pt1 | contig 21287 bp, 15 predicted proteins | sample YNPCB0133_FD_194589 | JGI IMG/M metagenome (GOLD analysis project Ga0272447, IMG submission 194589) | Hot spring microbial mat communities from Yellowstone National Park, WY, United States - YNP-CB-013-3 | ecosystem: Environmental > Aquatic > Thermal springs > Hot (42-90C) > Sediment | place... | reverse complement strand
GACTCATAACATCGCGAATATATACGGTTGACAAGTCAATTGGAGCCGGTCTGCTGGTAAAGGCAAAGAGACAAAGACATCTCTTAGGACTGGCTCAAGTGCAATCGAAGGGCAGCCAGCTCGCACCAGAGCGAAGGCGGCAGGCTCCGCTCGAACCCACGCCTTTGCCCCTCCGATGACTCCCGGGCAACCAATCACTAATGGCCCAGACGAAGGTCCAAGGGCCCGAGGGCAGCTCGGTTCTCCTATTCCTGACCCAGAACCCATCCAACTTCAGCGAACAAGGGTATGCACAGGGGGAATTTGCGCGAAAGGATTCTTCCAAGGTGTCGTGGTGGTACCGCTAACAACTGCCGCAACTCCCCCTCACTTCGGCAGTCCCCTTTCCTGGACAGGTATAACCAGCCTGGATGTGCTGGGATTTTCCCGAGCAGGACACGACCTTCCTGCACAGATGCAGTCCCAGCTACTGCCACACAATTTACATGATCGCAATATACCAAATGCCAGTGGGCAGATGGATGACCGCACGGGATTCAGTTGGGCTTACCAGATTATGCCTTATATTGAACAGGACAATCTATTCCGTCTGCCGAATCGGTCGCAATTGTATATCACGCCGGTGAAAATCTACTACTGTCCTTCACGGCGTGCTCCTCAAATCTATGGTAACCACGCCAAAGGCGACTATGCCGGCAATGCGGGTACCATATTCTCCAAATGGAACGCCAACTAATAACTCTGCCAACGCAGGGTCCGGTACGATTGATGGTGTGGTCGTACGCACTAATGTGCCACCCATTCTACTTAATATGATTACTGATGGAACATCCAACACTCTGTTGGTAGCGGAAAAGTGGTTGCATCCTCAACAATGGGGCCGTGACGGCGGAGATAATGAACCGTTTGTAAATGCCGGTTGGGATGAAGATGTGGTGCGGATTGGCGGAGGTACTTTCACTTACACCCATCCACGCACTGGGAGCACCGTCACGATTCCCCGGACCCCACAACCTGATACCGATGCTCCTAATCCCACCAGCGGAACTGTCTGGAACCAGCAGTTTGGCTCTTCGCACAGCGGTGGGATGAATGCCGTCTTTGCCGATGGCTCGGTCCGCTTCGTCCGGTTTGGTGTGGACCCCGTCGTGTGGGCCGCCACCTGTTCCCGTAACGGTGGGGAGCCGGTGACCCTGGAGTAATCTCCCCAATATCCACCATACGAGATAAATTCATAATCTTTGGCTAGAATAATCTTTGGCTAGAAAACAGATAAGATAGGAGATTTACTGATGTATAGAAAAAAGATGCTCTATCTAATTATGTGTGCAATATACTCGACAAGTATGGGGTGTGGTTCCTCGACACCGAGAGTTGAAACTCTGACTCCGGATCTGGAAGAAAAGATGCGTCAGCAGGAGAAGGCGGTGATCGATGCGGAAAAGGCTTATCAGCAGTCTCAAGCCGGTAAGCCGCCCGCCGGGACCGAAAACCAACGGTGACGAAATGCCATAGTCTCCAAAGGTTGTGGAGACTAGGCGGCGTTGGCAAGTTACAGGATGCTGTCAGCGTGGCAACGCCGGCGACCGTTCTGCGGTGTCCGGTCCTCTTTAGTTGAGCATGCTCTTTGAATGTGTTTTACGCTCTACGGCCGATAGGATCGCCTTCTGGCAGTTGACTATTGTGTGTGCGACCAGAAAGCGTTCCAGTGGAAGGTCATCCACTAGACGATCCTCCCGGCCTGAGCCATCGGGGCATGGCCTGCACGCATTATTCCCTAAATCACCGCAGCGTGGACTCACGAATTATTCTCCCTATGTCAGGATTTTGCCTGAAACAGTCTTCGAGCTGGGAAAATAAGGGATAAATCCTGGTTGATATAGCGGCATTCTGCAGATCGTTGCGTCGAATTTCCCTGCTCGTCCCGCCAAGGGCATCGCTGATCCGGTCGCAAGTATCGCTGGCCCCCCAATGCCTACCACTTGTTGCAGGGTTGGGTGCCCAACGGTCTGGGTCAGGCAAGATGGCTACGACAGAGTCGCGTCATCTGAAGCACGATCATCTTTGGGATACGAATGGCTACCCTGAGAGGCGGAAGACGCTTCGTGCTGACTGCCCATGGATGACGCGGGAGTGCATGTGGCTGTTTGTGAGGTCAGGGTTTGGTGTAGCGCAGGTGATCAAGCGGACAGGAGGCGGGCGAGGAGGCCGTAGAGGCGGCACAGTTGTCGGGCGGAAGACGTGGGGTGCTCCAGGAGGGTGCGAAGAGTGGTAGCGGGGTCGGGGGTGTGATAGCCGGTGTGGTAGGCTTGGAGGTAACTTTCGATGGTAGCCAAGGGTGAGCGGGTCAGCGAACGGATGTCCTGCGGGGAAAGACCGCGTTGGTGCAAGGCCAGGATGAGTTGGGGGCGGCCGGCGGCCAAGGTGTGAGGAAGGGTCAGAAAGCGATAAGGTTGGCAGAAAAAGTGGAGGGTGGTACGTTCCAGGCGGCGGGAGTGGAGGGGCAGGCCGACGCGGGCAGTGGCATAGATGGAGTACGGCAGAGGGGTCGCTGCGGCCCGGAGCACCAGCGGTGGGTCAGGCGAGCCCACGGGATGCTGCGGCACAGGGAGTTGGGTCCATTGCGTCTGCGGCGGTCGGCGTGAACGGGGGCGGGAGTGGTGCCTGGGGACGACGCATGGCAGGGGTTGACCGAATCCGGGAATTGGTTCAGAAGGTTGGCGAGAGCTGGTGTCGGGTGGTGCGATGGGGTGGTGGGACGGGTCGGTCTCAGGGGAAACAGCGGGGTGGTGCTGAAGGTGGGCGTCGAGTTGGGCAACGTTGGAGAAGCCGGTAGCTTCGAGGAGGAAATCGACGAGGCGGGAAGGCCCAGAGACGACGGAGCCGTCCGGCAGGAGCAGGCCACGCAGGAGGATGCCGCCGTAGCCTTGGCCATCGCTGAAGGTGAGGTCGAGCCCTTTGAAGGAACCGCCGCGGTAAGCAGAGTCGACACGGTGGAAGTACCAGCGGCCGTGGAGTCGCTGGAGGGGATGGCGGTGGCAGAAGGGGTCTGGGTGCTGGGTGGCGAACCAGTAGAATTCGATTTCCTGAAGGCGGCAGGGGAGGCCGGCGACGCGGAGTTCGGTGTGGAGAAGAAGTTGTCGGGCAACGTGATGGAATGCGTCGCTGGGATTGGCAGGGTCAGAAAAAGGTGGCGTGGGGAGGAACATGGTTGGAGAACGAGCGGGGGAGTCCTACAGAGGGATGTTACAGGATGCGGAGGTGGCGGAGGAAGTCGGCCTCACGAGCGATCTGTTCATCGGTCAATCCCCCGGGTCGCAAAAGAGTAGCGGTGACGGCCCGGCCGGAGGTCAGGTCGGTGGCGGAGATGTTGATGCGGCCGTTGGGTGCGACGGCACAGCGGACACGGACCGGGGAACCTCTGGGCAGACCAGGGGGCAAGTTTTCGATCCAACATTCCCCGATGGGAATGCAGGCTTCGGCCTGATGGGCTTCACCCTGGAGGACGCGGATGCGAATGCGGGATTGATGGTCTTTGACCGTGTAGTAGATATGCTCAGCGACGGCGGGCAATTGGGTATTTTTGGGGATGAGTTGGTGGTGGAGGCGCTGGGAGCCATTGCGGACTTCGATGCCGATGGCGTGGGCGTTGACGCTGATTTCGACGATGTCGGCCCAGGGGTAGAAAGCGGGATCGGCGGTTGCCTCGTCGGAGGAAGGGGTGGAAGAAGGGGGTGAAGGTTGTTGGCGTTGGGCGGCGAGGATAGCAGCATGGATGGCAGCCCCACGGGCGACCGCTTCGCTGACGGGCAAGGACGCCTCGGGGGGCCGACCACTCAAATCCGTCAGGAGTCGGCTCACAGCGGGCATGTGCGTGCTGCCACCGATGAGTAAGACCTGATCGATCTGGTCCCAGGAGCGTTGGGCGTGGCGGAGCAGTTGTTGGGTGGTCAGGCGGGTCCGCAACAGAAGATCCGCGGTCAGTTCCTCGAACTGGCTACGGGTAACAGGCAAGACCAGACGATGTCCGTCATGTAAGACGGTAAGGGTCGTTTGCTCGATTTTGGAGAGAGTACGTTTGGTACGTTCGGCGGTGGCCAGGAGGTGGGCGTAGGAACGGGGGTCGTCGCGGGGATCCGAGTGGAAGTGTTGGCGAAATTGTTCGGCAGCCCAGTCGGCCAGACGTTCATCCCAGTCCCGACCGCCGAGGTGAACATCCCCTTCGATAGCGAGGACTTGGAAGTGGCGACGGGCCAGTTTCACCAGAGTCACGTCGAAGGTACCGCCTCCCAGGTCATACACAAGGATAGTACGGTGTGAGGAGGGAGCGGCGGCGATGGGGTCAGGGGTATCGAGGATCGGACGGGTCCAACCACTGGCATGGGCGTAGGCCAGGGCGGCAGCCGTCGGTTCATCGAGGATATCCAGAACCGGCAAGCCGGCAATCCGACCGGCATCGAGTGTAGCTTTGCGCCGGGTGTCGTCGAAGTAAGCGGGGACGGTGATGACACAGCCGGCGATGGGGCCGGCGGCGGCCTGAGCGTCGAGGGCGAGCTTCTTCAGCAGAATGGCAGCGAGGGTTTCGGGGCGGAAGTCGCGACCGGCCACGGGACGCCCGTAACTGGGGTGGCCCATCCGTCGCTTGATCAAGGTGGCCACGCGCTCGGGCTGCTCCAAGGCCATGTCCAGGGCAGCGGGACCGACCACGGCGGTGCCATCGGGAGCCAGATAAACGGCGGAAGGGGTCAACACTTCCCCATCACGATTGGGAAGCATGCGGGTGCGTCCGTCCGCTTCGAACAGGGCAACGGCACTATAGGTCGTACCCAGGTCGATGCCGATCCACATAGTGTCAGACCCTAGCAGCTGGTCGGTCAATCACCCGTGCGGGAAACGCGCCAGAGTCGAAGCCCCGGCTCTGTCCCGTTTGCGCTTGGCAGCTATCTTCCCGTCGGCAACTTCCGGAATGGGCCGGGGATATATCCTGCTGCATGTCATTGTAACAGCCGTGGTCCCGACCCGTAAAATCAGGATCGCGACCCGTAAATCAGGGTTCTTCCGCCGGCAATCAGTGCGACCGACCTGCCACAAACCGGCGGAGCCGAACCGAGGGCCGCACACCAGCAGAGGCCAGACAGTGACACGATCAGATCAGGAGGTGCGCCGGTGCCACGATCAAGTCGTCTCTTCGGGAAGCTGGATGAGGGGGCCAGAGGTACCGGTGCCGCCACGCAATTCCCGTTTGCTTTCGCGGGGTCGTGAGGAGGCATCGGCAGTTTCCTCGGTGGCTGTCGCTTCCTCGTGGGGCTGACCACTGTCGAGCTGTCGCATCGACAAGCCGATCTTCCGCTCCTTCGGGTCCACCCGCAAGACCTTCACTTCCACCTCCTGACCCACCTGGACGACCTCTTCGGGGCTTTCGACTTTGTGGTCGGCCAGTTCGGAGATGTGGAGCAAACCTTCCAGACCGGGCTCCAGTTCGACGAACACCCCGAAGTTGGTCAGTTTGGTGACGCGGCCGCGATATTTCTGCCCCGGGATGTAGCGGCTGGGAATGTCCGTTTCCCACGGATCAGGACTCATTTGCTTCAGACCCAAGCCGACGCGCTTGCGTTCCTGATCCACATTGAGCACAACACAGGTGATCTGCTGCCCTTTTTGCAGGATTTCGGCAGGGTTGGACACCTTGCGTACGTGGCTCATGTCGCTGACGTGGAGCAGACCTTCGATCCCCTCTTCGATTTCAATGAAGGCTCCATAGCTGGTAAGGTTTTTGACGGTGCCGGTGACAATGCTTCCGGGCGGATATTTGCGGGTGACCTCATCCCAGGGATTGACCTGGCACTGTTTGATCCCCAGGGAGATTTCCTTCTTCTCGTGGTTGATGGCCAGGACCTGAACCTCGATTTTGTCTCCGATATTGACCACCTCGCGGGGATCGTTGATCCGTTTGACCCAGGACATTTCCGAGATGTGGACCAGCCCTTCAATGCCGTCTTCGAGCTTGACGAAAGCCCCGTAGGGCATGATGTTGACCACCTCGCCGATGTGACGACTGCCCACGGGATACTTCTGCTCGATGTTCTCCCAGGGGCTAGGAGTCTTGTGCTTGAGAGACAGGGCGATTTTTTCTTTTTCGCGGTCGATGTGCAGAATATAGACTTCGATTTCCTGGTCGAGCTTGACCACGTCGTGGGGATTGGTGATGCGGTGCCAGCCCATGTCGGTGACGTGGAGCAGACCATCGATACCGCCCAGATCGACGAAAGCCCCGAAATCGGCGATGTTTTTGACGATGCCTTTGCGGATTTGCCCTTCTTGCAGTTCGGCCAGCAATTTTTCCTTCTGGATCTTGCGGCGGTCCTCGATCAACTTGCGGCGGCTGACCACGATGTTGCGTCGTTGCTCATCGATCTTGAGAATGACGCACTCGATGGTTTTGCCGATGTAGTCGTCCAGGGACTGAGGCCGACGAATGTCCACCTGCGAAGAGGGGAGAAACGCATTGACGCCGATGTTGACCAGCAGACCGCCTTTGACTTTCTTCAGGACAACCCCGCTGACCACATCCCCTTCCTTGCATTTTTCCAGGAAGGTGTTCCATTCTTTCTGACGTTTGGCTTTGCGATAAGACAGTTGGATGGTACCGTCATCCGTTTCCGCGTCTTCAATGAGCACCTCGACCGTGTCCCCTGGTTGGGGCAGGTGCAGGGCACCGGTTTCATCCCGCCATTCTTCGACCTTGACGACCCCTTCCGATTTGTAGCCGATGTCCACGACCACTTCTTCACCGCGGATTTCCAAGACTTTGCCGGTGACGACTTTGTTCGGTTCGTAGTCCCGATCCTGGTTGTACAACCATTCCGGGAGGGCTTGCTGGAAGTCCTGCTCGGTCTGCTGGATGATCTCTTCACCCAGTTCGATTTCGCGCATCAGCTTGCGGTTGGGCATAAACACACGATCCAGAGAAAAGGGGGGAATTCAGGGGGAAGGCTCTGTCTCTAGTCCGTAGGGCTGACCCGAGGTAGGCTTCCTGGCCTCAAGGGTGACCTAGGGGACAGGGCTTGGCCCCTTATGGATTCGCGTTCCGCTCGACGACCACCGTCGAGACCTCCAGACACGCGGAGTCTGGGAATTGTATGATCTGGCACGATCAGAAGAAAGGGGCATATTCTATTTTGCAAGGCCGTGGATGATCGTAACCGGTGGGAGAAGCGAGCAGAGGGGACCACCTCCCACGGCGGTCGGCAGAGTTCCGAGGCAAAACCCGGCCACGCCATTTTGGGTTTTCGCATAACACTTCCGTGGGAAGCAACTATGGGACAGAGAGTAGAATGGCTCCTGGCCATCCAGGGATTGTGGCGGCAGAAGGTGCGAAGTTTTTTGACTCTGCTGGGGATCGTCCTCGGGGCGTTGGCGTTGGCCTTCAGCGTATCCTTGACGTTGGGATTGCGGGCGTTCATCACGCGGGAGTTCCACGGTCGGGCGGAGTTCTGGCGGGTGCTGGTGCATGCTGATCCGACGGATGGGGATGTGGCAGCGGCACCTGCTGCAGTGGTGACGATCCGTGGTACGATCGCACCGGAACGCCAGGTCCGGTTGCAAGCGGCTTTAGCGGAACGGTATTTCTCGCGGCATCCCCGGCGAGGTCAGCGGATGCTCACCCCGGAATTGCTCTCTGAATTGGCCACCTGGCCGGATGTCGAAGCGGTCCAGGCTTATCGCAGTGTCGAGGCCCGTGTGAGCTTGCCGGCAACGGAAGCCGTCGCCTTCGGAACTCTGGTGAGCGGACCGCTGGACGAACTCGCGCCTCGGCTGCTCTGCGGCCGGCTCCCTCAACGCGGCGCCAAGGAAGTGGTGGTCAGTGAACTGGTCCTCTACGATCTGGGTCGAGGTAACGATGCCGATCTGCCCGCTATGCTGGGAACCGAAGTCCAGGTAGTCCTGGGCCGGGTACGTCAATCCCCTCCAGTAGCCCTGGCCCGTGTGCTGAGCGGCCGACTCGTCGGGGACGATTTGACCCGTGTGCAACTGGAAGCCCTGGAGCATCTGGCGGAACAACTCCCCCAGCGCCTGGATCAGTTCTCCTTGACCCCTGCTGAGCGCACCGCCCTGCAGGCCTTGTTGAGCCCTTCCCCAACCCCTTCCCCGCCCACCGATGCTACGACCACGCTGCGAGACACCTTCCGCATCTGTGGGGTCGTTCGCCTTCTGACCCGCGAGGAACGCAAGCGGCGCAACCCCTTGGATAACTGGGAACTGGCTCGCGCTGACCTGTTTCTGGCACCGGATCCGGGTGAAGACGTGTTACGTGGGTTACCCTGGATCCGCGAAGGGGATGTGGGGGCAGCTTTGTTGCAGATTCGCCCCGGTGGAAACGTGCTGGACGTGGTCCGGGCGGTCGAAGCGAGGCACCTGCGGACCATCTCGGCTGCCAAATGGTTCGCCAGCGCTCAACGAGAGGTGACCTTGATCGCCACCGGGCTGAATCTCTTCGCCTTCCTGGCCCTCGGGGTTGCGACGGTCGGCATCGCCAATACTCTGGTCACCAGTGTGCTGGAGCGGACGCGGGAGATCGGCATCCTGCGGTCCGTCGGAGCCACCCAAGGTCAAGTGCAGTGGCTGTTCCTGCGAGAAGGGATGCTCCTGGGGGGTGTAGGGGGCGGCTTGGGTCTGCTCCTGGCGCGCTTGCTGATGTGGCCTGCGGATGCCTGGTTGCAAGCTCAAGTGGCTCAACTGGCCAGCGAGGAAAAGCTCCTCTCCGCTTCGCTCTTTGTTACCCCTTGGTGGCTTTGGCCGGCGACCTGGCTGTTCGTCCTTTTCTGGACTCTCCTAGCCGCAGTCTATCCTGCCCGCCGAGCCGCCCAGCTCGACCCAGTCCAGGCCCTCCGCTACGAATGACGACCGGCCTGGACCACACCGGCAAACCCGGATCGGGTTACACACCAAACAAGGCAAGGGATGGAAGGAGGGAATGGATCGACGAACGAGGGATGGAAGAGGAAATGTAAATGAGGCGGACGTTGTGGTCCGCCTGCCCGGATGGAGTTCGACCAACTCACGCTCTGCCGTCAGGGGGAGGTGGACATCACTGCGTCACCACCAACCGCCTCAGATGACCTCGGGCAGGGGTTTGGCTTCGACCAGATGCTGAGGTCGGCCGGTGGGATCCAGCACCGTGGTGGTGGAGGGATCCAGACCGAGGTTGTGGTAGAGGGTGGCAACAATTTCGGAGAAATGGACGGGCCGGTCTTTGGCATAGCTGCCGGTGCGATCGGTGCTGCCGATGACCTGACCGGTCCGCATGCCTCCACCGGCGAGAATAGCGCAGCTGACCGGTGCCCAGTGGTCCCGCCCGGCATCTTTGTTGATGCGTGGGGTACGGCCGAATTCACCCCAGGCGATGACGGTGACATCATCGAGCAGGCCGCGGACTTCGAGGTCTTCCACCAGCGCGGTGAGGCACTGATCCAGTTTGCTGCCATGGTCCCGGACCAGGGCGAAGTTGCCACCGTGGCTATCCCAGCGACCATAGCTGAGAGTAACCACGCGGGCCCCGGCTTCAATGAGGCGGCGGGCGATCAGCAGATGCTCGTTGACGGTCGGCGCCCCGTCGTACTGATAGTTATAAGGCTTGCCATCGCCGTAACGTTCGCGGAGCTTGGGGCTTTCCCGGGACAGATCGAGCGCTTCCACCAGCTTGGAGGAGGTCAGGATTTCCAGGGCGCGTTGCGTATTGTTGTCCGCGGCTTCCAGGGTGCCGGCGTAGTCGAGCTGCCGCTTGAGGTTATCGAAGGCTTGCAGCAGAGTTTTGCGCTCCGGCAGGTGGTCACGATTGGCGACATTGAGGACCATGTTGGCCATATCCGGACCACTGGGACGGAAGGCGGCAAAAGTAGGACCCAGGAAACCGGGTTGTCCCGGATCGCTCCAGGGGACATGCTGGGTGCGTTCAGCCAAACCGATAAAGGGCGGGACGCTGGGATCAACTGGTCCTTGCAAACGTGCCACTACGCTGCCGATGCTCGGACGACCTCCCATGTTGGCCAACGAATTGGCAGGCCAGCCTGTAGTGCACAGGATGGCATCATGACGATCCTGCAAGCCGACGACGCTGCGGATAAAAACGAACTTGTGAGCCAAACGAGCGATCCGCGGGAAGCATTCGCCGATCTGGATACCGGGCACACTGGTGGGGATCGGCCGGAATTCCCCACGGATTTCGGCCGGGGCTTCCGTTTTGATGTCCCACATGTCCTGATGAGGGGGACCACCGCCGAGGAAAATGTGGATCAACCCTTTATGGCGAGTGCGGGGAAACGGGTCTTGAGCCGCTTCCGCTCGGAGCAGATCCCGCAACGTCCAATGAATACCAGCAAAAGAAAACGCCCCAATCGACAGGAACGCTCGGCGGCTGATACCATCGCAGAAGCGGGCTGTACCAATGGGAATGTGCAACATACGGTGGGACCTCCTTCAGGCAGACTCGTTTCCACTAAGAAGAGGGAAACAGGTGGGCTCGATTCTGGCGGGATGCAAGCCGTTTATGGCAGCGTTCACGGCGGGGTAACGAACTAATCGTAGGATAGTATACCGTGCGGACGGGCGAGCTTGCAATATAAAAATCGTGAAAAATCATGGGGGAGCGTAGGGAAGATCCCCTTCCGCACGCGAGAGAGGAGATGGGGCGATGCGTGTTTCGGAAGATATTTTGCAGCGGTTGCGGCAGTTTGACACGCCGACGGTCTGCAACGTACTGGAGCTGTTCGAGTATCGGCCGCGGACAACTGGTTACATGGACGGCCGGATCCGGGCCTGCTTTCCGCAGTTGCCACCGATGGTCGGTTTCGCCACCACTGCAACGTTCCGGGCCGCCGCTCCGCCCCGCAGTGGTGATACCTACATGGGACTGAGCGAGCAGGTCGAACGGATCGCCGCCCGGAGTGAACCCCAGGTAGTCGTCTTCCAGGACTTGGACGATCCGCCGGTGGCTGCCACCTTCGGGGAGGTGATGTGCGCCACCTACAAAGCCTTCGGTTGCGTCGGTATCATCACCAGCGGGGCTGGCCGCGACCTCGATCAGATCGAGAAGCTGCATTTCCCCTGCTTCACCAGTGGCACGATCTGCTCCCACGGCTACACCCAGATTGTAGCCCTGGATTGTCCGGTTCGTGTTGGCGGAGTGTGGGTCCATCCGGGCGATTTGCTTCACGGAGATCGCAACGGGGTGACGACCATTCCGGTCGAGTTGGCGGGCTGGGTGGCCGACGCCTGCCCGGAGTTTCTCGCTGCCGAGGCGATCATCCTCGAATACCTCCAAGCCGGGAATGTCACCCCTGCCGGCTTCGCCCAAGCCCGGGACGAATGCAAACGCCGTATCCACGAACTGGGTCAGAAACTCCGCCAGCACACCGCCCGCCTGCAGATCATCTGACCGGTTCCAGCGACTTCTTGATCGGTTCCTGCACCAACCTCGGCAACCCAACAAATAAGCGACGAAAGAAGCCCTGGTAACTGCAAAAAAGAAGCCCTGGTAACTGCAAACAGCCCGTGGCACATCAGAATCCGCTCCCTTTGAGGCTGCGGTGCCGGCCTGACGGTAGGACGCATCTCGATCGTCCACCTGACCGACGGCTCCTCCAACACCCTGCTGGTCGCCGAAAGCGCCGGCCGACATCAAGTCTATGCCCGCAATCGGATGGTCACTCCTAACGCACCTGGTACGCCGGGTTGGGCCTTGAATGCCTCTTACTTCGACTACCACGCCACCATCCAGGTCCTTGGTTTTAGCAACGATGGTTTGGTCCCGAATGGCGGGTGTTGCGTCATCAACTGCACCAACGGCGGCGGGGCGGCTGCCTATCAAATGTATTCCTTCCACACCGGTGGGATGAACGCTCTGCGAGGAGACGGCTCGGTCCAGTTCATCCGCGACTCCGTCGCTCCGGCGATCGTGGCCGCTCTGGTCAGCCGCAACGGCCAGGAAGTCAACGTGAATATCGACTGAGCGAACCTTGGGAGACGACTTACGCAAAGATCGAACGATCCCCTGTAACGACCCAGCGACCTTTCAGGGAAGCTTAGGTCAGCGGCAAGCGGATCGAGTAAGTCAATACCCCTTCCCCACTCCGGATCAACCAACCCGGATCGAACCGTGGCCGGCTGGGACATACACCCAGATGGGGCCACGGTTATGTTTTGGACATTGCTAAAACCGGGGTTTGACGATCAGCGACGATGAGCGGGAGGCAGCGATTCAGGCGGGGTTTGACGGAATAGATGTGTAGGACAGATGCCGGGGGGATTCGATGGTGGAAAGCAAGCTGCTGGGTCCCCGGCGAAGATCGGGACGAAGGAGGAGTTGGTAACAAGCTAGCAAATTCTGGCCCATCCGGTGTCGGTCGAAGCGAGCGCAGGCCGTGGCACGGGCATTCTGACCCATGCGGTTACGTAGATGCGGATCGAGGATGGCCCGACGTAGAGCCTGGACGAGACGGCTCAGGTCGCCGGGGGGAAACTTCAGGGCATCGACACCGTCAGTACACAATTCATCCGCTCCACCTGCAGCACTGACGATCACGGTGCACCCACAGGCCATCGCTTCGACAATCGTCCGGCCGAACGGCTCAGGCTGGGTGCTGGCATGGACCACTATGTCCAAGCCCCGGTAAACCGCGGCGATATCCTGCTGGAAAGGGATCAAGTGACAGTAACCATTCAGCCCAAGTTGGCCGATCAGCAGCTGAAGCTCTTCCGGAGAGAATTGCGATCCGAAGGTGTGGTAGATCGGCCCACCAACGATGTAGAACTGCACCGGCGGCAGCGATTCACGCAGCAATTGGGTGGCAGCCTGGAGGAAAAGCTCGTGCCCTTTCCAACGGGCGTAGGTGGCGACCAGGCCGATACGAACCGGGGGGCAATGATCGGCGCCTGCTCGGGCACGGACCACGTTATCCCAGTTGAAAGTAGGGCCGTGGGGAGAGAAGTAGCCGGTGTCAATGCCGTTGTAAAGCGTGTGGATGGCGGTGCGGGGGAATAGTCGTTGCGCATCCTCGGCAACGGCTTGGGAGTTGGCGAACATCAAGTGGGGGCGGCGGGCAATCCGCGGCAGCCAGCGGCTCAAGTAGGGGCGCGGAGAGAGAAAATCCCGCAGATGCCAGACGATGCGGGCACCAGCAGGAGCCACCCAGCCGCTGAGAAGGTGAAACTTGAGGGCGTGGGAGTGGACGATGGCAGGACGCCACCGTAACAGCAGGCGACGCAACCGACACACGTAAGACGGCAAAGACCAGGCAGCCTCCCACCAGCGTGGGCCGAAACGGGGGTACCGACGCGACGACAGAGTTGGGGACCACAGCCGATACGATTCGCCGAGGTGGCGGATGGCTTGCGGGAGGGGAAGGATGCAGGTGCGGACCTGCCGCTGCTGCAGTTGGCTGACCAGGGGCCCGTCTTCACCTACGATCACACCGATAGTCCAGTCGGGGCAAAGTCGTCGCAGTTCGTCGAGCATGTCCAGCAAACTGCGTTCGGCTCCACCCAAGGCGGCAATCGGCGTGAGGAAAGCCACATGCATATCAGAAGTACTTCCGGGAGCTGCTAGGGTTTAGAAGCTGCTGGGCCCTCGAAGCGATGGTTACCAGATTTTTCAGCGCAATCGGAGGGAAAGGCGATGGTTGCTGGGGACGTCGGCCTTGATGCGGGTCAGGCTTGGGGTGTCCACCTGCATAAGGTTCTGGCATAAGGTTCTGGGGTCATCTGGCAGAGGAGGCGTAGATCTGCGTGTCGGCCTTTAGGGGAGGGAAAGTTGCTGGCGTTGGACAACATCGGCCAGAATGACCAGCGCCAGGATATGCAATCCCCCGACCGACGGATCACCGCGGCCGAAGCGTTGCCACAGTTGTTCGATCCTCTGGTATGAGAAGCCGATGTTGGACCACAAATGGGGTTGGAGGAGGCGTTCTTGGGCCAGGGAACGTAAGGGTCCGCGGAGCCATTGCGGCCAGGGGAAGGTGAAGCCACGTTTGGCGGAACCGAGTACCCAGGAAGGAAAGCGGGGACCCACTGCTTGGACCAGAAGCTGTTTGGGTTGATGCTGAGACCATTTCCAACGTCCTGGCCAGGTTGCGACCAGCTCCACCAGAGGGTGATCGAGAAACGGCACACGGATTTCCAAGCCGTGCACCATGCTGTAGGCATCGGCGTCACGCAGCAGCATATGGCGGAGGTAGCCGTGGATTTCGAGATAACTGATCTGGTTGAACCGGTCCAGGCCGGCTGGTGGCGGCGGCAGAGGTTGGTACAATCCGGTGAAGGGGTCGCAGGAAGAGGGCAGCGGCAACAGAGTGCGACGTTCGAGAGGCAAAAACAGTTCGCGGCGCAGCAGGTACAATGCCGACAATCCCGCGGGACGCACGGCCAGTTCGACCGCTTTCAGCAGGGCCCGGGAATGCAGCCAGCGGGCCAGTCGTCGCAGGGCATCGCGATAAGGACGCAGCAGAGAGAACCAACTGCTCCAGCGAACCAGGGGGGGCAACTGACGGAAGGTGGCGTAACCACCGAATAATTCGTCTCCCCCCAGACCGCTCAAAGCCACTGTTAGACCAGCTTGCCGGGCCGCACGGGCCACATAATAGGTGTTGAAGCCATCCACGGAGGGTTGGTCGGTCGCCGCCAGGACTTGAGGAAAGTCGCGGAGCAGGTCACTGCCCTGGAGCCGGACCGTATGATGCTGGGTACCCAGGTGGTGGGCCACCTTAGCCGCTGCGGCCGATTCATCCCATTCGGGTTGATCGAAGCCGATGGTAATGGTGCACACTGGCTGGCGGCGAATTTCGTTGGCAAGGGTGACCAAGGCGGTAGAATCAATTCCCCCCGACAAGAAGATTCCTATGGGTACATCGGAGAGCAGGTGTTGCTGCACCGTTTCCCGCAGCTGTTGGGCCAGTTGGGGGATGACCTTCTGCCGAGTGGTACCACTGGGAAGCGTGGAGCAGGGCCAGGACCAATACCGCCGCCGATGGCACAGTCGCCCATCCCAATCGCATCGCCACAGGGTGGCGGGCTCGAGAGCTTCCACTCCCTGGACATGACTAAGTTCGCCATAGACCGCTCCCTGAGCCAGAAAAGACTCCACTGCGGCCAGGGACAAACGACGGGGCACCAGTTCCGCTCCTGCTGCCAACAAAGCTCGCACTTCCGAGGCAAACAGCAAGCCACCGCAAGCGGGACGGAAGACGTACAGAGGTTTGATGCCCAAGCGATCCCGCGCCAGCCAGACACAGCGGCGGTTTGTGTCCACCAGGGCGAAGGCGAACATCCCCCGCAATTGTTCCACCCACTTTTCGCCCCATAACCGGTAGGCTAGCAATATAGTTTCGCTATCCGACTGGGTGCGGGGGACCAGACCGGCCTGAGCCGCGGTGAGTGCTCCTAGTTCACGATAGTTGTAGATTTCGCCATTGAAGGTCAGCCACAGGGAGGCATGAGCCGGGTCTGGGTAAGCCATCGGTTGGTTGGCAGCCGTGGACAAATCCAGGATGGCCAGACGGGTGTGGACCAGCACTACCGGAGGAGCCGTGGCAGCAGGGTCATCAATCTCCACACAGCCGCTTCCATCCGGTCCCCGATGTCGCAGAGCGGCGAGCATCCGCTGAGCCGCAGGGCGGGCTAATTCGAGAGGGACGCCGAGGATACCGCCAATTCCGCACATCAGGGGTTACCCCCAGGCGATGGTTCCACCAACCGGGAATAGGTGGAAGCGATGATACGGGCGTGTTCAGCCCAGGAGAAACGGCCCGCATGGGCCAACCGTTGGGTCCGTGGTGGAGCCCAGTCCGGCTGCTGCAACAGTCGCACCAGGGTGGCTGTCCAGACCGGGATGTTCCCCACGGGGCAATACACGGCGGCGGACCCGCCTGCTTCCCGCACCGCCGGCAGGTCAGAGGCCACCACGACCGCCCCGCAGGCCAACGCTTCGATCACCGGCAGTCCGAACCCTTCCGCGTCACTGGTCACCAATACCGCGGCAGCCCGACGATACAGCTCCGCCAATTGCTCCCGACTCAGGCCACGCACCTGGGTGATGTGGGAACCTAAACCCAAACGTCGGATCTGAGCCAGACACGCGGCCGGCCAGGGACCACCCACCTGAACCAGACGTAACGCCGGCAGATGCAGGCGCACTGCGGCGAAAATGTCCAGCAGCAGGTCGAGTCGCTTGCGAGGACTGTTACTGCCTACGTGTAACAAATACGGCGGGTCCGTAGAGAGGGGCAAAGGAACCGGTGTAGCCGGTGGCTGGGGTGTAAACTCCGGTGCGACTCCCAGGGGAGCGTGTACCAACCGCTCCTGGGGCACCAGGCCGTAGCGGAGCAATTCTTCGCCGGTGTGCCGGGAATTGTAAAAGACGACCGCCGCTTGACGGAATCCATCCAATACATGCTGCACCAGGCGGCAAAACCAACGCGGGCGCGGTTCTCTATCAGGTTGGAGCAGGCAGCGGAAGGCGTTGAGATCGTGGCAGTAGACACCGGCCCGACCACCAGGCACAGCATGAACCAGATGGGCATAGCTGTGATCGACGATGTGCACGAAGTCCACACGTGACGCCACTCGGCAAACATGGCGAGGCAGCAACAGGTAACGGTTGACAAAACGATCGGCGTTGAAGCCGGTGCGACTGGTGCAGGGCCAACGGCTCAGCAGCCGGCGAAAGGGCGGAGCCACTTCTGTTACCTGAAGCAATTCCTTGGGCAAATGCATCAGCAGTTGGTCGGCACACAGATCCATGCTCAACCAACCCTCGGCCCGGTAATCACGCACGACGGCGAGCCGCAGGGCCGCGGTCACACCGGCTCGGCGGTTCAATTCAGCAACTCCTCGAAGAAGTCCAGGTGCTGGCGGGCCACCACTGGCCAGGCAAAGCGGGCATGCACCCGTTCCCGGCCTCTGGCCGCCAGCTCCGCCCGCTGAGCAGGGTTTTCCAACAGGGTGGACAAGACGCTGACCCAAGCCTGAACATCAGCTTCCGGGACCACCATCCCGGCGTCTCCGATGACGAACGGGATTTCCCCGGAATCACTGCCCACCACCGGCACCCCACAGGCCATCGCCTCGATGAGCATCCTACCGAACTGTTCCCGCCAACGCCGGGTGGTCTGGCTGGGTGCGGTGAGAATATCCATGGCGTTGAGATAAGCCGGGACCTGGTCGTGGGGCACCCCTGTGACGACGCGGACCCGCGAGTCGGGGAACCGTGCAGCCCAGGACCGTAACTCGCCTTCGAGGTCACCACCGCCGACAAACAGAACCCGCCATGGAACGGATATCCACTCGAGGACCTGCATCAGCAGGTTCAAACCTTTCTCCGGGACAAAGCGGCCAAGATAGCCGACCACCGGCGGACCCGTGTCCGTCCAGCCCAGCGACTGTCGGATAGCGTTTCCGGCAGCTCGGTCCGGGCGGAACACATCCACATCCACCCCCAAGCCGACAATACAATGCGGTTTATCGGCGTAACCCGGTCGCCCCTGCAAAGTGGCCGCCACCGTTCGACCAGCAGCAATCCAAGCTCTGGCTCGCTGAAGGGCAAACCGTTCCAGTTGGCGAAACGGGGGTGGATAGCACTTGGGAATGTTCTGGAATGTGTAGTACACCAACGGGCGCTTTCTGCTCCAGAAGGCGATTTGCCCACCGGCTAGCACGTAAGGCTCTTCCCAGCAGTGGATGAGGTCCCAGGGCTCGGATAAGAGTCGCCGCAGCAAGGCACCGTAGAATAACAAATGGGGAGAAGTGGTCAGGTAAGCGGAGATCGGAATCAGGCGGGCAGCTTCCTGAGGGAACGACTCAAGGGTAATCGGTCGCAAGTCGGCACGCATGAACTTCGGAGCGGCGACGGTCACCTCCCAACGCTCGGCTCCGACTCGGGCCATTTCATGGGCCAGACGCCGGTTCAGGGCGACAACATAAGAGTGACCGATGCTCAGGAGCCGCCGCGGGCGGTTCATCTCGGTTCCCGTAAGCGTGCAATCGTGTGTTCCAAGGCGAACCTGTGACGGTACAATTCGGCGCCACGCTGTCCCAGGGCGTACCGTCGGGCGGAATCATCCAGCAACGCCATGACGCGATCGGCAAGTGCCTCAGGATCGGGGCTAGAGGCAACTGCAACCACTTCGTCGGTCCAAAATCCTTCGCTCAGCGTTCCTCGGTTGCTGACGATCGGTACGCCGTGGGCCAGGCCGGCCATGACGGTAGTCCTTCGACTAGTAACACCATCCGGATAGGGTTGAAGGAGCAAATCACAGATTTGCAGATGAAGCGACACCGCTTCGTCACTGGTTTCTGCTAAGACGTGGAGGCGACCGGCCAGCATGGGTTCGGCTGGGAGCAATTGCTGGCAGAACTCGGCGGCCCGGCGACCCAGTAACAGGAAATGAACATCCGTCCGTTGTCGGGCAATCTGCTGCAGGGTGGGTATCAGCAAGCGACTGATCGCGGGGCCATAAGTGCCGAAATGACCGACAAGGGGATTGTGCGGGGGGGCATAGCGGAGTCGCAAGGCGGCGGTGATAGAGGGATTGTGGTAAACGGGGATGTTGCTCGGTACGGGCAGCCACTCGATCGAAGTGCAGCGGGGGGCACAGCGGCGTACAAGCATTTCCCAAGCCGGTGTGGCGACGAAGATGCGTTGGGCTGCCGATACCAGCAGGCGGGCCATCAGCCGGTGCACACCAGCCAGCAGCATGTATTTCGCCGGCCGCCACGAAAAAGGGAAGGCCACCTCATGGAACATGACCCACAGCGGTGCGATTCGCTTCGCCCGGAGGGCCAGCCACGCGGCGAAGGGCAGGTTCATCGCCTTGTAACCGAAAGCATGGGGAGTGTATTGCAGCAACAACCGATCGGGGCGGAGTCGCTGCAAGTGATGGTCTAGCCACCACAATGAGCGCAAACGGTAATGGTCTGGCAGGCTCCAAGTGGTAACACCGGATTCGGATCGAGGGGAACCGGGAGCACAGACGTAAACGCTATCCCCCTGTTCAGCCAATCCGCAGGCCAGCAGCCGGCAATAGGCGCTCACCCCTCCCAGCCGCGGAGGGTATTCACCGGTCAAGATCACCCACCGCTGTCTCATCGGGGTGTACCGAGATTTTTTGGGTTTCCATTGGCGATTCCGAAGCCGAAGTCCCGGACCAGCTATTGTTACCAACTGTCGGTCCGGAGCGAGGGGATTTCCACCACGATCACCCTCCCCATCACACATGACCCTCGGTTTCCTAGGCATCTGCATCTCAAGAAAATCGGGTTACACCCTGTCATCGGGATAGCAATTGGAAGAGTTCACGCCGATCGGCCTTGCTCAGCACACCCCAACCCATGATGGCACCACTGACGGCGGCGGTTACCAGCAGATGTCCCCCTATCATAAGCCAATGAGTTGGTAACGAAGGTGTGCCCAGTAGGGCTACCCACATCTGCGGCGGAAAAGTGTCGGCCCACAAAAATAACAGACTTCCCAACGGCACAGCAATCAGCAGCGGTAGCAGCACCGCTTGCAGCAGCAGACGCAACGGTGTACAGAACTCTTGTTGCAACAGTATCGCCATCCAGCCCAGATGCACCACGGCATACCCGACAGCGGAACCGATGGCTGGCCCTGCTACACCCCACATCCAGGTACCTCCCACGCTGACCGCGACGTTAACCACCGTGCCCACTACCATGACCGGCACCAATCGATGCACCCGGCCTAAGGTGACCAATGGCCACCCCCACAAGGCGATCACTCCATGTAACCAGACGAACACCGCCGTGGCCACCGTCAATAGATGTCCCCCATACCGGTGATCGCCTACCCACACCGTCACAAAAGCTGGCGTACAGGCCATAACTGGCACCACCAGCAGCCCCATCAACGCCCCGCTCCAGCGAGTCAGCTGGATCAGCCGTTGGTTGAATCGCTCGGTTTCCCCGCGGTGGTATAAATCGGCCAAAGCGGGCCAGACGGCCGTCCCCGCCGCGAGAATCTGCATGTCCACCACCAATAGCAGCCGCTGGGTCACCGTGAACACCACCGCCGCTACAGGTCCCAGGATCAACCCAATCACGATGGTGTCGGACATCAAGCTCAAGCGGCTGCACAAGTTGAAGATGAACATCGCTCCACTGAAGACGCTCGGCAATACCACCACCTGACGCCAGCCTGCCAGGATTTCGGGATAGCGGCGTACTCCTTGCCAGGTCAACAACAAGGAGGCTGCCCCGCTTCCGGCCACCGTAGCCAGAAACAGTCCGGGTACACCGCTGCCCATGGCAGCCAACCCTACCAACAGCCCCCCTGTCAATCCGTGTTGCACCACGCTGGCCCACTGCACCCAATACCCCCGCTGGCTGGCTTCCAACAAGGGACGGAACACCAGCAACGGTCCCCACAATCCTCCCAGCAAACTCACCCATAACCCCACCTGCAATTCAGACCTGATTTCGGCGGACAAGGCCGGCAGCAAATAGGGTACTACCCACGACAGTCCAAAAATGCACACCCCTCCCAGAATGGCCAGCCGTAATCCTCCTCGTATGCCAGCATGGACAACTGCCGCCACCTCCTGACGATCCCCACGTGCGATTGCCCGGGCTAACGCTACCTGTAACCCTCCCATCAAACCGAAGTCCAGCAGAGCCACATACCCCACCCATTCGACCGCCACGCGGTAGGCACCGACGCGTTCGTCTCCCAGCCATCGGAGCAACAAGGGGGTCGTGATCAGACCGACCAGTATGCCTGTCACTCCACCCACCACTGCACTCAGGTAAGTCCGGACGGCCAGTTGCCGGCGGCTCATGAGTCGAACCCCTGACCATAGATACCCAGCAACCGACGATAAACTGCCACAGTTTCCCGAGCCGTCTTGTTCCAGGAAAAATCCTGAGAGCGAGACCGGGCCCGCCGGCGTAACTCCTCGCGGAACACTCCATCCTCAGCCACACGGGTCAACAAAGCTGTCAGTTCTGATGGATGGTCCAACGCGAAGGTCTCGCCGCCGTTACCGGCGATCTCCGGCAGGCTCGTCGCTCGCGCCACCAGCACCGGGCAGCCGACTGCCATCGCCTCGCACACTTGAAGGCCGAAGCCCTCCGGCGGGCAGATCGTGCCCGGAAGCTGTGCCGCGATATCCGGGTGAACACCCGGCGGGAGCGGAACCCAGCAGAGCTTCGTGGGCAACTGCCGGGCCAGCTCCCGCGCCAAGCTGACCGAGTAGCGGTTGTATCCCACCATACTCGGCAGG
>Ga0272447_1000850_pt1 | contig 21288 bp, 22 predicted proteins | sample YNPCB0133_FD_194589 | JGI IMG/M metagenome (GOLD analysis project Ga0272447, IMG submission 194589) | Hot spring microbial mat communities from Yellowstone National Park, WY, United States - YNP-CB-013-3 | ecosystem: Environmental > Aquatic > Thermal springs > Hot (42-90C) > Sediment | place... | reverse complement strand
TCAAGCACAGAATAAAGAGGTTCTACAAGAGGTTTCCTTGGAATGCTAAGTATGAAACCGTCTATAGATGGTTCGCCTCTTTTATTGTCATTTATACCATCATGGAGCTAAAAAGTTGACATCCTCTCTCTTCGTTTAGTCCTAAATCTTCCCATGTCTCTTCTATGATCCTATCAACCCCTGGAATTTGCTTCTTTGCCTCTTTTATTATATCCTCAGGGCTGTAATATCTTCTGTTAGGCATTGAAAGGATTATAACCGAGCCTAGTTCCTGTTTATGGATGGGATGGGAGGAATTCCGCAAAAATAGTTTAAAATTTTAAACCTCGGCAGAGGCTATGGCTGAAATTTCCCTTGAGGAGAAGGATATTATAAAAGCCCTTAGCAAAAAGCCTCTGCACTTTAACGAGCTTGCCCACCTTTTGTCTTTGGACAAAAAGGGTAGAAAGGCGTTAAAAAAGCTGTTAAAAAAGCTAAAAAAGGAAGGAACCATTATGGTAGATGGCGGAAGGTATAGGTTGGCGCAGGAGGAGGTGGTGGCAGGCACAGTTTTGGCAAATCCCAACGGCTTTGGCTTTCTTGAGGTGGGAGAAGGTAAAAAGGATGTATACATACCACCCTTTGAGATGGAGAGGCTCTTGCACGGAGACAGGGTCAAGGCTAAGGTGGTGGAATTCAAGGGCAAAAAGGAAATAAGGGTGCTAAAGGTTCTAAAGAGGGGCACAAAGGAGTTGGTCTGTTCTATAAAAAAAGAAAAGGGACAGTGCGTAGGAGTTCCCTTGGACCAGAACAGCTTTCACCGGGTCTTTTTGCCAAAGGATGCCTGCAAGGAGTTAAAGGAAGGCACCGTAATATTGGCGGAAATTATGCGATACCCTTCCAAAGAAAGCCCAATGTTGGGCAAAGTTAAAAAGGTCCTTGGGCACCCGACGGAAAAGAACCTCATAGTGGATATAATCATCCACAAGTATAAGCTACCTCAGGATTACGAGCCGGAAGTTCTAAAGGAAGCCCAAAATCTCTTCATAGATTGGGAGAAGGAGCTCAAGAGAAGAAGGGACCTAAGGGATCAGGTATGCTTTACCATAGACCCACCAAAGGCAAGGGACTTTGACGATGCGGTCGCCATAGAAAAAACACCCGAGGGGAACTACCGCCTTTGGGTGCATATAGCGGATGTGTCTTACTTTGTGGAGGAGGGCTCCGCCCTTGACAAAAGCGCCTTTGAGAGGGGCTTTACCTTTTATCTGCCCGACAGGGCAATCCACATGCTACCGGAGAGGCTCTCTGCGGACCTTTGCAGTCTAAAGCCCAATGAAGACAAGCTTGCCTTTACCTGTGAGATGGTCTTTAGCCCAAAGGGAGACCTGCTATGGTATGACATCTACGAGAGCGTAATAAGAAGTAAGGCAAGGCTAACATACGACGAAGCCCTGCGACTTATCGTGGGAGACCCAGCCCTTGAGAAGAAGTATCCAGACCTTGTAGAACCACTCAGGCTCATGGAAAACCTATACCGGATTCTCTCTTACAGAAGGTGGGAGAGGGGTAGCATAGACTTTGACCTGCCAGAGGCAGAGTTGATCGTAGATGAATATGGAGAACCTACAGCCATAGTGCCCTATCAGCGCCACATAGCCCACCGAATTATAGAGCACTTTATGATCTCCGCCAACGAAACGGTGGCAAAGCATCTTACCAGCATGGGCTATCCCTGCCTTTATAGGGTTCATGAAAAGCCAGACCCAAAAAAGGTGGAAAATCTACTGGAGATATTAGAGGGGCTTGGCTACAAAGTCAAAAGGTTTTCCCTTGAGCCCAAGTTTTTCCAAAAGATAATCGAGGATTTTGAAGGCAGGGATGAAGAGCACTTGGTTAGATTTTTGACCTTGCGTAGTATGATGAAGGCAAGGTATTCTCCACACAATTTGGGACACTTTGGGCTTGCCAGCGACGGATACGCACACTTTACCTCTCCCATAAGAAGGTATGCGGACCTGGTGGTTCATAGGCTTTTGAAGAAAGCCCTTAGAGGAGAAAGTATAGACTACGAGCGGACGGTTAGCTACTTGGAAATGGTGGGAGAGCACCTTTCCCTACAGGAGGAGTTGGCGGAGGATGTGGAAAGAGAAGCCATAGACCGGTTAAAGGTGAGGCTCATGAGGGCACACATAGGGGAGGACTTTGAGGGCATAATAACGGGCGTGGTATCCTTTGGCTTTTTTGTGGAGCTCAAAGATTACTTGGTGGAGGGTTTGGTCAATGTGGCGTCTTTGGAGGAGGATGAGTTCATATACGACGAAAAAGCCCATCGGCTTGTGGGCTACAGAACGGGCAAGGTCTATCGCTTGGGAGACAGGGTCAAGGTAAAGCTAACATCCGTGGATGAGGAGAGGGGTAGGCTAAACTTCGTCTTGGCGGAGGCTCAAAAGCCTTCATAAGCCTTTACGTAGAGTTCGTGGATGTCCTCCATGGTGGGCTCCACCGGGTTTATGGGAAAGAGCCCCCTTGAGAGCATGTATGTATCTTCTGTTAGCCTCTCTAACTTTTCCCTTTCCACGCCCAACCCTTTGAGAGAAACCCTCAGTCCCACCTTTTCCAAAAGCTCAACAACCGCATCCACAGCTTTTTCGGGCTTTGGTTCGTAGCCCATAATCTCTGCAAACAAGGCGTATTTGTGTGGGTTCCCTCTATAGTTGAAGGCGGTTATTGCCGGGGCAAGCGCCGCAAGTCCCTCCGCATGGGCTACATTCGGATAGTGGGCGGAAACAGGGTGTTCCATGCCGTGTATTAGGGCTACCCTCTTTTTGTCTATGGCTATACCTGCCAGCATGGACGCATAGCCCATCCACTCCCTTGCGGTTAGGTTCTCCGGCTCATTAACCGCCACCGGTAGCCATTCTTTTATTATCTTCAGGGCTTTTACTGCTAAATCGTCCGCAAAGCTGTTTTCCACCTTGTTGGTAAAGGATTCAAGGGCATGGATAAAGGCATCCACTCCAGTGATGGCTGTTAGCCTTGGGCTCATGGAAAGGGTCAGGGTTGGGTCTATGATGGCAACCTTTGGATAATTTAGGGAGTGGGAAATCACCAACTTCTCCTTTCTCTTTGGGTTTGATATAACCGAGTATCTGTTTACCTCACTACCCGTGCCCGCGGTGGTTGGTATGCATATTACCGGTCTGTTGAGGTAGGGAATGAGCCTAGGACCTTCTGGATAGTTCACATAATCCCATGCGTAGCCTTCGTTGGAGGAAACAATGGAAACCGCTTTGGCGGTGTCTAAGGCACTTCCTCCCCCTAAGCCCACTATGTAGTCTATTTTGTTTTCCACCACCAGGGCGCTCGCTTCATTTACCATATGGTCAGTAGGGTTTGGCTCCACACGATCGTAAAGGATCACCTCCTCCGCACCCCATCTTTTGAGGGAATGCATTGCCCTCTCTAAAGCTCCGTTCTCTTTGGTGCTATTTTTACCGGTTATGATTATTGCCCTGTAGCCGTATCTTTTGGCAACCTCTCCTAAGGTATCTAACCTCCCACTTCCGAAGAGGACCTCAACGGGCAGGTAAAAATCAAACCTCATGCCTCCGTAATATCTTCCCTCTGAATTTCCATCTCTTCCGGCAGTGTGCCTTCAAAAATAATGGGTGTATAGGTAGGCACTATGCCCTCCTCTTCTGCTTTTTCTGCACAGACCGCATGATATCTGGTCCAAGGTATAGCTAACAGTCTCTCATACTCTATGTACTCTCCGCAGTATTCACATACACCGTAGGTGCCCGCCCGAAGCTTTTGCAGTGCATAGTCTATTTCCCTTATTATGAACATCTCCCTTGCGGAAAGATTATCAAGGACCTCTTGGGTGTAAGTCATTTGGCTCAGGTCCTCTTGGTCCCCCGGCTCCCTTATCTGCTCTCCGATCCTACTCTGCGTATCTTCAATTTTTCTGAACCTTTCCAAGAGCTTTGCCCTTTCTTCTTCAAGCCTTTCTTTTAAAACCCTTAACTGTTCTGGCGTCAGCATATTAAACCTCCTTGTTTTCTGATTATAAGGGATATAATATATATCTCTCACTCTTTTGGAGGTGCAAAAATGAAGAAGGGTATCCATCCTGAATTGAAGCCTACCACCTTTGTGTGCGGATGTGGGAACACCTTTACACTGCTTTCCACAAAAGGTGGCACTGTCTATCTTGAAGCATGCAACGCTTGCCATCCCTTCTATACGGGCAAGTTGAGGATAAAACCCTTCCTGCTGGAGACCGCAGGAAAGTCCGTCAATGCTTCATAAGGACTTAGAGGAAAGGCTAAGGGTATTACACCAAAAATATCTTCAGCTTCAGGCTAAGCTCTCAAACCCAGAGACCCTAAAGGACATAGACCTTTACTCCAAGCTCAGCAGGGAATTCAAGGAGTTGGAGCCTGCCTACGAGGCATACAACAAATATGCAAAGATAAAGAGGGAAATTGAATCTGCCAAGGAGCTTTTGGAAAACAAGGAGTTTGAAGATTTAGCAAAGGAGGAGATCAAAAGGTTAGAGAAAGAAAAGGAGGAGATAGAAAGGGAGATAAAACGGCTGTTGGTTCCAAAGGATGAAAGGGACGCCAAAAATGTTATACTGGAGATCAGGGCTGGGGTTGGTGGCGAAGAGGCTGCCCTTTTTGCTGCCGACTTGCTGAACATGTATCAAAAGTATGCGGAGGAGAAAGGTTGGAAGTTTTCCATACTGAGCGCCCAAAAGACAGGGCTCGGAGGATACAAGGAGGTTATAGCCCTAATTGAGGGTAAGGACGCTTACGCAAGGTTAAAGTATGAAAGTGGGGTTCATAGGGTCCAAAGGGTGCCAAAAACAGAAGCGGGAGGAAGAATACACACTTCCACCGCCACGGTGGCTGTTCTTCCAGAGGCGGACGAGACAGAGGTGCAAATAAACCCGGAGGACCTGAGGATAGAAACCTTTCGTGCCAGTGGTGCGGGTGGGCAGTATGTGAATACCACTGAGACTGCAGTCCGGATCACCCACATACCTACGGGGATTGTGGTCTCCTGCCAAGACGAGCGTTCCCAATTTCAGAATAAGCTAAAGGCTATGAAAATACTCTACGCAAGGCTAAAGGATTACTACGAGAGGCAAAAAGAAGAAAAGATCGCACAGGAGAGGAGGGAGCAGGTGGGAACTGGGGAAAGGAGCGAAAAGATCAGAACCTACAACTTTCCACAAAACAGGGTTACAGACCATCGCATCAACTACACCTCCCATCGCCTTCAGGACATCTTAGAAGGAAAGCTTGATGAGATCATCTCCGCCTTAGAGGAGCACGAGATGGAGGAAAAACTGCGCGCCTCACTGCAAGAGGTTTAGTATGGACCTCAAAGAGGTAGTAAAAAAACTTGACATAGTGGATGTGATCTCCTCTTACATAGACCTTGAGAGAAGTGGCAACAACTACAAGGCAAGGTGTCCCTTTCACCCGGACGATACTCCCTCTTTGTATGTATCTCCCTCAAAGGGTATATGGAAGTGCTTTGGTTGTGGTGTGGGGGGCGATGCAGTAAAGTTTGTAGCACTCTACGAAAACCTGACCTATACGGAAGCCCTCTTGGAACTGGCAAAGAAGTATAAACTACCCGTCAAGCTGGAGCGCAAAAGAAAGGACGAAAACCTTTTGAACACCCTTAACCTGGTGGCAGAATACTACCACAGAAAGTTAAGGGAACATCCAAAGGTGGTGGATTACCTCAAAGAGAGGGGTATATCAGAGAGGACTGTAAAAAAGTTTAGGCTTGGATACTCGCCCTCCTCGGAGGAGCTTTTGGACTTTCTGAGGGAAAACCAGCTGTTATCCACCTACGAGAAGACGGGCAACCTTTTAAAGATAGACGAAAAACACTACAAAGACCTCTTTGCGGGCAGGCTCATCATTCCCATAAGGGACCAAAGGGGAAACACCGTTGGCTTTGGTGGTAGAACTTTGACGGGCACGGGTCCCAAATACATAAACTCTCCCGAGACGGAGTTCTTCAAAAAAAGGGAAATTCTCTTTGGCTTTTATGAAGGGCTTGACTACATAAAGGAGAGGAAGAGGGCGATCCTTGTGGAGGGATACTTTGATGTGATGAGTATGCATCAGGAGGGTTTTCAGGAGGCGGTGGCGGTGATGGGAACCTCCTTTGGGCAAGAGCACGCAAGGCTTTTGTCCGCTTATGTGCAAGAGGTGGTGCTACTGTTTGATGGAGACCAGGCGGGCAGGAGGGCAATAAGGCAAACTGCACCCTACCTTTTAAGGGAAGGACTAAAGGTAAAGGTCCTCTTGCTCCCAGAGGGAGAAGACCCAGACACCTACGTAAAAAAGTTTGCCAGTGGGTTGAGAGCATCCATAGAAAACGCAGAGGAGATCTTTGAAAGCCTTTTAAAAGAAAACAGCAAGCAAGCCTTGGAGGATTACCTTTATTTTTGTGCCTTTGTAAAGGACAAAGTCCGACAGATGGAACTTTTGAGCGTGCTTTCAAAAAAAACAAACCTACCAATGGCGGTTCTAAGAGAGAAGATCGGAGAGCATCTCTCCCGTCAAAGGTATTTAGAAAGCTCAAGGGAGGGACAAAAGCTCAGCTACCACGAAAAGGTATTCCTATATGGGCTATACATAGGGCTTGGTAGCGATGAACTCTTAAAAAAGCTTAACCTTTCCCCCTACGCCATGGAGTTGGCGGAAGCCATAATCAGAGGAGACTATCACCTTGTCCCCGAGGAGATTAAAAGACAGGGCTTTTATGACCCACAGAGGGCTTTTGAGGAGAGCCTAAAAAAGCTAACGCCAGACCCAAGTGTGGAGGAGGATGTTAGTTTGGAAAAGATAAGGAGCAAGAAAGACCCCGTCAGGCTCAGGGGAAGGGGGAATGTATAATTACTGCCTTCGGCTTTCCTTTGTGGGCACCCACTTTCACGGTTGGCAGGTGCAACCGGGCTTAAGGACGGTGCAGGGAGTTATAGAGAAGGCGCTTGACGAGTTATTTGGAGAGGGCATAAGACCGACGGGCTGCTGCAGGACTGATGCGGGCGTGCATGCCAAAGACTACATAGCAAACTTCAAAGCTTCAAAGTTTTTTCCTCTGAATAATCTCCTGAAGGCACTAAATGCCCTCTTGCCAGAGGATGTGGGAGTTTCTGAGGTGTGGCTGGCGGAAGAAAACTTTAACGCAAGGTATTCGGTAAAGGGCAAGCTCTACATATACAGGGTTTATCCTTCCCACGCAAGGAATCCCTTTTTGGAGCCCTTCCTTTGGAGGATACCTTATACTTTAAGACTTGAGGATATGAAGAGGGCTTGCGGGCTATTTTTGGGTGGGCATGACTTTTCTGGCTTTGCCAAGCTGGAGGGAGAGGAGGACCCCTTTGTGGAGATTGAAGAGTGCGAGGTGGTGGAAAATGAAGGCGTAGTGGAGATAAGGGTTAGGGCAAGGAGATTTTTAAGATACATGGTAAGGCGTATGGCGGGTGCCCTTATATACTTGGGAATGGGTAAGCTTTCCTTAGAAGACATAAAAGAGTTTTTAAAGGGAAAAAAGTGCCCCTACACTGCCAAGGCAAAGGGCTTAACCTTAGAGAAGGTTTTTCTATGAAGGAGCTTTATTTTAAAAGGGCAAGACAGTTCTTTTTTGCCACTTTGGGCTTTGTTAGCCTTGTTTTCTTTGCGTGCCTTCCCCTGTATCCTTACTTTAAACTGCCTTTGCATCCCAACTTGGTTTTGGGTATGCTTGCCTTTAACCTGCTCTTGGGTGTGATCTTTATTTCCTTAGCCCTGTTTTTGCGTAAAAGGTTGTTTCCCATTAAAGTGGAAGAGCCCTACTGGAGCCAGAGGGCAACCGCCCGCTACTTTTGGCTCTACTTTTTGGTGTGTATTCCCTTTGCCTTTAGCTTTTTGGTTTTTATAGTCTTTGCGAGCCTTGCCCTTTTGATTGAAGGCTACCTGCTAACGGTTTTTGGTTTAATATTATTAAGACCAAGAGAGGAGGACATAAGATGACGAGGGAAGAGATCATCCGAAAGCTTCTCCAAGAGGACAAGGAGTTTAGGTATCACTACGAAAAGCACGAGGAGCTTGACAAGCAAATAGACAAGTTAGAAAAGCATCATCCCATGACCCACGACCTGGAGATGGAACTGGAAAAGCTCAAAAAGGAGAGGCTCTATCACAGGGATATGATGGAGTTGAAAATTCAGGAGTTTTTAAACAGTCAAGAAGTTTAAGTGCATTCGCCCGCAATGTGCCTTCCGCTGTCTAAGTTTATGATCTCGCCGGTCATGGTCTCTACCCTTAGCAAATATTTTGTTAGCTCCACCGCATCCTCCAAGGATACCTCCCTCTTTAAGGGCGTTTTTTGTATGTAGGCGTCCCACCTTTCTTGGGAAAAGTCAGGAGGCTTTAAGGTGGGACCCAAGGCTATGCCATTTACCAAAATGTGCGGTGCCAACTCCTTTGCCAGAACCTTTATGGCAGTATGTAGTGCCCCCTTGGCAAGGAAATAGGCAGAGTAGTTTTTGTATGGTGTGGTGTTGGCAGCCCAATCGCCAAAGGCAACCACCCTTCCCTTGGGACTTTGGCTGTTCCTTTGCATATACTTGGCACATTCTTTTGTCAAAAACAAAAAGGCAGTGGCTATGGGCATAAGGTGGTTCATAAAATCCTCAAGGCTAAGGCTTTCTAAGGGAGTGGGATAGTAAGGGCTCGCCAAGTGCAAAAGGGCATCCAACCTTCCGAACCTCTCCACCGTCTGAGCCACCACCCTTTGGTAGGAGGAGAAGTCCGAAAGGTCAGCCTTTATTCCTTCCACCTCTCCGTCCCTTTTTAATTCATCCACTACCTCTCGGGAGGTGTGATAAACCACCGCCAATTGCCAACCTTCCTTCAAAAGCCCTTTGGCAACTTCAAAGCCCACACGCCTTGCACCGGTTATTAGGGCAACTTTTTGCATTTGGTTTATAATTATAGACTAAGGCGCATAGCTCAGTAGGCAGAGCGCTGGCCCGACACGCCAGAGGTCGGCGGTTCGAGTCCGCCTGCGCCTATTTACCAATTTCCTAAAAGGCTTCCAAAGCCCTCAAAGAAAGCCCTTATCAACTTTTCGGAGGGTTGCAACTGCACCACCGTATAGCCATCCCTCCTTCCAACCCGCACACCCTCCCTTAACTCGGTGGGAAGCACAGAAAAGAGATGACTGTTTATAACCGCAGAAAGACCGGAAAATTCTTCCATATTTTCCCTTTGCGTGCTGATAAGCAGGTCAAAGTTTCCATCTTCAACCACATCCCCCTCAAGCTTTAGAACATACTCTTTTATAAGTTCCCTAAACTCGCCCTTTATGAAAACCTTCTTACCTTTCAAGGGTTTGCCCCATTGGGATTTTCCCCCAGACTTTTCCAATAGCTTGATTTCCTCTATGACCATGCTATCGTCCAAACCTTTGCACATATCATAGACCGTCAGAAGGGCTACGGATACCGCAGTGAGCGCCTCCATCTCATAGCCCGTTTTTGAGGTGCCAAGCACCAAGGAAAAGACCTCCAAACGGTCTTCGCCCAGCTTGACGTCAAGCTCCGCATGTTCCAAGGGAATGGGATGGCAGAAGGGTAAAAGCTCCCCGGTTTTTTTCACAGCCATCAAGCCAGCAATCTTGCAAGCACTTAACACATCCCCCTTGGGCACCGTGCCCTCCCGGATCCTTTTAACAGTCTCTTTCTTCAAAGAGATCCTGCCGTAAGCCCTTGCCAGCCTTAAAGTTATTGGCTTTAAGGATACATCCACTGTGCGCATCATCCCTTTAAAGTCCCCACAGGTTTTAATCTTAACACAAGTTTGGCAATGCCCAAGCTATCCACAACCCTTACCACCTCGGACACATCCTTGTAAGCCTGCGGGATCTCCTCTGCCACGGTTCCCTTGCCCCTTGCCACCACCACCAAGTCTCCCAGCACCTTTTCTAAGCCCTCCCTTCTCACAAACTCCTTTGCTTTGGTCCGGGACATGAGCCTGCCCGCACCGTGGCATGCAGTCCCAAAGGTAGTCTCCATGCTCTTTTCCTGCCCTACCAACAGGAAGGAATACCTTCCCACATCACCGGGTATTAACACAGGCTGACCCAGTTCTCTGTAGGCGGGTGGCACCTCCGGATTGAAGGGAGGAAAAGCCCTTGTGGCACCCTTTCTATGAACCACCAGCTTTAAAACACTTCCGTCAACTTTATGCCTTTCCAACTTGGCTATGTTGTGGGCTAAATCGTAAATAAGCCTGTAGCCCAGTTCCTTCCAAGAAAGACCAAAGAATCGCCTTATGGTGTCTGCAGTCAAAAAGCCCAAGATCTGTCTGTTGGCAAAGGCATAATTGGCGGCGCTGTTCATGGCGGAAAAGTAGGCTTGACCCTCGGGAGAGCTAAAGGGCATGCAGGCAAGTTGCATATCCGGTATGTCTATGTTGTATTTTTTAAGGGCGTCCTTTGCGGTTTTTAGATAATCCACGCAGACCTGATGTCCAAATCCCCTTGAACCCGAGTGCACCATAATGCAAACCTGACCGAGCCTCAGTCCCAAACGCTCCGCAATATCCTCGTCGTAAATCTCATCTACTGCTTGCACCTCCACAAAGTGATTGCCCGAGCCCACCGTTCCAAGCTCATCGGAGCCTCTCTCGTAGGCTTCCTTTGAAACCTTAGAAGGGTCCGCGTTCGGAAGGGCACCACCGCTCTCTATGTGCTCCAGGTCCTCCAAAAAGCCAAAGCCCTGCTCCACCGCCCAGCGGGCACCCTTCACTGCCACCTCTTCCATCTGAGACTTGGTCAGTTTTATCTTTCCCGTGGAACCCACGCCCGCGGGCACATTCTTGAGCACCTCCTCCATAAGTTCCCTTCTAACCGGGTAGACCATATCCGCGGTAAGGTTCGTAGCTATGAGCCTTACTCCGCAGTTTATATCGTAGCCCACCGAACCAGGGCTGATTATACCCTCCTCAGGGTCCGTTGCCATCACACCGCCGACGGGAAAGCCATAACCCACATGCACATCGGGCATCACGTATATAGCCTTTTTTACCCCCGGCAATGTGCCCGCGTTAGCCGCCTGTCTTATGGCATCCTCCTCCAAGATCTCAAAGAGTCTATCGCTGAGATAGAAATAGACGGGCACCCTTTGCCCTTGAACCGTATTCTCCGGCAGTTTGTAGACAAAAGGCTGAACCTGTACAAGCTGTTCCTTCAGTCCCATGGTAAAATTAAAATTTATGCTTTTGAAAGAGTATAACCCATACCTTGAATACAGGAACGGAGAACTTTTTTTAGAAGGAGTATCCTTGCAAGAGTTAGCCAAGCATTACCGCACTCCTCTTTATGTTTATAGTGCCTCTTACATAAGGGACCGCATTAGGGCTTACAAAGAAGCCTTTCCCAACGCCCTAATATGCTACGCAGTCAAGGCAAACTTTAACCCACATATTGTGGCACTTGCGAAGGAAGAGGGGGCTGGTGCGGACGTGGTTTCTGGAGGAGAGCTGGATAGTGCCCTAAAGGCGGGTGCGGAGCCCTCCAAGATAGTCTATGCGGGCGTGGGAAAGACCTTGCAGGAGATCACCTTTGCGGTGGAGAAGGATATTCTCATGTTCAATGTGGAATCCCACATGGAGCTTGATGTTTTAAATGAAGTGGGCGAGAGGTTAGGCAAAAGGGTCAGGGTTGCCATAAGGGTAAATCCAGACGTGGACCCAAAGACCCATCCCTACATCTCCACAGGCATGAAAAAAAGCAAGTTTGGCATAGACATAAAGCGGGCAAAGGAAGAGTACAGGTATGCAAAGAGTTTGAAAAACTTGGAGGTGGTGGGAATACACTGCCACATCGGTTCTCAAATTCTGGATGTTTCTCCTTACATAGAGGCGGTAGAAAAGGTGGTAGGGCTGTATGAAGAGCTAACAAAAGAGGGCTTTGACATTAAATACTTGGACCTTGGGGGTGGTTTGGGCATAAAGTATCAGCCAGACCAGGCAAACCCGGAACCAGAAGACTTAGCCAAGGCAATCATGCCAAGCTTAAGGGGCGTCCAAGCTAAGCTTATTTTAGAACCAGGAAGGTCTGTGGTGGGAAACGCGGGCATACTCCTAACCCAAGTGCAATTTTTAAAGGACAAAGGGCACAAGCACTTTGTGATCGTGGATGCGGGCATGAACGACCTTATAAGGCCCGCCATATACTCCGCCTATCACCACATCGTGCCGGTGGTAGAAAGGGATGTGAAATACATAAAGACCGATGTGGTGGGTCCTATTTGCGAAACGGGAGACTTTTTAGCCTTGGACAGGGAAATTCCCTACGTGGAAAGGGGAGACTACTTGGCAGTGCTCTCTGCCGGAGCTTACGGTTTTGCCATGTCTTCCCACTACAACGCAAGACCCAAGGCGCGCGAGCTATTGGTGGAAAAGGGAAAGGTAAAGGTGATAAGAAGGCGGGAAACTTACGAGGATATATTCAATGCATGCTTCTCCTGAACCTTTAACCTTGAGTATCATCTGGAGTTCGCTTAGATTTTTGGGACAAAAGTTCCCTTAAGGTTTGTCTAAAGTGGTTGTAAATTAACCTGAAGTTGAATATTGTAGTGTCTTTGATAGAGTTGCTTATGGCATCTTCAAAATATCTGTCCAATTCCTCAACGGACAGTTGGTTTGCTAAGGCTACATTTAAGCAATCTTCCAAATCCTGCTCCGTGCCTCTCCTTAGCTTCATTATGATGAAGTCGTAAGGGCTAAGCACGCTGACCTTTAGCTGGTCGTCCTGATAGATCGTTATAGCCCTGTCCCGATAGCCTTTTGGCAGTGAGATCACGCTCCATCCGCTTATGTTTTCAGACAGGTCGCTTTCAAAACCTCTTTTTTTTAGCTCAAAGTAGACCTCCTCCAAATCACCTCTAACGATCTCTGCGTCTATATCCATAGTTACCCTTGCTCCAACTCCATAATATGGCAAAGCTTGCGCTCCAACCAGAATAATCTCAATAGATTTGCCGGTGTTCTTTGCTATTTCTTTAAAAATTTCAACAACATTTAGCATTCCAAAGCCCTCAAAACCTCAAAAAACTTTCTTATATCCTCTTGTTTTATCTTTTCTTTAACAGTGGGCAGTGGTGTTTTCCTTCTTATGAGATATCTGTAGTTTGAATAGATAACGCAGGCTTTGTGGTAGTATTCAGAAAGTTCAGGGAAAGAACCCTTAAGTTTTTCCCAATCCACTTGGTCGTTGAAGACGATCTCGTAGGGCAAAAGGTTTCTGCCCGCTCTACTGTTTAAAAGCTCTTCTATGCTCGCTTTGTCTTTGTGGTATAGCTTTTTTAGCTTAAGCTCTATAATGTGATCGGTTATAGAGTGTGGCATTTCTTATAAATATAAGCGTCGTTACCTTTTCCCAAGTTCCCAGCCCACAGTGTGGGATTTCTGACTATGCTAATAAAAAGCTTTTGCAAATAGGATTAAAATAAAAAGCGATGAGTGGCAACGAGATTAGAGAGCTGTTTTTAAGCTTTTTTGAAAGCAAAGGGCATACAAGGGTAAAAAGCGCCTCACTTGTTCCCGAGTCGGACCCAACCCTTTTATTTACCAACGCAGGAATGGTGCCCTTTAAGAACGTGTTTTTGGGGCTGGAAAAGAGACCTTATAAAAGGGCGGTTTCTTGTCAGAAATGTTTGCGGGTGTCTGGTAAGCACAACGACTTAGAAAGCGTAGGCTATACCTCAAGGCATCACACCTTTTTTGAAATGCTGGGCAACTTTTCTTTTGGTGATTACTTCAAAAGGGAAGCCATACTCTACGCATGGGAGTTCGTGACGGAGTATCTAAAGCTCCCAAAGAAGAGGCTCTATGTTAGCGTCTTTAGAGATGACGAGGAAGCTTACAGAATTTGGAACGAGGAGGTGGGGCTTCCCTCCGAGAGAATATGGACGCTTGGGGAAGAGGACAACTTTTGGCAGATGGGGGACACTGGACCTTGCGGACCTTCTTCGGAGGTCTATGTGGATAGAGGGGAGGAGTATGGAGAGGAGAGGTTTTTAGAAATATGGAACTTGGTTTTTATGCAGTACAACAGGGATGAAAAGGGCAATTTGACACCTCTTCCCAATCCCAACATAGACACGGGTATGGGGTTGGAAAGGGTCGCGAGCGTTCTGCAAGGGACAAAAACAAACTTTGAGATAGACCTTATAAAACCTCTCATAGATTTTGGGCAGGAAGTCAGCGGTAAGGCTTACGGGGAAAACTTTGAGGATACGGTTGCCATGCGGGTCATCGCAGACCATCTTAGGGCTCTTACCTTTGCCATCTCCGATGGAGTTTTGCCCTCCAACACCGCAAGGGGATATGTGATCAGAAGGATCCTCAGAAGGGCTCTGAGGTTTGGATACAAGCTGGGAATAAGGGAACCTTTCCTCTACAGGGGCGTGGATGTGGTGGTGGATGTTATGAAGGATGCCTATCCGGAGCTTCTTCAGACAAAGGCTTTTGTAAAGGGAGTAGTTAAGGCAGAAGAGGAGAGGTTCTTGCACACCTTTAAAAACAGCATGCCTGTGGCTGAAGAGTTCATAAACACTGCCTTGGAAGAGGGAAGACACCTTTTGAAAGGTGAAGAGGTATTCAAGCTCTACGACACCTACGGCTTTCCCTTGGACCTTTTGGAGGAAATAGCCAAAGAAAAAGGTTTGAGCCTTGATATGGAGGGCTTTGAAAAAGAGATGGAAATTCAGAGGGAAAGGGCAAGACAGAGTTTTAAAATTCAAACCAAAGAGGTTCAACCTATATACCAACACCTCAAAAACATAGGAAGGACCTCCACCTTTGTGGGTTATGAGCAGTATGTAGCCCAATCAAAAGTCATTGCCCTTTTGAAGAATGGAGAGCTCGTCTCTGAACTGAAGGAGGGAGAAGAGGGAGAAGTATTTTTAGACATCACTCCCTTTTATGCAGAAAGGGGCGGACAGATAGGAGACACGGGCAGTATCGAGTCTGCGGGCGGTGTTTTTGTGGTGGATGATACCCAATCTCCTGTAGATGGTGTTATAAGCCACAAAGGAAAGGTGGTGAGGGGAACCCTTAAAGTGGGAGACCAAGTGATCGCAAGCATTGACCGGGAGAGAAGGGAAGACATAAAAAGAAACCACACCGCCACACACCTTTTGCATTCAGCCCTTAGGCTTGTGCTTGGAGAACACGTAAGACAGGCGGGTTCTTTGGTGGCTGACAAATACCTGCGGTTTGACTTTACACACTTTCAGGCTTTGAGTGTGGATGAGCTAAAGAGGGTTGAAGAACTGGTCAATGAGCAGATAAGAAAAAACGAGCCCGTGCTGGTGGAGGAAAAGGATTATAGGGAAGCCATAAAGGAGGGTGCTATAGCCATCTTTGAAGAGAAATACGGAGAAAGGGTAAGGGTGCTGAGCGTGGGGGATTTTTCAAAGGAGCTGTGCGGTGGCACCCATGTGTCAAGGACCGGAGACATAGGCTACTTTAAGATCATCTCCGAATCTTCCATAGGTGCAGGTCTGAGGCGGATCGTTGCAAAAACGGGAAGATGGGCGGTGGAAGAGGCGTTTTTGGAATCCTTGACCTTAAGGCAGGTAGCACAGGTCTTGGGCGTCAGCACAGAAGAGGTGTTGGAAGGTCTCTCCAAACTCCAAGAGAGGATAAAGGAGTTAGAAAGGGAACTGCAAAGGGTAAAGTCTGAATCTGCAAGGAAGCAAGCAAAGGAAAGGATAAAGGAAGAGGGCTTTGGGGAATATACCCTCTTTTATGGAGTTTTGGAAGAGGTGGAGGGAGACCTTCTCCGAGGGTTGGCAGACAAGTTCAGGCAGGGAAGGGCAAAGACAATCGTCTTTTTGGCAAGCAAGAGGGAAGGAAAGCTCTCTACCCTCATTGCCCTTTCCAAGGACTTGGTGGGTAGCCTCTCTGCCAAAGAACTTATAAAAGAGATAGGAAAGGTTCTTGGTGGCGGGGGCGGAGGTAGGGAGGACTTGGCACAGGGTGGAGGCATAAAGCCGGAGAACTTTGAAAAGGCTTTGGAGCTTTTAAAGAAGAAGTTAAGGTGAAAATCCTACTGATAGAAAGCAACCTAATATTAGCAAGCAGGGTCAAAAATTCCCTCAGTGGCTATGAGGTGCGAGTGGGCAAGGATTGGCACGGGGAAGATGTGGTCTTTATAAATGTGGAAGCTAACCCACCGGAGGTCATAAAGGAACTAAAGGAAAAGGGAGCAAAAAGGGTCATAGCCTACTGCGGACACAAAAACATAGGGTTAATAAAGAAAGCTCAGGAACTTGGGGCGGATTTGGTGGTGCCCAACAGCAAAGTGGTGGACGCAAAAAGCTTGCTATGGGAAAACACCGAAGGGGAAAGGTAAAGTTAGAGCATCATCTTCTGGAGGGCTTGGAGGAGTATTTAAAAAAGCTCTCTGGTTTTAGCTCAGTAAAGTCCATAATTCCCGGCAGGATCGTCCGGCAGAACAAGGGCATAGGCTCCAAGGGACTGTTTTTGAAGTACGAAACACCCACCGGCTATAAGCTTTTATACAAGAACGGCACCTCCGTGCAGGAAATTTTTGTAGTTTGCGAAAGGGAAAAATTTTTGGAGGAGTTCAAAGCCACTTTTCTCAATCCTTAAACTTTCCTTCAAAGGTTCTTATATGTTCCAAGAGCTCCTCTTTGCGGTCAAAAAAGATTGCCACATACTGGGCTAATCTCTCTCCAAGCCTTCTGCAAGCTTCTTCCTCCTCCTCGGAGCGAGGCTCACCAGCAACAACCGCACCGTAGTGCAGTGTGAATTTTTTACCCACATAGTCCGTTACCCCAAAAACCAAAAAGCCAAAGTTCATAAGAACGGTTAGAATGGACATGTGGCTGTTCCAAAAATACAAACCCATTGACACACGAGAATTTTAAAGCTAAAATCTAACCCTGATGTTTGTTAGCCTACAGTTCAAGCTTGAACTGAAAAGGGAAGACAAAGAAAAACTCATAAAGCTGATGCGTAAGCAATCCTCTGCCATTCGTGTGGCATACAATATGCTAAAAGAGTTGGAAAAAGAGAAAACAAAAAATCCACATGCCCAAATATATCACAGACTAAGACAGCTATTCCCTGACCTGCCGACAAAATACATTGATTCAGCTATTTATAAAGCTAAGCAATATCCCACAGATAAATCAGTGGTATTTGGAGGTAAAAGGCTTTTTGAAAAACTTTGCAAAAATCACCTTACAGGAAAGGCAAGGGAAAAACTTAAAAAGCAATGGAGAGAATTAAGACAAGGAACACTTATAAGCATTGGGTCAAAATCAGACAAAGGAAACAGATTGACAAGGTTTGAAGATTTAAACGGACAGCTACACCTTAGAATTACCACAGGAAATAGGGAGTTCATCTACGCAAAAGTTTTAAGAGAACCAAGCAATAGTAAAGACAAGTGGATAACATTTATAGCTATGCTTTTAGAAAGCTGGCAAACTCAAAGCTATTTCCCTTATACAGTGGAATTAAAGCTAAGGAATGGAGAAGTTTATGGAAGCGTATCCTTTGAAATTCCAAAACCTGAAGTGAAATACACCAAAGAAAACGGAGTAATAGCCATAGACACAAACGCATCACCCATCCACTTAGCCATAGCGGAAGTGTCAAAAACTGGAGAACTACTAAGCTATCAAACCATCAGCCTACACCACCTTTTAGGACTTTCCCAAAACAGCAAAGACCACCAAGAGTGGATATTGGCACATCAGCTAATAGATTTAGCCATTCAGAAAGGTAAAGCTATAGCCGTAGAAAACCTAAAGAAACTCAAAAGAGGAATGCGTGGAGATGGAAAAGCTGAGTTAAGAAAAAGGCTTCACCAATGGAACGCCAAAAAGTTCTTGCGAAAGCTAAAGAGGGTAGCAATGTTAAAGGGAGTGGAAGTGATAGAGGTCAATCCCGCCTATACCTCAGTTATTGGCATGCTAAAGTATGCACCACAGTTAAGTATAGATAAAGACATAGCTGGTGCTTATGTAATAGGGAGAAGGGCACTGGGATTTAAAGATGACATACCTGAGAATTACGAAAAGCTTTTAAAAGACAAAGCATATTTGGAGTTTGCCCTAAAGAGGTATGAAGAGAGGGAAAGGGAGCTTAGAGAACTTTTAGAGAAGGAAAGCAACGAATACAAGAGGAATGCCTCAGAAAGCGAACTAAAGAATGTCCAGAATGGAAAAAAGCTATTAACTAATCTCGTCCAAAGCCTTCAGAGTGAGCCAAGCGGATGTGAGGGAGCCTATGGAAGGAATCCCGAGCAGGGAAGGGTAGCAAAAACTACCTTTCAAAGTGCTTGGCAAGTTCTGAGGGTAGCCCTCCTCTTCCCTATCCTTGGAAAGGTCTTACCAAGGGACCTTTCTCCTCTGAAGCCAGTGTTGGTGGAAGGGGTGTGGGATAGGGTGAGGAAAGGGTTAGTTCCCTTAGAGGCTGGGGGGACGGTCCCAATAAGGGATTTTTAGAACAGCCTCCAAGGTATGCCATCTTTTCCGTGTTTCCTGTGCTTGAATCATAAAGCACCAACACTTTACCCATAGCAGAACCCCCTAAATAGTTAGCTTAACCACAGACTCTATGTGATAGGTTTGAGGGAAGTTATCCACCAAATGCACGCCCTCTATTTTATATCCACCGGAGGTTAAAACCTTTAGGTCCCTTGCCAAGGTGGTGGGATTGCAAGATATGTATATGATCCTTTTGGGTTTGTTTTGGACGATGAGCTTTGCCTCACCCTCCGAGAGCCCCTCCCTTGGAGGGTCCAGAACCAAAAGGTCTATGACCTCTCCCGCATGGTTTTTAAGGGTGTCTACAGCCTTCTCGTGGGCAAAGGAAACATTGGAAACTTGGTTTAGCTTGGCATTATATATGGCATCCTTGATCGCACTTTGATTGGCATCAGAGCCGAAGAGAAACTCGCAAGTCTCTGAAAGCCAAAAGCTGAAAAAACCCACACCGCTATGAAGCTCAAGGACCCTCTTTGCCCTTTCCCCCTCCGCCACCAATTTGGGAAAATCCTCATAGAGGGTATGATTTATCTGAAAGAAAGAATCGTTGCTAACTCTGAGGATAAACCTCCCGCTTCTAACAAAGGTCCATTCCCTTCCCACCACTGCCCTTTTGATGGGTTTTCCACCAAGCAGAGTATAGTTGCCCAAGCCCACCACCTCTTTAGGCAGGATGTGTTCTTTTAGCTTCCTTAGCTTTTGACTTTCCATAGGGCTAATGGTTATGAGCTTTAAAAGAAATTCATCCTCCTGGGGTGAGTAAAAAACATGGATTTCTTGAAGTTCCTTTACCAATCTTGCAGTTTCTTTCAGGGAGGGTATCAGCTGATTGATCCTTGGATGTGCCAAAAGGCACTCTTCGATGGGCACCAGCTCCCCACTGCCCCAAGTAAAGAAGCCCAAACGCCCATCCCTTATTTTAAACTGAACCCTTGTTCTGTAGCCAAACTCCCCTTTGGAACCAAGAACTCCGCTAACAGAACCCAGTTCTATTTTTCCGATCCTATCCAAGGATTCTAAGAGTATGTCTCCCTTTGCCCTAAGCTGCTCTTGATACTCTATATGCTGCCACTGACAGCCACCGCAGTGGGTGTAATATTTGCATGGTGGTGTTCTTCTCCATTGGGAGCCTATCTTTACAGTCTTTACCACCGCCTCCGTGTAGTCCTTCTTTTCCTTTAGAACTTCCACCTCCACCAGTTCTTTTGGTGCAGCGTATCGGACAAAGAACTTTTTACCCTTAGCGGACCCAAGTCCATAACCACCATACACGAGCTTTTGGACAAACAGGTCTAAACCCATATTACCTTAGTTGGGAAAGCCTTTTGAAATCCTCTTCCGACATTACATCAATATACCATCCCGTTATTCGGTTTGCCAGTTTTACATTGACGCCCCTTTTTCCGATGGCAGAGGAGAGCTTTTCCTTTGGCACAGCTACCTCAACCCTCTTTTGGTTTGGGTCAATTCTAATATCCACCACAGGGGCTGGCGAAAGGCTCTTCCTTACAAGCTCCTCTATATTGTCGGTGTATTTTATTACATCTATCCTCTCTCCCGAGAGCTCTTGGGTTATGGGTGCGATCTTGGAACCTCGCAACCCCACCACCAATCCCACCGGGTCTATGCGTGGGTCCTTAGCCTTTACTAAAACCTTTGCCCTCTCGCCAGGTTCCCGGACAATATTTAAAATCTCCACCTCTCCCTCTTTTATCTCGGAAACTTCCGCCTCCAAAAGCTTTCTCAAAAAGTTAGGGTGGGTTCTGGAGAGGATGATCTCATAAGTGCCTTTCTTTTTGATGACCTTCAAAAGCAGTGCCTTTATTCGGTCTCCCGGTTTGTAGCTTTCCTTGGGTATTTGTTCCCTCTTTGGGAGGACCGCCATAACCTTCCCAAGGTCCACCACCAGATCGCCATTTTCCAGAACCCTACGCACAATGCCTATTACAACCTCGCCCTCCAACTCTATAAACTCTAAGTATCTCCTCTCCTCGTCCGCCCTTTCAAGCTCCTTTAAAAACTCCTCCTTTGCGGCGTAGGCTGCAATGCGGTCTAACTCCTCTGGAACTATATCCAAGGGAAACCTTTCTCCCTTTCTGACCTGATAAACCTTTATGCCGTCCTCTGTAAGCTCTACTTCTAAATTATTCTTTAGTTTTCTGTCCTTTTTTATGGCTAAAACTATTGAATTTTTAAGGGCTTTTTCCACAAGCCATTCGGGTAGATTTTTATCCTTCGCCACTTGTTCAATGAGCTTTTTTAGATTTCTCACCATTTTTCTATCTCCAAGTTCGCCCTTGCTATGACTGATAGGGGAATGTGTAGCAGTTCTCCAGTCCCTTTGTCTCTAAGCATTAGCACGTCTTCCTTTACATCTTCTATTTCTCCAATAAGCTCCCTTCTGTTCTGAATGGGCTCCCTTAGAATAACCCTAACAAGCCTGCCCTTAAAAAAGCTAAAGTGCTCTGCCTTTGTTAGCTCCCGGGTAAGCCCCGGAGAGGAAACCTCAAGCATGTAAGAGACGGGAATAATGTCCTCCACATCCAAAAGGGCAGAGACCCTCTTGCTCACCTCTTCACAATCTCCCACTGTAATTCCCCCTTCCTTATCCACTATTATCCTCAAAACCCACCCCCTCTCAGGTTTAAACTCCACATCAAAAAGCTTATATCCCATCTTGCTGACAATGGGCAAGACCA
>Ga0272447_1000849_pt1 | contig 21290 bp, 17 predicted proteins | sample YNPCB0133_FD_194589 | JGI IMG/M metagenome (GOLD analysis project Ga0272447, IMG submission 194589) | Hot spring microbial mat communities from Yellowstone National Park, WY, United States - YNP-CB-013-3 | ecosystem: Environmental > Aquatic > Thermal springs > Hot (42-90C) > Sediment | place... | reverse complement strand
GCGGTTTTGACGCCTGTTCCCCAGCGCAGCGTGCCGGTGACCGGCGGCAGGATGCCGAGTAGTGTTTTGAGCAGGGTTGTCTTGCCGGCGCCGTTAGGCCCGACGATACCTAGTTTTTCACCCCGGCGGACAACCAGGTTGAAGGGGCCAGCAACAGCTTGTCCTTCATACCCTACACGAAGGTCTTCTAGGGTAAGAACCCATTCGCCTGAACGTGGTACATGCTTCATCGAAAAGTTGCCCCGCGGGGCATCCACCGTGGCCGCTTCGATGCGCTCCATACGGGCAAGCAGGTTACGCCGCGACTTGGCCTGCTTGCTTTTCTGCCCGGCAATATTACGCCGGATAAACTCTTCCTGGCGGGCAATCTCTTCCTGTTGTTTTTCGTAGTGTCGCTGTTGGATAGCACGCAAGGCATCGCGTTTGGCGACATATTCGGTAAAGCCACCTGTGTAAGAAGTTGTTTTCCCGCGATCAAGTTCGATGGTGCGAGTTGTGACTCGGTCCAGAAAAAAGCGGTCATGGGAAATGACCAGGTAGGCAGCGGCATAGTTAGTCAGGAATTCTTCTAACCACTCGATAGCGCGCAGGTCGAGATGATTGGTCGGTTCGTCGAGCAGCAGAATGTCGGGTTGCCGCAGCAGTAGCATGCCTAAGTGGAGACGCCCCTGCTGGCCGCCGCTGAGATGGACGGCTCGGGTGGCAAAGTCCGCCTTGGTAAAACCAAGCCCGAGCAGCACTTCTTCGGCACGGGCCTGGTAGGTGAACCCACCCTGTTCTTCAAAGCGGTGCTGGAGTTCGCTGTAGCGTTCAAGCAGGGCGGCAAGGTGGTCTGGAGGCTGCCCTGGCTCAGCCATGGCGTGTTCAAGCTGGCGCATCTCGCGCTCTATCGCCTGGAGTGGAGAGAACACACTCAGGGCAGCTTCCAGCACGGTCACTTCTGGTGGGAATTGGGGGTGCTGCTCTAAAAGTGCGAAGGACAGGTTGGTGGCACGAATGATTTGCCCCCGGTCAGGTTGATCCAGCCCGCACAGAAGCCGCAGCATAGTGGATTTGCCGGCACCATTACGCCCAATCAGGCCGACCTTTTCACCTGGATTGACCTGGCATGTTACGCCTTGCAGAACCTCGTGCCCGCCGTAGCTTTTGTAAACCTCTTCAAAGCGAAACAGCATACCTCCAAACAGGCCACATGTGGGTTTTGTGTTACTGACACAGAAACGGCGATTGTGCCTATCTCAGGCTTTCTTCGGCAAGCCGCCTTGCCTTGCCAGACCGCCTTTTCAGAAAAAGGTATGTCGCCGAAATGCTACATTTCGGTCATGATGGTGATTTAGCTCAAGCGTGGAGTATCTCCCTTTTCAAGGTGGTTCTATGTCAACTTCTTCTTCTCCTTCTGTTGCCGTGGTGGTTGGGCTGGCTGAAAGTTACCGGGAACGCTTTGCCGAAGTTGTGGCGAATTTGCAGGCAGCAGGACTGACGGTTGCACGCCGGTTGACAGCGCTCGGTCAAGTTACTGGCACTGTGCCGCGCGAACGTCTGGCTGAGCTTGAACGAGTGCCAGGTGTGGCCTACGTTGAACTGTCAGGTGACTACTATGCTCTGTGAAACCAAACCCGTGTACACCGGCTTATTGCAGGAAGCCTTAGAGATAAGCTGTTTCCGGGGTGGTCTCAGTGCTGATGTGTCATGAGGGTCAAGATTTTCTACCACGATCATTGTTTTGATGGTGCTTGCTCGGCTGCTGTGTTTGCCTCTTTTTACCGGCGGGCTTTTGAAGCACAGGCAGAGTTTATTTATGTCGGCCTCATGCACCGTCCGGGTGGAAGTTTTGGTGACATCCAGTTCGACGCTGATGAACACGCCATTCTGGATTTCAAGTTCCATCCAAGTGAAAAAGTGACCTGGTGGTTTGATCATCACCAGAGTGCCTTTCTGACCGTTGTAGATGAAGCGCTATTTCGCGCCGACACAAGTGGCAAGAAATTCTTTGATCCGAGTTACAAGTCATGCACGAAATTCATCGCCGACGTTGCGCGGGACCGTTTTGGCGTGGAGCTACCAGAACTGGCCGAGCTGATCCACTGGGCAGACATCATTGATGGGGCACAATACCCAGATGCCAAAACGGCCATTGATCTGAGCGCTCCGGCAATGCAGCTTACACTTGTCTTGGAAGGGTCAAAGGACTCGCGGCTACGGCAAGCCATTGTTCGGGCATTACAGGTACGCTCCCTGGCCGAAGTTGCTGCCGAACCGGAAGTCCAGGCAGCACTAGCTCCAATTCGAGCGCGTCATGAGCGCGCTATTGAGATTTTCCGTCAAGTTGGGGAGTGCGAAGATGGGGTTGTGTTTTTTGATTTGACCGACTATGACATTGAGGGTTACAACAAGTTCATTGCCTACTGGCTGTATCCTCAAGCGCGCTACAGCGTTAGCGTAAGCCGCGGGGCATACCGTTCAAAAGTCTCGGTTGGGTACAATCCCTGGAGTGGCCATCCGCGCGAGCACAATATTGCCAGCATTTGCGAGCGGTATGGCGGCGGCGGGCATGCGGTAGTCGGAGCCGTCTCGCTGGCCCCTGAAGCCCTAGAGCGCGCCAAGATCATTGCGCGTGAAATTGCTGCCGAGCTGCGGGGAGTTTCTCCCCAGGGAAGTTCTTCCTAGGTAGGTAAACTGTCGTGCAACCTATTCTCTCTGCAGCCCACATGGCCGAAGTGGATCGGCTTACCACCGAGCAGTTTGGGATTCCCAGTTTGCTGCTGATGGAAAATGCTGCTGTTGGGGCAACCTTGGCCATTGAGCAGCAATTTGGGCCGATGCGAGGGCGGCGCGTCCGGGTCTTTTGCGGCAAAGGGAACAATGGCGGTGACGGTGCAGCCGTCGCACGCCAGCTCTGGATGCGCGGTGCACATGTTGAAGTCCTGCTGTTTGGCAGGCGTGAAACAGCACGCGGCGATGCGCGCGTCAACTTTGACATCGTGGCGCAGTTAGCGCAGGTGTCACCACAGATTCGCCTCGTAGAACTCCAAGGGGAAAGCGAATTTGCCGCACTGCTTCAGCACAGCACCTCGCGCTTTAACCTCCATGTGGATGCCCTGTTTGGGACGGGACTAGCACGTGGACTAGAAGGAGTGTTTGTCAAGGTAGTGGAGTATCTCAACAGCACTCGCCAGTACGTTCCGGTCTGTTCTCTGGATATACCCTCGGGACTGGCAGCCGATTCGCCTCACCCGGTAGGAGCCCACGTTGTGGCGGATTTAACCGTAACCTTTACGGCTCCAAAAGTTGCCAACGTACTGCCACCAGCCGGGCATGCTAACGGAAAACTGCGGATAGTGGACATCGGCTCGCCGGAGCTGCTGCTGCGCGCTACACCGAATCACCGGGCGTCGTTGTTTCTCGTTACTGAAGATGGGGTGCAGTCATACCTGGAGCAAACCCGGAGAATGCCAGACGCTCACAAAGGTCACGTTGGGCATGTTCTGCTGATTGCTGGCTCGCGTGGGAAGACTGGTGCAGCTGCCCTGTCTGGCGAGGGTGTGATGCGCGCCGGAGCAGGCTTGCTGACAATCGCTACTCCGGCTAGCGCGCAGTCCCTGCTTGTTGGTCAGTGCCTGCCAGAAGCCATGACGCTGGCATTACCGGACGACGGCCACGGTCGGCTGACCGAAGATGGCTTGCGCATCGGTTTTACAGCAGCAAATCAGCATACGGTCTGCGCCATTGGGCCCGGATTGGGAACTGACCCAACTGTGCGTCATCTGGTGCAACGGATTGTCCAGGAAGGCAAGTCCCCAACAGTACTCGATGCTGACGCTCTTAACTGCTTAGCACCATGGCAGGCCGGACGTGGCACGCCGGAACGGCCACTCATTCTGACGCCCCACCCGGGAGAGATGGCGCGGCTGCTTGGGGTATCCGTCAATGATGTTTTGGTTGAGCGAGTTGGTGCAGCCCGCCGCCTCGCCACTGCCTATCATCTCTTTGTGGTGCTCAAAGGTTACTACACACTCATTGCAACGCCGGAAGGGGATGTGTACATCAATCCAACGGGCAACGCCGGGATGGCCACCGGAGGTAGTGGAGATGTTTTGACCGGTATCTTGGCAGGACTGCTCGCGCAGACCCCTCACCTGCCACTCGAAGCTACCTTGGCGGCTGTGTACCTGCATGGGAAAGCCGGCGACTTAGCCAAGGAAGCACTGGGCGAACGTTCACTGGTGGCTTCTGACATCCTGCGTTTTCTGCCCCAAGTTTTGAAACCCCGGCTAGGCTGACAACCTGCCAAGGCATCCATGTAAGTGACAATCGGCGGAAGTTAAGATGTTGAGACGTGCCGTTCGGTCGAATTGATCCGCGCGGTTGTGGCGTCTGAAAAGCTAGAAGAAACAGACAAACCGGTTGGCGTCCGTCGCCGTTGCAACCGTGAGTCTTGGGAGTGTTGTTCACGCCATAGGCGAGCTTTGGCCTCTTTTGGTAGAAGGACCCTTACTTCCGCCCCGCAAACCTCGTCCGTCCGGTTGCCAATAAAGACCTGCCCGCCGTGATCGGAGACGATTTGATAGACGGTTGCCAGTCCAAGCCCGGTGCCCCCTTCTCGACGGGAGTTAAACGGCTCAAAGGGACGTTCCAGAGTCTCAGGGGGAAAGCCTGTTCCGGTATCCATCAGTCGGATTTCTATTTGGTCATCCAGTGGTTTGAGTACGATATGGAGTTCACCACCTTGCGGCATGGACTGAAGAGCATTTCGAGCGAGGTTCCAGATAACTTGTTTGATTTGGTCGCTATCGGCTGTGATGCTTGGCAGGTCTGGTGGTGACTTGATCGTGATGTGGTGGTCAGCCCGCATCTCTGGGCTGTGTTGCAGCAGGGAAACCGTCTCATTGATGAGGCGGTCAAGCTGAACGGTTGTCAGTTGCAGTGGTTTTGGGCGGGCGTACCTGAGAAAGTCTTCGATGGTTCGATTAAGGCGGTCAGACTCACGCAGGACAATCCGCATGAGTTTATTTTGATCTTCGTCGAGGCAGAGATCGGCTTGAAGCATCTGAATGGCGCCGCGCATGGCAGCCAGAGGATTGCGAATCTCGTGAGCAATGCCAGCTGCCATTTTGCCCAGCGCTGCCAGCCGATCTTGACGGCGGATTTCCTCTTCAAGCTTGAGAATTTCTGTCAGGTCTTGAAAGGAAAAAACGTAACCGGTGACTTCACCTGCCTCGCTTGTAAGTGGAGAGACAGCAAAGCCGAGATGCAGAGAACGCCCATTGGCTGCCAAGCAGTCGGCTTCAAACCGGCAGAATTGTTCTGGGTTGTTCGCTGAAGGGGTATCTAAGACCGCACCGAGATCAAACTGCCGGTCGAGATCACCGAAAACCTCTCGTAGATGCTTGCCACGTACAGTTTGGGCGCGGTAGCCAGTAATTTCTTCGGCAGCACGGTTGAAGGTGATGATGTTACCCTGCAAATCCACAGTCACCAGTCCGCTTTTGACGCTTTCAATGATGCGTTCGTTGAGTGCGCGCAGTTGTGCTAGGTCACGAATCGTAGCTTCCAGTGCCGCGTCACTACGCCGCAGGCGCTCGGCAAGCTGTCCGCCCAGGACAGTTAGCGCCAAAATCGCGACGACATATAGCAAGGGGTTATTTTGCAGATAGCGCTCACTTTGCTCGACGATGGCATAGCCGCCGACGAGAAGCCCCATCTTAAAGGACAAAAGCAAGCTTACGTAAGCAGCGGCGCAACTGACGCCAATAGCAATTGTCCCTAGGCGAGGCAGGATCATGGACGCAACAAAAATGATAACCAGATAAAGCGGCGCAAGTGGGAACGCTGAGTCACGCATCTGATAGGTAAGCCAGGTGACAGATAGAACATCCCCCAGCAACTGGACGTAGGCCTGCCAAAGGTACTGCTCGGACATTCGCAGCCAAGCAAAATACACCACAGAAAGGAAACCTACGGCGACGACCAGCAAGACCAAGGGTTGGGGATTGATGTTAGCGTTGCCCCACAAAGTATCGGCGCGCGCCATGGTCACGGCGAGCGCAAGCAGGATCGAAACAACAACAAGCCGCGAGACAATAAGGTTGAGAAGGCGCGTGTATAGGGGGTTCATAAGGTAGGGAGGCTACGGCAGCGGGCGCTGCTCTAACCGTCGGTCAAAGATGCTAATCTCAACGTCGGCATCCGGCACACCCTCGACGACGAGTGCGGCACGGGTGCCTTCCCGTGAGACATCTCTTACGAGCCAGGTCTGTCCAAGAACGTCCTGCATGGTGAAGTGGGAAGCATAACCGGTGCAAGTCTCATGCCAAGGAAGGTCAATCCGCAGCAGTCGGCGTAGGCTAGCTTCTCCACGGGCTTTGAGAAAGGCTTCGTGACAAACCCAAAGCCAAGACATCGCTTGTAGTTGGTCCGGCAAGGCCTGGAAGGCTTGATATGCCGGAGCAGGTAAACATCGCCGGGCGAGATGCTGCCAGTTGGTTGGCCGGTTAGTCAGCTCCACATCCACCCCAACCCGGCGTTGACAAGCAATGGCAAGCAAGCCAACCTCGCCTGCATGCGCCAAGCTAAACGCTATGTGACGGGCTTCTGGCACATAGGGCTTGCCGTTACTCGTGTAAGCAAACTGAAGGTGTTGTGGGGGTAGGTGGAGATACTCACCTAGAATAATGCGCAGCATGGCACGTCCGAGATAAAAACGCTGCGCGGCTAGTGGATGCCGCAGGCGGCCTCCCCGCTGCTGCTCGTCATGACTCAGCAAGGCTATGGCAGTTTCAAGGCAGTCTGTGGGGCGTAGGGAGAACCACCAAAGATGCACCGCAGCAGCAGAAAGTATTGGTGACGCCTCTGCCGGAGTTGCCGATTTTTCATGGGTCTGGTTTAAAGTAAGCATTGACCTTTGAGAAACCAGTTTGGATTGTGTGATGTCACTGCTGCTTGCCGAACGCCTGTTTACCACTTTATTTGGCGAACCGACAGGGCCGCTTTACGAAAATGGCTACGCGGAGCGTCCTTGGTCTCGTCCGCGCACGGTGCGACCGCTGCAATACGAGCTGCTTTTGGATGCCCCAACCCTCAAGCTGCGACATTACCTTCCGTTGCGTCGCTTGCGTCGGCGGCTTCCGGTGTTGCTCGTGCCACCGCTGATGGTAACGGCTGATGTCTTTGAACTTCATCCGCAACGCAGTCTAGCACGCTACCTAGTGGAACAAGGCTACGATGTCTTTTTGCTCGATTATGGGAAACCACAGGCGCGTGATCGGCGCTTGTCGTTGGGGCGCTACATCGAACACCGAGTCCACACAGGGGTGCGCGTGGTCAAACAGGCAACGGGTGCCACCGAGCTATCGCTAGTTGGGTATTGTTTGGGGGGGATTTTCGCAAACTGCTATGCTGCATTGCATCCGTATTCCGGCATTCGCAACATCGTAACGATTGGAACACCAACGGATTTTTCGTCCATGCCACTTCAGCGGATTTTGGCAGGGGTTTCGCGCCAACCGCTGGAAATGTTAGCCGCTATGTACGGCTACATTCCTGCAGCCGTCTGCAATGCTTCTTTCCACCTGCTGCACCCGGATGCCATCTTGCGTCACCCAGTGGAGTTTTGGCGAAGCTTGAGCGATCCCGACTTTGCCTCGTCACTGCGCCCAGACGGCGGCCGCTACCTGGAGTACGTCAACCTAACAGAAGCTGCTTTCCGGCAGTTGTTGCACAACCTTGTCCTGGGCAATGAGCTAATGCACGACCGCTTTACTATTGGTCGCCGGCGGGTCAACTATGGGCGCATCCGGGCCGCTGCACTTGTTCTGGCCAGCCGTGAGGATCGGCTTGTGCCGCCAGCAGCCGTCACCGCCGTGACCCAGAAGTTGACGACCACGGATGTGACAGTGCGGTTTGTCAGAGGAGGGCACTTGGGGATGCTGATTGGCTCGCGGGCAGAGAGAACTTGGCGCATCACAGCCGAATGGCTTGAAGCCCGTTCCCGCTACCAAACCACTGCGAAGACCAAGACCAAACCGGCAGAGGTTGTTCCTCTTCTCCCAGAAGCTTCCCATCCCCTTCCCGTAGCTTTGCGCAAGGTCTCCTGAATGCGGGTATGGAAACCGTCACGTATGAATTTCAAGCCGGGGTTGCTGTCGTAACCTTGCAGCGCCCAGAAGTGCGCAATGCAGTGGACGATCCTACGGCGGCAGCGTTGGATGCCGCCTTCCAACGCTTCGAAGAAGATGATGCCTGTGCAGTTGCCGTACTGACTGGTGCCGGCGGCCACTTCTGTGCTGGGGCCGACCTCAAGGCAATTGCTGCCGGGGCGAGGCGTGATTTGCATGAAACCGGTTTAGCGCCAATGGGTCCGACCCGCCGCCGGCTTTCAAAGCCGGTGATTGCTGCCATCGAAGGGTATGCCGTGGCCGGTGGTCTTGAACTGGCCCTGTGGTGTGATTTGCGCGTAGCCGCGCAAACGGCTGTGTTTGGTGTGTTTTGCCGCCGCTTCGGGGTTCCTCTCATTGATGGTGGAACGGTTCGCCTGCCCCGGCTCATCGGTTTTGGGCGGGCTATGGATTTGATTCTGACAGGCCGCCCGGTTACAGCCGAAGAGGCCTTGGCCATCGGGCTTATCAACCGCATGTGTCCGGAAGGCAAAGCACTCGAGACCGCTTTGGCGTTGGCGCACACCATCGCTACCTTTCCCCAGACTTGCCTGCGCAGTGACCGCCAGTCGCTGTATGAGCAGGCCGAACTGGATTGGGAGCGAGCCCTACGGAACGAATTTCAGCGCGGAATGGCCGTGATTGCTTCGGGGGAAGCACAAGCTGGTGCCCAACGCTTTGTTGGTGGTGCCGGTCGCCATGGGAATTTTGACTGAAAGCATGAAGGTTCTGACCGACAGTTGGTGGGGTTGCAGCCTTGCCCTTGTGATGAGCTTGGTTTGGGTTCTGAATCAAGGAGCAGTTGCCCGGCAACGTTCGCGCTGGCCTCCGGTCCCGCCCCTCAACGGCCGCTTAGGAGTTCCTCCAACAGTACTGGCTACGACATGGCACTACCTGGACCCAGACGGCGCACGACAGACCCCACTGGTGACGGAAAATGCTGTGTATGTTCCGCTACGCAATGGGAAAGTCGTAGCCTTGGCGCGGCGAGATGGTACACGACTGTGGGAAAGCGCCCCTGGCGTAGCGACCACAGCAAAATTGTATCGCTTAGGAAACCTGCTTCTGGCTTGCGCCTCTGGTCCAGTTGCGGATGGTGCATTTCCTAGCGGTATTGTCCGCTTGCTCGACATGACAACAGGTGTCGTGCGTCAGGAGGTCTCCCTGCCAGCGCCTATCACTTCGCAGGTGGTGAGTGATGGCCGCCGGCTCTATGTCCGGCTCGGGACAACCGAGATTGCGGCCCTTGACCGGCAGGACTTTTCTCGACGCTGGTCCGTTGGCGGGAATTTTACAGAGCATCTCGCGTGTGCTGGGGGAGTGGTGTTTGTTGGTACGGTAACTGGTGCACTCCGGGCGCTGCGCGCCGAAGACGGCCGCTGTCTGTGGTCATCCAAGCTAGGCGCTATTCCCGGACCGGCAGCCGCCAGTGAGGAACTGGTGTATTGCGGAACAACAGGAGGAGAAGTAATAGCGCTGCGCCGTGCCGACGGGCGCTGTCAGTGGCGCCGACGGACCGGCGCTGCTGTCCTAGCTTCGCCAATTGTTAGTCAAAACCAAGTACTTATTGCCTCGTATGACAACTTTCTCTATGCCTTTCACCCAAAAACCGGTGAACTGCGGTGGCGGCAGCAGATGGCAGGGCGGTTGGTTTCCCCTCCTGCCTGGTTGACAGAGTCCACGCTGGTTGTAGCTGCCCTTGACGACCGGGAAATTACGGTGGTGCATGCGCCGGACGGGCGTATTGTGGCACGATGGCAACTTGCTTCTGAGCGCATCTTTTCAGCGCTCCACGTGGTGCAGGGGATGGTAATAATGGCGACGGAGCAAGGGGTTGCAGCCGTCCAGCTTCTGTGAGGGCTTTCCAATCGGAAGCCGCCAACTCTGCGAAGGCGCATGCGGTCCGGTGGCCGTCACGAACTTCAAATTCGCTGCATCCGCGTGACAGCGCGGATGGGTGGGTTCGACTCCCACACGCCTTCGCCTTTCAAAGGACGAAAGTCATGGGGACTAGGGGACTAGATTGCACAACCGGGAGGACTCACGAATAATCGTTCAAAGGTAGCCTATCCCTAGCCTATGGAGCACCTTATGTCAAACGCCCCTAATCTGCCATATCTTGCCAGGTTGCAGGCGACTGCTGTGCGTCTGGGGGCGCCTCCATGGTGGCGTTGGTCCATGCTGCCCCTGTCACTAGTGATTTCGGCAGTCTTGGGGGCATTGAGCATGCTCTTGTTTTTGCAATGGTTTGCCACTACAGAGAGCTATCGGCAAGTAGCTGCGCTGGCAGACTTCCAACCCAATGTGGTGACGCGCGTCTACGCCGATGATGGACGTACGGTGATCGGGGAGTTTGCGCTGGAGCGGCGGGTTCCACTCTCCTATGAAGAAATACCGCTGCGCATGCGCCAGGCCATTATGGCGATTGAGGATGTCCGCTTTGAGTACCACTGGGGCATAGACCCGATTGGCTTAGCCCGAGCTGCCTGGAAGAACTTCCTTGCCGGACGCACGGTGGAAGGGGGCTCAACGCTCACTCAACAACTGACCAAGATTCTGTTTCTGTCGCCGGAGCGAACCCTCGAACGCAAAATTCAGGAAGCCATCCTGGCGCTGCAAATTGAACGGCAGTACACCAAAGAGCAAATCATGGAGTTGTACTGCAACCAGATCAACCTGGGTGGGGGCGCGTATGGCGTTGAAGCTGGCGCGCAGTACTACTTTGGCAAATCCATCAAGGACTGCTCGATTGAGGAATGTGCACTTTTGGCGGCGATTCCCAAGGCCCCTTCCGGTTACTCGCCCATTTTGCGTCCACAGGAAGCCAAGCGGCGGCGCAACCTTGTGATCACGAACATGTTTGAAGCGGGTTACATCACAGCCGCCGAGGCGGAAGCTGCCAAAGCCACCGACCTGAGGCTTAACGTCACTTCGGCGCGGGAACTCAACACCAGTGGGCCGTTTGCTTACGTTGTCGAAGAGGTCCGCCGTGAACTCGAAAGCCGCTTCGGGACTCGGGGGACCCACACCGGTGGGTTGCAGGTCATCACCACCATTGATGCTCCGGCACAGATTCAAGCCGTCAATGCCGTTCGGTGGGGGCTGCACCGGTATGAAGAGCGCCACGGCGGTGGTCGGCGCGATGCTCCCATCCCAAACGTCCTAGATGAGCTCAAAGGCAAAGACCTTTCCGCTTACCGGCACCCGGAGTGGAATTATGAGCCATTCAACGGCATGTACCTGCACGGACTGGTGACGCGCGTTACGGGACGAACTGCCGAAGTTTCCTTCGGCAAATATCGGGCGACTGTTACGTTTCCGCCGGACCGTCCTTTGCGAGAAGGCGACCTGCCGATGTTTCTCATCAAAAGCGGCGCGCCACGCAACAGCGCTTTTGATCCGGTGATTGACACTCCACCACCGCCGCCTACGCCAGCTTCATCGCCGGGGCGCAAGAAACGAGGCGAATCCACCTCGGCAACTACTGCACCCGCTTCCAACGGGGTGCTCCAAGTAGAGCTGCGCTCGGTTCCGGCCGTGGCCGGAGCCCTGATTTGCCTCGAAGTGCGGACCGGCGAGATCAAGACAATGGTTGGAGGGTATGATTTTTCCCTGTCAAAGTTCAACAATGCCACCCAGGCCAATCGGCAGACCGGTTCCTGTTTCAAGCCCTTTATTTACACAGCCGCGATTGAAAACGGGTGGACACCTGACGATCTAATTGCAGATACCCCATTTCAGGCTGGTAACTGGGTACCCCGAAACTATGATGGCGGATTTACCGGGCTTATTCCATTGCGTACAGCGCTGGCTAAGTCACGCAACATCCCGGCCGTTCGGTTGTTAGCCAGTGTAGGCATTCGGCGGGGGGCAGAAATGGTGCGGCGATTTGGGATTACCAATCCTATGGCACCTTACCTGCCCTCGGCGCTGGGTGCTACCGAAGTCCCCCTTATCGAGATGGTGTCGGCCTACTCAGTGTTTCCGAATCAGGGAAAACGGGCTAAGCCTCATCTGATCCGGCGGATTCTGGATTACGATGGACGTACCCTGTTTGACTTCGACCGGGATGAAACCGAGCACGAGACGCGGGTGATTTCTGCTTACGTTGCAGCCGAGATGGTGGATATGATGCGCGGTGTGGTTGATGGCGGCACAGCCACCAAAATCCGCACAGTGGCAGAAGGTGATCTCAACAAGCGCCAGATTGGCGGCAAAACAGGCACTGTCAACGATTGGACCGACGCTTGGTTTATTGGCTATACGCCGTCCATAACATGTGGAGTATGGATTGGCTATCCGGGCGAAAAACGAACGCTTGGTAAAGGTGAAACCGGGAGCCAAGCCGCCTTGCCGGTGTGGATTGAATTTATGAAGGTCTATCTGCGCGGCAAACCCCTTGAGACCTTTGGTGAGCCTCCCCCGCCTGACGCCGAGCTTGAAAAACTCCAGGCAGAGCGTGATCGCCAAGAACACAAAGAGCTTGAAAACAGCATTGCTGCTTTGATGGAAGATACAGCAACTTCTTCGGCAAAGCAGGCCATTACTGGACGAGAAATACCCCAACCCGAGGATAAGCCAACCAAGTCACGTCGTGAGCGAACACTCGTAGAGGAAACCACCGGACAAACTGCCGTAGAAGAGGCTCAGTTGGCAAAACGCGCGCAGCAACAAAATGCCAACGGGCAGGAAAACAAGCCCATCGTTCCGAGGTCAACGGTCAAAAAACCGTCGTTTGTCACGGATGAATCACCACCCAAGCCCCCCTTGCGCCCTTCTGCGCCACGGGAAGCTCCAGAAATACCTCGCTTATAGCTTGGGCGAATTGGTGCTGACAAAGGAGTGCCATGCTGTTTTGGAGACGGAAGAAAAATGAAACGCCTGCCGAGCGTGCTGGCCTAACAACACTCTTTGGGGGTGCGCCGGTTCCAACGCCATCGTCCCAACCCACGGGGCCCCAAGCGACAGAACTGGCGTCGCAACCGGACGCTGCCGAACCTGCACCATCCACAATAGTGCCGTCTCAGCCGGTGGCACCCCCAGGTGAGATCCTGGCTTCACCAACGGTCGAGCCTCCAATCATTGCCCGGTCAGCCGCGCCGACACCGGCCATTGAAGCGACACCCGAGCCAGAAGTGGTGACTGAACCTGCTCCCCGTGGCTTGCTTTCCCGTTGGTTTGGATGGCCAGCAACAGGTGATAAGCCAGCGCCGGTTTCCTCGCCAAGTGAGATGCCGGTTCAGCCCAGCTCCACTCCGATGCCCGTGGCACTATCGGCACCTGCTGCTGAACCAACGCGCGAGACCTTCTTGCTGCGGATGAAACGAGCCGTTCAACGGACTCGACAAAACCTTGTGGGGAGGCTTGATACCCTTGTGCGGGGCAAGAAGGTTATCAGCCCGGAAGTGCTTGATGAACTGGAAGAAATTCTGATTGGAGCCGACATTGGCGTCCGAACCACACTCGACCTGATTGAGAAAATCCGCACCCAGGTAGACCGGAAGCTGCTAAACGACACCGATGAACTCAAGCGGGTGTTGCGCCAGGAACTGCTAGCGCTACTAAAAGCACCGGCCAAGTCCATTTCTGGGCGTGCTGTTCGTTCAGAGCTTGATATTCCAGCCGACATTCGCCCCTATGTAATCATGGTCGTTGGGGTCAATGGGGTTGGAAAAACAACGACCATTGCTAAGCTGGCCTATCTCATCAAGCGTGAAGGCAATGAAGTAATCGTGTGTGCTGCTGACACGTTTCGGGCAGCAGCCGCCGACCAGTTGACCATCTGGGCCGAACGGGTGGGAATTCCGGTCATCCAACAAAAGCCAGGAACAGACCCTGCTGCTGTCGTCTATGACGCCCTTCAGGCGGCCAAATCACGCCAAGCTGACGTAGTGATTGTGGACACAGCCGGCCGTTTGCACAACAAGGTCAACCTGATGAATGAGCTGGAAAAAATGTCTCGAATTGCCCGGCGTGAAGTGCCACAGGCGCCCCACGAAGTGCTGCTGGTGCTGGATGCGGCTACAGGGCAGAACGGACTCGAACAGGCGCGCCAGTTTGCCAAGACCGTCCCTGTGACGGGTCTGGTGCTGACCAAGCTCGACGGAACCGCCAAAGGTGGCATCGTCGTGGCGATTGCACGGGAGCTGGGGCTGCCTATCCGCTATGTTGGCACCGGCGAGCAACTCGACGACCTGACAGTGTTTTCACCAGAGGACTTTGTGGACAGCCTGTTCGAGTGAGGCTTCTGAGGGGTCTAGTCCAGTGCTTCCTTACAGCATTTCTCCGCAGTGGGGACAAAGAATGTCACTTTCTAGCACCTGTCCGCCACAGTGTGGGCAGGTGGCTGTCCGAACTTCTACGGTGTGTTCAGCCGCCGGTGGAGTTACGGCAACAATAAAGGCATTTGCCAGAATGTCGGTTCCTGTTTCTTGAAGCAGGGCGACTTCTTCTGCCGGTAGCTCTTCGGTCGGCAGGCCATCCACAGGGACATCTGCTTCATCAAGGGTTTCAGAAGTTGGTTCGGAGAAGATAGGAGTTGATGGAATTTCCTGGGTAGCATGCTCAGGCAGTTCAACTTCTGTAACCTCATAGAGTCCGCCGATATGGACGGCAGCATTGCTAGTATCAAAGTGAATACTCAGCCCGGCCGTAGGGTCCGGTGGAGAAAGCTCCGAGGTAATCCGGTTTGGCACGCTAAAGCTGATGTCATTGCTTGTCTGCGTGGGGATAGGAGCAAAGATGTTCCGCGATGGATAAGGATCGGTAAAGGGAATATCCTGCTTGATCGTGACTTCGTCGGACAGTTCGTTGGAGAAGCTCGACACGAAAGGGGATGCTTCGGAAACAGCTTCGGTTGGTGGCTCGACCGGCGCTTCGCTAAAGTACGCTGCGTACTCTCCTGCGGCAACAACAGCGTAAGGATCAGGCAGCTCGATGGTAGGCGTCCGGGAAGGCGCTGCGGATTCCGACGAAGCTGTCTCCGATAGGGGGGACACCGGCAAAGGCGGACTAGAGAGAGTGGGTTCCTCCGCTGCCAAGGGGATACTTTCGTCCTCTTGGGAGGTGCGGGGCGTGGTTTGTTCTGGTTCTCGCAGTTCTGGCGTTACTTGAACAGGTTGGTGCGCCCCGGATGACTCTTGGGCAACTGACAAGCTACTGGACGGGTCGGATGGGGGTGCAGTAAGTGATGGATCAGAAGGCGGCCCGCTGCCAAAAACGGCTTCTACATCTTCTTCCCGGACTTCCTCCACAAGTTCTGCTGGTTCAACAGAGATCGGCGCACGTCCGTACTTGCGCCAGAGGGCATTAATCGTCTCGAGAAGGGCAAAAGGGTCAAGCGGCTTGACTAGGGTTTCGTCGGCGCCAACGCGCAAGGCTTCGTTCCGATCAAATGGTTCACCGTCGTGGTAAATCATCAGTACCGGAAGTTCCAGCTTGAGTACCTGCTTGATGTGGCGGCAGGCCTCATAGCCGGTTTTTCCGGGCATCAGCACATCTAGCACGACTAGGTCAGGATTCATCTCGCCTGCCCGGCGCGCAGCTAGATCGCCATTACCAACGGCTAAAACTTCAAACCCCTGTTGCTGCAAGAAGGCTTGCAGAGCGCGGCGGGTTGGAACGTGGTCGTCGGCAATCAGAATTCGACGGCTCATTCTGAGACGTGCAGTGACCTCACTATGCCATCAAAGACCCTTGGCAATGAACTTGACGCGCCCATTATCAATCGAAACAGAAAACGAGATGTGAGTACACTTGAGTTGGTTTTTGATTTTTGCTGACTGATCGCACAGAATCTGGTGAAACCGTGCAAATGTGAAATCCTGGATTGATTCACCACACTGTCGTTTGGCAGCCACAACAGCGTCATAGAGCTGCCGGGCAAGTCCTTCTTCAGCCGCTGGGTCGGCAAACGTGGCCCGGAATTCTCCCTGAAAAGCCGACGATGCCGGTGAAGATGGCGAGGCCGGGGCAGCGAGTGGCCCCACATAGGGTGAGGGAGAGGTTGCTTCTGGCATGTAGGTTGGGTCATAGGCTGGAGGGAGCGAGCCTGAAGGCACAAGAGGTGGTGAAGCTGGTTGCGTAGGCGCCTGAAGCGAAGAGGTTCCGTAGCTTGGCGGAGAAGAGGGATAAGACGGTGGATATGGAGGCGGTGTAGCGCTGCCCCCTTGCCAGCCCATCTGCCCATAGTTGGGCAGACCGTAGCTTGTCGGTAGGGGAGTCGGTGAAAGAGGCGGTGCCGACTGTGGGGGATAGGTTGGCGGCGCCGGTGGAAAGTAAGATGGTGGTGCCTGGGGTGGCGCTGTGTAAGGAACCTGAGGCAATGGTTGGGAAGGAAGGGGAAGATGCCCCCCGCCACCATAGTACGACGGCTGGTTTTGCGGATACATGGGCGGCCTGGGCGGTGGGTACCCTGGCAGAGAAGGTGCTGTGGGAAGTGATGCTGAGCTGGGCGGTAGTGGCTCAAGAGGGGCAACTTCGCGTGGTGCCCAAAGCGCAACTAACACGCGCAGAATGTCAATGTCATGTTGGGCCTGTTCTACACACTGTCCCACTGTACGCTTACCATCGACTAGCGCTAGCACTTGGCGTACTTTCTCTTGTGGGAAGCCGGCCAGCCAGGAAACATCGAAGCCCGGTGGCAGGTTGGCCACTGTATGGGCCGGGGGTAGCGAAGCCAAAAGACTTTGTTCTTCATCGTAGCGATGCAGGGCCTCTAAAATCAGTTCTGAAGCTCGCTTGTTGATGACATTCTGGCGGTTGACCGGCTGCTGGGTAAAAGCATAGCTACCCTCCGACCACTGCATCATGTGAATAATGGCCGTCAGTCCTTGGAATGAGCCGGCTTCGGCATCCACAACAGCACCGTCTTTGAAGTAAATCTGTCCCGTTTCTTGCTTGGGCGTGACAATCTTGATGACACCTTCCTTGCGTTCGCGCTCCATCTGGTTGAGAAGGTCGGTAACGCTGGTGTGGGATAGGTGTCCTGCAATCCGGGCTGCCGTAGGTTGATGACGTTTGAGAATCCGTTTGACCTTAAGCGGGATTTCTTTGACGCTGAACGGCTTGGCCCAGTAATCCTCAACACCAAGCTCGAGTGCCGAGACCTTTTCCTCTTCCTGAGCCCGCGATGAAAGGCAAACAAAGGGAATCTTTGCCAAGTTTGGATCGTCTTGAAGTGCAGCAAAGAGCTGGCTGCCGTCCATTTTGGGCATCATAAGGTCAGAGATGATGAGCGACGGCGGATGTTGTTTGATAATGTTGAGGGCCTCTAGCCCGTTGCTTGCCGTCATAATTTGGCAGCCGAGAGGCTTGATGATCTTTTCAAGAATCATCAATACGTGTGGCTCATCATCGACAAGGACAACTAAGCGGTCCGAAAAGTCATCGGGGTCTTTGTTTTGGAGACGGCTAAGATTAGCTTCAGTAACCCAGGTCGCTTTTGCCCCCTGCATCCACTTTTCGCTGCGTTCCTGAATCATTTCACGCAGCTCTTTACGGTAATCGGCATCTTTTTCCCCGAAGCCCGGCAGCATTTTGAGAAACCCCATGGCGGCTTCGGGTTGCTGTTCGTCAAGGTAGAGGGCAATAACCTGGCGCGAATACTCGTAAGCCCGGTCAAACTGCCGCGTTTCAAAGTAAATGTTGACAATGTTCTTGAGGATGGTGGCCCGCTGGGAAGGTTCTACCATCCGTTCTACCTTGCGGTAGAAGACCAGCGCCAGTTCGTACTGCTTGCTGGTGCGGTAAGCGTCTGCTAGCCGTAGAAAATGACTTACGGCAGCTTCGACATTACCGCTTTCCTGATAGGCTTCCGCAAGCCGCTTGAGTACCTCAACGTTGTTTGGATTGTCATGAAGCGCCTGGGAAAGCTGCTCGATTTCACGGGCAAGCTTCCTCTGGTCGAGCTGGCTGGCAACCTGTTTCCGAACATTTTTGAAGAGTTCCATGGCTACTTACGGCTCCGCCAGAGCTGGTATTCAACGCCATCTACTCGAGGTACTGGCAAGCCTCGCGTGAGGTTCTGAGTACTCACTACCAGTTGTCTCTCTAAGGCTGCGGGAGCTTCAGACCAAGGGTCATCCGCACGGAAGCAGCTCAAGATTTGCCTCAGTCTAGGGCAAGTTAACGGTTGAAGCAATGCACTGCTGTGCAAGCCCAGCCGTGGGGTAACGTCAGCAGCATGCGCTGCCCATGCCATGCACTTCTCTATGCTATGCAAGGGCAGTGACGTTTAGGTAAAAAGTGAAGAATAACTTAAGGTAATGTCGTCCTTGGCCGCCAGCTCACCGAGAAATGTGCGTAGCTCGGCGAGAATCGTTGCCTGCAAGTCCGTCGCAGAAGACTTCCCGTACCAGGCAAGGAGTCCTTCCAATCGCTCAAAGGTTTCGCCCTTGGCATTCCATGCTTCAACTAACCCGTCCGTATAGAAAACAACCGTATCGCCAGGGCGATAACGTAATGCACCGGGTCGGGAAGTAGTGTCACGGCGGACGCCAGGTGGGTAGGCGTGGTGCTCGATAGCTTCAACAACACCAGTGTTGGCATGGTAGTGATAAACGGGCGGTTGCCCGGCGTTGGCGAGCGCGACGGTTCGGGTTGTGGTGTCAATGACACGCTGTAGGTCGGCGCTATAAAGTCCCGCTTGCTGCCTGAAACAGCAATGAGCTGGTTCATCGCAACCACGACCGCCGAAGGGTAGGCCTCACTGCAAACTTGGTTGTGTAGTCCACCTTTGGCTAGGGCCATAATCAACCCCGATGAAATCTCATGCCTAGTGACATCACCGATGGCGACTGCCAACCGGTGGGGCATCGGGGAGAAAGGAAGTCATAGTAATCGCCACCCACGCATTGACCGGAAAGAAGTCCCCGACCACTTCCGAATCCAGGTAACCGAGGGGGACTAGAAGGCAGCAAACACTGTTGCAGATCGTGTGCAACTTCCAGTTTGCATTGCAGGCGGGTCTCAGCTGTAAGCTGTCGTACAAGCTGAGCACTGTCCAACCGCAGGACTACCGCCTCGGCAACTGCCATCAACAGGGATTTTTGTATAGGACTCTTCTGAGAGCTTTGGTCCTAAACTAAACAAGCCCAGGAGGTTGTCCCCAGAAACCAAGGGGGCGAGTAAGTGGGAATCAGGCCGTTGAAGCGTAAGATGCTTTGCGTGCGGTAGCGGAATAACTCTTGCCGCCGAGCCGAGAGTAAGGGCCTCAGACAGCGCGTCTGCTCTGGCGTCTGGGGACAGCGGCCAAGGTAAAGCCCAAATGGCAACGCTAGCTCAATCCACAGCAGGATAGGACGGGCAGGCGAAAGCGCATTGACGAGCGGCAAACGGTGAAACCACCGGATAGCTTCATAAGAGGTAGGCCAGGCGCTGAAGTTGGCAACACTTAGGATTCCGAGAAACAATGCTGCCCACCCGTAGCCTTGCCTTAGAAATGCGGACAGTTTTGGCAAAGTTGGATAATAGACGTGGAAAACACAGACACAGATAACCGACAGCATTGCTCCCAATGGTTTGTAAGAGTTTGGCCGGAATGGCGCTCCAAGGCGGGAGGAATGGTGATTGGGCGCTTCCAAACAGGGTGCCAAGGGAGATAGAGCCCTCCCAACCGGGCTCTGGAATTTCCCCAGCGCAGCCGGCACCTGGCCAGACCGACACCGGTACACAGCACGACGATAAGCGCTGTCTCGACGACAAAGAAAAAACCATAGTGAAAACCAACTGGACCTGGTCGCCGTTGGGGGAAGAAGCTTGACCTCGATGCGGTATGGCTGTCTATCAGGCTTTCTAGTCATCGAGGGAAGAGTTTTCGTTAGCTCGGCCAGCTGCTGCGGCCGGGCATAGTCCCGAAAAGCTCTCAGGGATGGGCATCGGGTTGAAGAGGTTCATCACCCGGTTCAATCCCTGCCTGCTAAGCAGGGCTTTCCCCATCGACAAAGCTCACAATCGGTTGTGTGAACTCAAGGACAAGCCAACTGACCAGCTACGCAATTCCGCTACGCCTAAAGCAAGGCGCACGGCCACGTAGAAAACCACAAGGAAGGTCAAAAACCATAAGGGCAGAGATGTGCGGTAAGCCATCGAGGAGGAACATTGTAAACTTCCAAACCGAAGACAAAACGCTTTGTGCAGGCTTTGAGGGGATAATTTTTTCAAAGCAACCCTTTTTGGCCCGTTCGCTGCTGTTGCTCCGCAGGTTGAGTGAACTTTCTTGCGCGCCTGTTGCGCGGAGTCTTACAATGAACTGCCTTGCCGGGCGGATAAGGGTGTTTCTGTCTCGGGACAGGCGCTGTATGAGAAGGGTCCTTTACGGTGATGGGGGTGGCACGCATGCAAATTCGGTTGCCTGTCATCATGTACGTTGCCTTGCTAATCATCCTGGTTGGGGAGGTGGATAGCTTGGCCCAGCAGCCAGCTACGCCGCGCCTGGACGAGCCGCCGCTTGTCAAAACCACGACAAACCTTGTGACGCTCAACGTGAGCGTCACCGATCCGCAGGGGCGCTTTGTCACCGGGCTAGATGCCGAGCACTTCGAGGTATACGAAGACAACGTCAAGCAAACTATCGAGTTTTTCAGCGACGAAGATACTCCAGTTTCCATTGGCATTGTCTTTGACATGTCCGGCAGCATGCGCGGGCGGCTCAACCGCTCCAACATTGCCCTGCGCAAATTCTTAGACGCCTGCCACGAAGAAGACGAATTCTTTCTAGTTGGCTTCAATCACCAAGCGCGGCTGCTAGTAGATTTCACACCCAATCCCGAACGCATTAGCGGTGCGGTTATGCTGGCAGAGGCCAAAGGGCAAACGGCGCTGTACGATGCCGTGTATATTGCCATTGAAAAGCTCAAAGAGGGGCGTCACGGCCGCCGTGCCTTGCTTATCATCAGCGATGGGCAGGACAACAGCAGCCGCTATACCTTCCGAGAAGTACGACAACTGGTGCGCGAAGCCAATGTCCAGATTTACGCCATTGGGATTGCCACGGCTTTCAATGACACTTCGCTTGACTTGCAGGGGCGGGCCATTCTTGACGAAATCACCCGCCTGACCGGTGGGCGGGCCTTTTTCCCAAACAGTCAAGTAGAGTTGCAGGAAATCATCACCCGCATTGCCGTCGAACTGCGCCAT
>Ga0272447_1000848_pt1 | contig 21314 bp, 17 predicted proteins | sample YNPCB0133_FD_194589 | JGI IMG/M metagenome (GOLD analysis project Ga0272447, IMG submission 194589) | Hot spring microbial mat communities from Yellowstone National Park, WY, United States - YNP-CB-013-3 | ecosystem: Environmental > Aquatic > Thermal springs > Hot (42-90C) > Sediment | place... | reverse complement strand
GATTAAGCATTACAACTTATGGCGTTATGTTTCTTCGGTCTGTCTATTTAAGTAGCAGTAAAAGAATTGTGGATAAAGCAGCCCCTAAATGGATTGGATAGTGAGCTAGCTTGGGGTGGCCGACGACAGCCACTATATAAACTCCCATAAATACCGAATAGCCCATCCAACTATTGAGGGCGGTAATACTGGCCGACTTCGGCCAGTAATACTCCAGCCCTCTACCTATACCTAAACAGATACTTATAAAGCCTAATCGTGGTCCATGGATAGCTGGGTTTGAAGGACTACTATGAAGTGCTCGGGGCTCCCAGGGATGCGTCGAAGGAGGAGATCAAGGCGGCTTACAGGCATCTGGTTCTGAAATACCATCTGGACAGGAACAGGTCGTCTGATGCGGGGCAAGGCCACTATACTAGAACACAACTACGCTGTCTTCCTACATAAAGGTATCTGGAGGCAGGTTAAGACCTCATCTATAGAGGTCTCAGAGGAGTACTCATAGATCAAAGCCGTCAAGACGCATACCTTCTTCTAAGACGATACGACGGCATCATATCACTTAACCTTTGAACTACTACGAGTTTTAAGCTCATTAGCTTTTATGTGTGAGAAGCGTGTGGAGGATAACAGCAAGGATCCAAACTCCACACAGGGAAATGGACATGCAGGGTATGGTTGGCAAAAGGTAAAGAGGAGGAGCCCCTCAAGAACAAATCGCGGAGGTTGAAAACCCGAATGGGGTGCGACGAAATTGCGGGAGTATAAAGGAACCGGAAGGATCATAACTGAATCTGGGGTCTGGACAACTTGTCAATTTGTTCTTTTTGTATCTTCGACGGGTGAACATTTGCTCAAATGTGTCTGTTTCGATGAATGTTCTCTTTTCCAGTTCTTGAATGAAATAACCCGGCCGAAACCAATCAGGTGTAGTTTTTCGGGCTCGCTTACGGACTCCGACAGCCATTTGACGGTTGACACAATTTTACTAAACAGGTCCGTCCTAAGCCAGAACAAGGAACTTAGGGCAGAGTTAGAGTTCTATCCTTTAACCCCAGTCCTTATTGAATACCAACAGATAACCAACGATCAAAATGTTGAATATCGCTTCGGACTGGTAAACCTCCTCTTTACAGGTAAAAGGATTCACTTGAATATTGATGGTTACCATATTTCCTTGCACTTGCTTGCACCATTAGAGTCTCTGAGCAAAAGATTATCTAAAGATGGAGGGACCACGATAACAGCAAATCTAAACGCTATTGCCACACCAGCTGAAGAGAATAAAGTAAGAAAGGTTTGCGAGAATTTGTGTGTTCTCCTGTCTTTCGCTACCGGAAATTGGATAACATGGGTCTACGAAGACTGTTTTCAAGGCGGTAAATTGGTTAGGTCGAGACTACCGGCATCTAAAACTTTCGCATACCACCACGCAGACACCGTTATTGACACAGGCAGCACAAAAGAGCTTGGAGCATACCTCGAAACGGTATATCCTAATTACATAGAGGCAAAGAGCAGTCTGGGACTTGATATAGTAATAGAATATTATGTTCATTCAAAATTAACCAAGATTATCGAACTGAGGTATCTCTTAGCTACTATAGGTATGGAGTGTCTAAAAAGTCATCTCAGTAGTTATTTTCAATCAAAGAACAAATCAGCAGATCTAGGATCGTTTCGTAAGGCACTTAAGGCTCTTTTCGAGGACATTTCAATGCCGTATGAACAAGACGAACTGGAATTTATCGATTTACGGAATTATATAGTCCATACGGGAAGATTTCCATCTAATGTCAATAGTGTCGAAAAGTGGCTGGAGCTTATCAACCTTTATGACAGAGTTGTCCTAACCATCCTTGGATACAGAGGAAAACCTTATCTCAATATTGCAAAAGGATACGCAAAAGAGTTGCTTCCCTAAAAGACCATAGGTAAAGACACAACATAAGGAATGTTTTGGTATATTCCAGCCAAAGGACCTTTACCACCAAGTTTGGTGTTATACTTGGACCTGAGAGTGTCATACTTTGGATGTTACATCCGGAATTTTGGAGCAGGATGGCAAAATTTCTATTAGCCCTATCAGGGATTGTTATGTATAAGACATGAACCATAACATCTCTACCTTAAGGCATGGCTATTTTGGCGGCTGGGGGCTCCGAGAACTCGTCAAAATCAGGCACTTGGGCTTGTGGTCGGACATCAACCTCTCTATCTACTTTTTCTAAGGGTTGTATGCGAGCGCCATCCTAGGGACGACTACCAGAGCTTTCCCTCCAAAGCAATCCTGGTTTTGCCCACCCCCTAGGCGCCTCAATCAAAAGACTCCTCTCACCGTCAATGAAGAACCGCTTGAGTAGCCCGTCTAGGTTCTCTTTCTGCTCGGGCCTGAGGCCGCCAGCTGTTCCGCTTTCTACACCTAACCTGCGCATACTATTATTATATCAATGGATAAAAGCCGTTTTAAAGCCATCTATGATGTAGCCGGTACTAGTAAGGTAACCCTTAATTGTTTTTATAGTAGCTCGTCGGAACATCAAGTAGTTACTCTGACTCTCCTATAATAATTTTTTACATGTGCTATCAGCGTGATTCTTTCTAATTTCATTCAATCTTCCTTATCTTTACGTATTTAGTGGTAGTTCAGTAAGGTCAGGTCGGCTTAGAAACATGTACGCGATTACTTCTAGGTCTTGTGGTTTGAGTGCTTGTGGTCTTCTTTTTTCTCTGGTCTCTATTTTGTATTTTTGGAAAAGTTGTTCTATCGATGTTAGTAGGGTATCAATATTTTGATGTCTGCGGTATTCTTCAAGGAATTCTGCGAAGTCGTCATCCCATGCTATGAGGTTTTCGTTGTTGAGTATTCGATATATATTTAGGGCTCTTTCTTTGGTGACTTTCCCACTGTTGAATGCCGTTAGTATTTCTTGGGCTAGTTCTCTTTGATGTTTGGGTTTTATTTTTTGGGCGAGTCTCGCGTCTAGTGGGGCGTTTACTGCCGTTAGTATTTCTTGTCTTGCTTTGTTGTCTATTAGGTTAAATTGTCTGAAGCCTTCGTATCCTTTAAGTGGAAGCACGAGCTGTTCGTCTTCTTTACACTCAATTTTGCGGAAAAGCCAGGTTATGTCGTTGTAGTGGTCAAATCTCGCTGTCTTGAAGTCGTAGTATATAATGTGCATGTTTTCTGGTCTATTTTTCTCGCGGTAGAATATTACGAGACCGTTTTGGTCTGAGTGTTTTCCACTTCTTCTTCCCAGCGGTATTGCTTCTAAGCTTTTTCTCCCTACCTTTTTTAAGTAGGCTAGAATTGACTGGAAGGGTGTTTCGATTGGTAGTAGCTCAGTGCTTCTTTCAAGTTCATCCATGAGGCTTTGGTCTTCCTTTGCTATCCGGGCTACTGCGTTGAAGTTTTTGGGGTTTTCTCTTTCGCCTAGAATGGTGGTTTCGATGCCTATTGTGTCCGCTATTTTCTGGATTTTTGTCTCCAGTTTTTCAAGAAGACCTAAGAGATCTTCAAGTTCTTTTTCGGGAATGAAGATTGCTGATGTTACTGTGTCGTGTCTGCTGCCTAATCTGTCTACTCTGCCTGCTCTTTGGACGATTTTCATGGGGTTCCATGGAAGGTCGTAGTTGATAATGTAACTTGCGTCTTGGAGGTTTTGTCCTTCGCTTAAGATGTCCGTGCTTACTAGGACGTCTATTTCTTTTTCAACGTAGGTGGCTTTGTTAGCTATTGGGGCAAATTCCCGTATAAGGCGTTCTCTTGTCTCAGGTTTTGTTTCCCCGGTTAGTAGCTCTACTCTCTTGTCTTTTAAATACTCTTTAAGGTCGTTGTAGATGTATTTGGCTGTGTCCACAAACTGGGTAAATATCACAACTTTTTTACCGCCTGTTTCGAATACTTGGTCTTTGACGAGTTGTTCTTTTAGGGCGGTTAGTTTTCTGTCCGCGTATGGCTTTATGCGGGATAGGCTTGTTATAAGAGGCTCAAGAAGTTTAAGGTCCTCTTCAATGTCTTTTTTCATTTCGCGTTTTTTGTATTCATCGGTGAGAGGGGATAGATCTGCTTTTTCCAAGGCCGCGAAAAACTCTTCATCGTTTTCCTCCCCCTCCACTCTCATCTCCATAAGGATTTTGTGGAAAGTTTTGCTGTCCAACACCTTGTTTTGGTCTATGGCTTTGGCGAAATACCTGTAGAATTTTTCGAGTCTTTCTATGCTTTTTCGGATGGCTTCTACGCTACTTTCGAATCTTTTTAGCAGCCCTATCTTTTGCAGTGTAGCCCGATGTTCTATTTCGAATCTTTGTCTTTCGTCCACTGTAATGAGGTATGAGTCAGCCCTGTATGGGACTAGGTTTAGCTTGTCGATGGTTTCCAGAACTTGTTTATATATGCCTCCTCCGAACAGCTGGGTGAGGCTATACTCAACTTTTCTCAGGGTTCTTTTTGGAAATCTAACCGGTTCGCCGTTGAGCAGGGCGTCTGTATAGTTCTCGATTATGAATTGCCTAGTTCTGCGTATCATTATTTCGTCTAGTAGTCGGATTATGTCTTCTATTCCTGATGCGAGCTGTTTTCTGTCAGCTGCGGTAAAATATCTTTTCAGGTCTGTTATTCCTAGGTCTGCGAAGTGCGTGTCGTCTCCAGCCGTTATGAGGCTAAGCTGGTGGTATAGGTCCATCAGTGAATTGTGTATTGGCGTGGCTGTTAGAAGTATTACTTGTTTTTTCTTTCCCGCTGATAATAGTTTCATGAGGTTTGCGTGTCGTTTTGTTGACGGATTTCTGTAGTTGTGGCTTTCGTCTATGAGGACAACGTCGTAGTCTAGGTAGTTTTCAGGGTGAAAGGATTCTGTCCCAGTGCTTTCGAGTGTGACGTTTTTTGTTTTGATACTTTCATCTAGGAGTTTTGGCTCCCATACTGTGTTGAGAACTTGTGACGGTGCTATAAGCAGGGCCTTTCTCCTTCTCACTGAGACGAATTCCCTTAACAGTTCCAGTCCTATGTGGGTTTTGCCCAGACCTGTTGAGTCAGCGATCAGTACGCCGTTGTATTTGCTGATTATCCTTATTGCTGTGTGGACGGCGTCTTCTTGGAAGGTTGTGAGTTCTACAACACGTCCTCTTTCCCTTTCAAGTTCTTCTATTCGTGGCTTGTAGTACTCATAGAGAAATTTCATGTACATCTTGTAGGGTTCTAGCGGTTGTCCGAATTTGCTGTTTTCTAGCTGGTCGATCAGCTCTTGTTTAGCGTCTTCGGCTTCCCTCCACCTTCTTTCGAACCATTCTTGAACCTTCTGCTGTGCTGACGGTTGGTAGAGTATAGCATTTAGCTCTATGTTTGTAGATAATCCTGCTCCTGTGAAGTTGCTTGAGCCTACCGCGACAGCTTCGTCGAATATGTAGCATTTTGCGTGATTGAAGCGCCTTGAGTTTTTGCGGATTTGGACCGATGGCTGTTTGAGGAAAGCTATTAGATTGTCGATGAGTTTAGCGGTCTCCTCAGTAATGTCTAACTTGGCTAATTCTTCATTTAGTGTGGCATCTACGTCTACGCAGTCGGCTATGTCTGGATTTTCCGAAATGTGTGTTTCTTTCCCGAAGAGTAGTCGCATGCTGAAGTTTGGCTGCTTTACTGCCTGCCAGAGTTCGTCTTTGATTTTCGCAAAGCCTGACACGTTGAAGAACCCTGTGGCTATGTCTACCCTCCTAGTTTGCTGGAGAGCTTCCCGAATAAAATCCGCCATCGTATAGCTGTCTGTTTCGTTATCAACTATTTCTTTCTTCATATTGCTATTCCCTCGCTTTGCTCGGAACTTAACTCATCAAAATAGGATAAAACACGTTTACGAACTTCACCATTAAATTTTCGGATTAAGCTATCATTCCACTCGATATCTTTCAAGTTAACTAGTTCTTTATCTTCTTCGAATCCGTCAAAAGACTCGAGAATAACCTGTAGCTGGTCTCGGTTCAAGCCGTAATGTTTAGCGACAAGAGCATTTAGCTTAGCCGTTAAATCGATACGCTCCTTCATGCTTAACGGACCTGTTTTCACACCAAGTCCGGAGGCGAAATCCTGAAACCTATCATCAGGGCTGCTCAAGCGAGCGGAAACTTGTATTATCTGATTTGCGATATCGCTGTTTATCTCTGCCGGTACTGGAGTCTGGTATATATAAAAGAAATTAAGATTCATCGAGATTCTCGTTCTTATGAGAAAATCGAATACCATAGAGTTGACTACGCCAGCGAGATATGCGAGCATTTTTTGGTATTCTACTCCTGATAGTATGCCGCTGTTTTTCTTGGGCAGGATTAAGCAGGCGGAGTTTGAGCAGAAGCTTTTGGGCGGCAGGATGCATGCAACGAAGCTTCTGACATTAGTGCTGCTGGCGACATTCCTGAATGCAAGCCTAACATCTTCATGTATTTTTTCATTTATCCGTTTGAACTCTTGATGTCTAGATGTTCTTTTCAAACCATGTTCCGGGGGTATGGTGAATACGGGTTTTTCAAAATCGGGCAGGAACTGGTGGAAGTTTTTTCCCTCGATAAACGGCCAGCCCTTTCCGTCACTTCTTAAAAGGTCGCTGTCACTGGTGCGGTGTAATTCGCTTACTAGGGTTACAGTCCAACCTTTTGTCTCGTCGTTTAGTAGGGGGTGATGTTTGTATATCCAGGAGAATACTTCTAGCTGTTTTTTGTTTCTGACCTCTGGGATTGACAGGCTTTCTGGGGCGGAAAGTTTCACCAACTCTACGGGAATTTCAACAAACTTTTCTTGCTCTTTATTTCCCTCCAAGGCATCGACTTCATGTAGGTAGAAGGCAGCCGGAAAGTTCTTTGTAGGCGTTGTTTTGTCAACTATGAGCAGCACAAACTTATAACTTCTGTGAACATCCGGGAAAATCCCGTTCTTGTTTTCAAACTCGAACAATGTCCTGATCCTATTCTGGAACAAAGCTTCTCTCAGCTGCTTCGCCCCCTCATCCGTCACTATGCCTGATGGAATTACAAGGGCAAAGCTACCCCCGTCAACCGCTAGGTTCATAGCCCGTTCAAGAAACAACTTCCAGTAATTAGTGTCTCCGGACCCCCGTCGTACATATTCTCCAGAATTTTTGAAAAACCGCACCCTGTCTTCAATACCCTTACGATACTCACTGTAAGCATCGGAAATAGACTTGTCGTTTAAAATCTTCTTCATAACCTTTCTCTTCTCAGGCTTGCTGCGGATACGCCTAAATCGTGGATAATACAGAGAAAAGAAGTCATCGTCCTCAGGCTTAACAGCCTCCCAAGGAGGGTTCGTAACAATTAGATCAAAACCGCGCTTTTCCTTCGTAAAAGCGTCAGGAAACTCCAGCTCAAAATGGAAAAACCTATACTTTTCAGCGAGTTCCAGTGCTTTCTCCACATCAGCCCACCATTTAGGCTTGACACGCTTCCTACAAGTCTCCTCAATAACCCTTAAGTCATTGGGATGCTTCACACCTAAATCAGGGTCAATAATGCCCGCGCATAGGATATCCAATAGTATCCGCATGGGCTCGGTTTTCTTTCTAGCGGCCTCGTACATTTCACGACTCTGAGCCACCTGCTCCACGGTCAAGTCGGGAGGCATCACGACCTCCTCAACCAAAGTTGTTCTAGCATCAGAAAATGTGTCCAGCCACCGATCCAACGCCGTATCGGCGGATATATTCTTAATCCATAACCCGATAAGGCTGTCTCCACAGCGAATATGGTGATCTAAAAACGTTAAAGGCGTCCCAATAGTGAAAGAGTCAAGCCATAGCGAAACTTTCGCCAACTCAACAGCCAAGGGATTAATGTCCACTCCGTAAACACAACGCTTCATTACCATACGCTTCAAAATCACATCATCAGTCAATAAATCCTCATCAAGCCTGATTCCACGCTTACGCTGCTCCTCAATAATGCTTCGTCTTAGCTCATCAATCTCCCTCATTAACGGCGCCTCAGGATACTGACGCAACAAGTCGATGACCCACTGGGTGATCTCGTTAACAACAGCCACCAAAAAATGACCACTACCCATGGCGGGGTCAAGAACCTTAAGACCCAACAAATCCTCATTACACCTCTTCTCCAGCGCCAAGTCTCGCGGCTTAGTGGAGGGTGGAAGCCGAGCTAAATCAGCCTTAAACTGCTCTTCCCTTCTCTTGAAGTGAGGTTCAAGTCCTTTCTTCACCAAAAAATTAACAATGGCCTCAGGTGTGTAGTAGCTACCAGTCCCCTTTCGGGCTAAACCTTTAACCGAGAGATAAAGCTCTCCCTCATCGATAAAGCCAATAGGCTTCTGCTTCAAGTCCTCGGCATATTTCGCGTCTAAGATCTCCTCCCTATACATAACTAGAGGCCGAGTAGCCTGCCTAACGGAATACTCCAATAAAGCTTCATACAAAGAACCGAGATGACGTACACCGAGGTTCTGGTAATCGATTCCATGTCCATCAGACTCCATAAGATCCCTTAGTGCAGGAACCAGAAACTTGTTCTTAACAGCAATCCCATCTAATTCAGGGTCTTCCTCAAATAAAGCGCCATCATACTGGGGCAAATTTGCGTCGACATCGCCCTTACTAATCATCCTAAAAAGTGTCTTAACAATGTTCCACACATCGCGTCCGTCAGGCTCTTTCTCAAAGGCGTTTAGCCTAGGACGCAGGAACTCTAGAGAAAACTCTTTATATTTTGCATTATTTACAGGCAAGAGGCCACGTGACTCTGCATAGAGTATGAACAAAAACCTGTAGAGCAGTTTTAAGGCTAAATTCTTAGCTCGATCAAGTTTCTCCTGAGAATATCTTTTGGCGGGTGAAAAATCCAATATCCCCTTAACTAGGTTTAGGAAAAGGCCCCCATCAAAAACTTTCCGCCTAAGATCATCCTCAACTCCCCTAGCATGTCTAATACTTTCATCAAAAACCAAATCGACATCAGTGATGTTTTCTCGGGCAACGAAAGCAGACGCCGAAAATAAAGAAACAAAATATTTCAACCGCTCATCAGTTTCAGAAAAAACACCTTCCATATCAATCTCGAAATAATTGGTGCTGGAAGAGGAAACTCTGTTAGAATACAACCGCCAGAACCGGCCATTGGTAAGAATAACCCAACTACAACTTCTTAAAGCGGCAACAGCCTGATAACTTGGAGCAGCCCTGTCTCCTACCTTAATATCCAACGACATAGTGTCAGCCACAACACAACGCACATCCAAAATCCGCCCATGGTAACGCAGCAAATACTCTCGAAAACCTCGCTTAGACACATCCTCAACACTATATCCCAAAGCCTCCAAGACGTTAACAGCCTTTTCTGGAAGAGACGGAAACTCCCCGCCAAACTTAGACAACAAAGCCACACATTCCTTCACCACGTTACGCCCACGCTTAGATAGAGACTCTGATAACCGCTCCTTGAGAAAATAAGTAGAAAACAAACCACGATTGGTAAAATGTTTTTCAGCCCCGGTCCTCAACAAATCAACTAAACTAAAAAGTGACGAATGCGCCGTCAACTCATCTGAAACAAAATCAAGCCGTCTAACAACACTTGCAACACGCTCAAAGTCTTCCTCTTTCCTCAAAATAACAAGGAAAGGCGCGTCATCATCTCTCTTTGCACGCCGTAGAACTAAAACAACTTGGTTGCTTAGAACAGCAAGTAAAATAAAATTTTCCCTACCGATACCTAAAGCTAGGGACCGAATCTGCGTAACCGTGCCGCCAGGAGCTAAAACATAATAGAACGCAAGAGGCAGATCAAAAGTATAAGCCCGCCAGCTAGATGGGACAGGCCTAGAAGAAAAAGCGAAGGAACATGCACGCCTGCCATCATCTCTAACCCTAAAGGCTTCGAGAACTTTTTCAGTTCCAGCCTCTAACACCATTACAACCCCTCTAAAACAAAAGTATGACCACGTATAAGTATTATTACGCCGTCAACGAATAAAGTCTTATCACTTGTTCAAGGGTTTACAATCCTTTGCTCATCCTTTACAATCTATTCAACCTCATTAAAAGCTAACATACCACTGCCTTTACCGGCACAGCTAAATACACTGCTACACTCAAACCTTTCAGCAGGGCTAATTTCGTACCCAATGTCGTCTGTGCAGGGTTACGCCTACAACGCTGCCAATAAGCAAAGTGGGCCTCTACAAGCACCACCATGCCGACACTCAAATTACATCTAAAAACCCAGCCCAAAGTATTAGAGTTTTAAGCAATAGGGTGTAGCCGGCAGACCCCGCAACAGCTAAGCGTTAAGACCATTCCATCCGCCGGAAACACATCTACAATCTACAAAGTTAGCGGGCAAAAATACCGGACATATATACTTAAGACAGAAAAAATAACTATAGCTATTACTACTTGGACAGAAATATTAGGTTTTAGCCGTACTCCTTGTAAGGCCATTGAGATTGGAAATGAGCTATCCTACGTACATACGCAGATTCTAAGGTAGCTGTATAGTAGAAGAAATTTCGATCAAATATTAAAACATTAAATATAAGCATGTATAATATATATCGAGCGATAATGGCTATCGAAATAGGGGAGTACACATTCGAGGGGCCTTTCACTTCGGAAAAACAACTTGAGGACCGCTCCGGGGTATACGCAATTCTTTGCTTGCGAGATTCTAAGTATTATGTAATCGATGTTGGTGAGTCAGCCGAAGTAAAATCGAGAGTGGAAAGCCATGACAGGAAGGACTGTTGGCGACGGCATTGTGCAGGCACATTGACGTTCGCTGTTTACTATACGCCGAATCTGCAACAGACAGGTAGGATGGACATTGAACAAAAAATTAGGAGACTGTATGATCCGCCTTGTGGTAAGGAATAATAATAAATTGTTAACTGTAGGTCCCAGAGAGAAAGTATACGTGCCGTTGGGCAGGAACACAGCTATTCTGACTATGTCAGTACTGCATATCAGGTGATAGTGTTTTGGACCTACTTTATCGGTAACTTCATAGCCATGTTCCTCTCGCTGTTATGCATCTATAGAAAGATACCCTCTGTTTTTGACGGGCCCTTATACTATGTTTTCAAGCTGACGAGGTGGAATAGCTCCTCATCTATGTCGGCATTTTCAACCTTCTCTCGGAGTAGCTTTCCCAGCTCCATTTTCTCCGCGGAGTATTGCTTCGTCGGTTTTGGCAGCGGCCATCCATAGGACTCCTCTACCCTATAGGACGTAAACTGTGTAGCGAAGTCCTGAGTGCCTATATGTTTAACATCAGATCATCCAAAGAACCTTCTTGTTGCTACGTTTTGAAGTCTTCCAGTACATCACTATGCCGGTGCCAGGCCCATCATCCAAGCATATTGTCCTCTTGGCTGTATTCGTTTAGGTATTATGCCTGGCGTGTACTGTATGCGGCGCCTTTATCTACAAAGCTGCGAACATTGAGAGATTGGGCAGTCTCACGACCTCCCAGCCTTCAGACAGATTCCACCTACATTCACGCCAAGGCTAGGAGCATTATTGATAGGTACTCGGGTGAGGGCGGCCGGTATCCGTAAACTCTCTCCTTTTACAGCCTTATTCAGGTTCAAAGTCATCATAGAGATAAAGCAGTAGGAGGTTACACGGCCTAAATGCCTTAAATGCATTATAGACTAACTCCTGCTGGAATTTCGTGAAGATAATGTACAAGGACTTTCAAAAATATTCGGGGCTGCGGTTTAACGACTTGGTAACCGCAGTTAAATATGTGCAGACCCGTCTGGACGACAACGCAGCATTATAAAGTACCATATTAGTGGTACTTCCGCGACCGGCTCCCAGTCCTTCTTGGCGAATCCTCAGTCATGGTCAAAGACGGTGAAAGAGTTCGGTAGGTATGTTGACTACAGAAAGCAAAGCCTGACGCCAAACTCCTTCATTAATTCGAGTACTTTCAGCATCGAGTCCCTGGTGGTCGCAAGGTATTCTTGTGGGGACATCCTGTCCAGCGTTTTGCTTGCTTCCATGAACTTCACCTTGCCGGTGGAGATCGCTAGGTAGGCCTTTATCAGCAAAACTACAGGGAAGAATACACACAATGCCGTGGAGATTATATGCCCGGGGTTTGCTGTTGTCACCACGCCGACGAAGGCTGGACAGCACACCATGAAGTTTGGCCTTTCGTTATTTTGAAATTCTAATTATCCGTTTAATTGAACTTAAGTTTAAATAGAGGCTGTTTTGTGTTTTATTAGCCATGAGTGGAATGAGTGCAGAGGTTGGGAGGGTCGTAAGCTACAAAGAGACCCCCTCTTACTCCGAGTGCTACGTTATATTGAGTCCGGGCCAAAAGGCGAGGCCAGGCGAACTTCTACTAGTGGAGGTCGAAGAAGGTAGGCATTACGTCATCGGCCGGGTAGAGGAAGGTATGGAAATGAACCTATACGAATCTCCAGAGCTGGCCCGCACGAGAAGTCTACTAGGAATAGAGTCGGTCTCCAACCGAGAAGACCTGCCTAACAAATACAGATTAGTCAGGCTGGACCTACTGGAGGAGGTAGTTGGGGACACTCAGGTTAAGCCGACAATTCGAGAAATTCAAACTCTAGTATCCGCGGGCAGCAGAGTCTTCAGGGCCCCGTCCGACTGGGCCGCACCCGCGCTAGGCCTCCTCCCACCAAACGGAGGTGCCGGCGGCGATGGGATGTACATAGGCACGACTGTCGGCGAAGCCTCTATACCGGTGATTTTAAGCGCTAACGCGGTTCTGCCCAGACATGTGCTCATCGTGGGCAGCACCGGCACCGGTAAGAGCTGGTTGCGCGGCGTTATTGCCGAGGAGGTTCGTAAGCTGGGCATCCCACAAGTAAACATCGATGTCCACGGAGAGTTCGTGAAAGCCGCGGTGGAGTTAGGTGGAGAAAACTTAGTACCCGGCCAATCCTTGACTGTTCCGCTATCTTCTCTATCGGAGCCGGAGGTAATCGGTTTAATACCGTACCTGACGGAGTTGCAGGGAGAGATAGTGCGTCGCGCTTTTCTGAATCTAAAAAAGAGAGGGAAGCCATTCGACGTACCCGACTTCGTGAACGAGGTAAGAAGTGTAGGAATAGAACTAAACGCAAGAGATCAGACGATAGAGATCGCGGCTGACCGAGTCGAAGCCTTGAACTCTATAAGGATTATCGGGAATGGAATAAACTGGAGTCACAAACTCTCGACCAGGAAGTTCGTCAACATAGATTGCAGGGGCCTAAGTCACTCAGAGCTCCAAGCGGTGGCTGGGGCGGTAGCGAGAGAATTACTAAACCTGAGAATGCGCAGCGAAATACCGCCGGTCGTGTTCTCCATCGACGAGGCGCACTTATTCGTGCCATATTCGACTTTCGGCGAGGAGACTACATCGAGTCAAATCATACGAGAAGTTATAAGGTTTGGCAGACATTACGGGGTATGCTTGATACTTGTAACACCGGCGCCATCCGATATAGATAGGAAGATCGCGAGGATTACGAACACTAGGTTCATCTTCGCTACCGAGCCGGACCAGCTCGACTACTTGAAGGGCGTGTTCGCCGACACGCCCGAGGACATAATCAAGCGCTTACCAAAGCTGGAGCAGGGGGTATGTTTGCTAACCGGGAGTAGGGAAACCGTGCGTCACGCCCTACTGATCAGAGTTAGGGGAAGAAAAACGACTCACGGAGGGGAGACACCGAATATTATCGAGGAGGTTAAACGTTTCGAAAAAAGTGATAAAAATGTCAAACCCAAGCCCGGAGGCATTGACAGTTTTTTGAAAGGAGGGACATAAGTGAAAGACGCAGGTAGCGAGCTGGAAAAAGAGGTCAGAAAAATACTACAGGAGTTAGGTAGTGCCACCATACCCCAAATAATGGGCAAACTACAGTTGAAGGTTTCCTACCAAGCCGTCAAAAAGACGTTAGAACGTATGATTTCGAAGGGAGAAGTTGTTAAACCGCTCCAAGAAGGTTCAAGAGAGGCACGATACTATTACGCTTATGTCCCTATAACTAAATGGTTAGAAGCCCCGGTGACTCATGGTGTTTCCAAAGAGGAAGAGCCGCATGAAACGCCTGCTAGAGTGAAGTCATCCTACGACATCGAAGAGGACAGACGTAGACGGGAAGATGAGAAGGAAAGAGGGTTGATACTTGAAATAGTTGAAAGTATGGTAGTCGATCTTGACCCGAAGAAAATGGAATTGATCTTTAAGGAAACGGCAAAATGTCTCTTGAGCGAAGATCCGCGGGAACTCTTCTTGAAGTTTGCACAGTGGTTATTCGACGAGTACAAAAAAGCCGTAACCGCTTACCAAGAGTCGAAGAAGAGAGGCCTTTCGGGGGAGGCGGAAAGTGCAGCTAACCGGATCAGATTCTTATCTGAAGTAGCTAACGGGATTTACTATAGGCAGTTTGGTGTTCCGAGGAAAGAGGGTGAGGGCCCCTTTAGACTCGATTTCGATCATAGGAAGATGGTTGATACATCCCAGTTTAATAAGGCGAGACTTGAAGAGCACATAAGATTGGCTGTTTTTGGCAGAACATTTCTCGAAAAAATCAAGATTAAAGAGCTCTCTAAACCGTTCCACATAGTGGGCACCGACGCCTCACAGTATGTCTTCACTCCTGGTGCCGTTCTCCCTGCATATTTCGATAGGTTACCCATGGCTATAGTGACAGCGGTTGCCTGTCGGTACGATTTGTATAAAAGAGAAGAGGTCGGTATCGATTATAACCCAACACCTAAAACATGGTTGAACTACACTACTCAAGAGGCTGTAGATAAAGGTCTTCTAATACCTCCCGAAGCGAGGCTTCAACTGGGGGACGGGTTAATGTGGGAGAGGACTGTGGGCGCGGCTATGAACTTGAGACAGTATAAAAAAGACAGCGAATCGTTCACGGTGGAACCGGACGGTGTAACCACTGACATAGTGTTCAGGGATGGGCGGCTCTTTCCACTCGAACACCAGTTCTCTGACTACATACAAGGAAGAATTCACGGTCAAATGGTGAGGGCTAGCCTAGTTGCTTTTAAAGACTTGGTGGCACAAGTAGGGCTTTCCGATAGGACGCTCTACTGCGGAGTCGTTAAGAGGCCTTCTGTGGAAGTTATAGCGCCACTCGTATTCTGGTACATGAAATACGGATCTGTCGAAAAGTTGGGAAGGCCCATCTGGCCCGACATGGATGAGAATAGATTTCTTTTCGGTTTCAGAATGTCCGACGAGTTGGTCGTCATGCGCCTTTTTTTAGCTTTGGCGAAGGATCTGGCGCCAGATGAACACCTAGTTACGTGTCGTTTTCTTAGGCGATTTTACTATATGGTAGAACCGCACATACTCAAGAAGATTTTTGAGGAGAACCCTGAGACGGACGAAGAATGGATACGTTTCTTTGAAAGAAGAATAGAAGAAGCGGATAGTTACGTAAAACCAGATCCGGATTTGTACGCCATGCTTTGTTCTAAGGCGGCGGTGTTAAGTTTTTACTGCAGTGTGAAGGGTGCCAAGATGGGTGGTCAACTTAATGTAGGAAGCCACACGATCCCAAGATACGAGATTTTGGTGCCCTTCACTCTGTTAAACAAAAACAACATGTCTCTACTGCGGAAGAAAGAAGTGGAATACGTAACGCGTGTTGTAACTGCTTTGGCAGACCCCGTGACATTAGACATTTATCTGGAGAAAGTCAGGGGAGACGCTAGACCTATATTGCCCCAAGCTATCTGCAGAGCGCATGAGTACGCTAAGAACATAGGCAAACTTTACGTTGAGGAATTTGCTGGAGCCCTCTTAAGTCTAGCATTTAAGTTGTTTAAGACCAGGAGGTTAGGCGGATGACAGTGCCGGTTAGCATGCCCAAGTTGGAAATGAAAATCGACTTGAACGTCATAGAGCACTTAGGTTTAAAGATGTACACCAGCCTCCCTGCCGTTATTGCCGAGTACGTGGCTAACGCCTGGGACGCGGGGGCCACGGAGGTCTATGTAAAAATTCCAACTGACGGAAATATGGAAGATTACTCAATATCGGTGAGCGACAACGGTCACGGAATGAGCGTCGAAGATGTAAACGATAAGTTTTTGGTTGTCGGACGAAATAGGCGGGAAGAGGAACGTTGCGACGAAGTCGTAGCCAGAAGTGGTACAATACGCAAGGTGATGGGGAGAAAGGGTCTCGGGAAACTAGCCGGCTTTGGTGTCGCGCGCGTTGTTAGGATCAGGACTGTGAAGGAAGGCAGGTTCATAGAGTTCGAAATGGACTACGACGAAATGAGGAGAAGGATCGAAGAGGAGGGGAAGTACGTAAAAACGAACTACTTACCGCGAGTCGTGGGTTTCGGCAAGACTGACGAGGCTGACGGGACCCGCGTTGTACTCCTTCGCCTGAACCGCAAGCGTCCACCCGAAATAGACAGTGTCCGTCGCAACCTGGCCAGACACTTCAGCGTCTTGGGCGAAGACTTCGTAGTTGAAGTGAACGGTGTGGCGATAACACCCGACGAACGGGATCTTAGAGGAAGATGTCAGTTCGTCTGGCCTATAGACGAATTCGTTGATGAGGAGCGAACCCTCAAAGTAACTGGATGGATAGGCACTATGGAGAGGACCGTCCCTCGCGATACTGAGCGCGGTATCGCCGTCATGGCGAGGGGAAAGCTAGTCCAAACCCCTACCACGTTCGACGTAGGAGGAACAGGGTTCACCGGGATGCACGCACTATCCTACATGGTAGGAGAAATACACGCCGAATTTCTCGATGACGTAGAAGACCTCATTGGGACTGGTAGGAGGAGCGTTGTCTGGGAGAGGGAGGAGGCCCAAAAGCTCAGAAGGTGGGCAAACGAGAAAATCAAAACCATATGCGGAGAGTGGGTCAAGAAGAGGGTCGAAGAAAAACTAAAGCGTTTGCGACAGACCCAAGTCTATAAGTCGATAGAATCGCGCCCATCACAGGAGAGCAGTATTATCAAATCTTTCTTGGAGAAACTAGCTGAGCGAGAGAACGTAGACGAGGATATTCTTGAGAGAGTTGCGGAGGTGATGGTGTCGGGTGTCGAGTACAAGGCCTTTCTCGACTTGGTCGAGGAATTGGATAGGCTGGATATTACGGACCCGCAACTACTGATCAAGTTCTTCAGACAATGGGAACTAATTGATGCTATAGAGCTCGGGAGGGTGTGTGAGGGTAGACTACATGTCATTCAAAAGTTTCAAGAGTTAGTGGGACAGGAGGTCAAGGAAGTCCCAGACTTACACGATTTTCTAAGGGACAACCCCTGGTTGCTGGACCCACGCTGGGACTACGTGCAGGACGAGGTCAATCTTTCTAGATTGCTGACGGCTGAAATCGGAGAAATCTCGGGCGGCAGGGTAGATTTTCTTTGTCTGGGACATGGTCAAACCTTAAACCTGATAGAACTCAAAAGGCCAGGTCGTCCTGCTCGGAGAGAGGACTTGGAACAAATAGAGAGGTACGTTGACTTCGCTCGTTCGCACATTGGTAACGACCCGCAGGCGAGCTACAGCGATGTCGTCGGCTACCTAATAGTAGGTAGGTTGTCTGACGACGGGGAGAATCTAGTGAAAGCGAGAAGACTGGCTGGGGACAGGATTTACGTGAGGACTTACGACGATCTAGTAAGCACAGCAATTCGGCCTTTCGAAGCCATGATTAGGGTATTTAAAAACAAACAGGCGAGGTTCGGAGATCCTCGACTGAAGGAAAGCATAGAGAGGCTAGAGAGGTCAATAGAGAGGTCAATAAGGGCAAGAAAGGACGACTCACTCTCGCCTCGAAGCGTAAGTACAGACGGTTGAAATGGGGCAAATGTCGCAAAGCGGACTTTTTTTACAAACTAGGGCCGCTAGGTCCAGTAGTGCGTCATAAAATACTACGGCCTTGTCTTCGGGTACGATTTGTGTTAACGCATTTTTTATCGACCGCCGGTCTTCTAAATTAAGACCGTAAATTCTCGACACAACGCGGGCTACGTTTGCATCTACCATTGGAACTGGGATACCGTATCCAAAGACTAGTACCGCGGAGGCCGTGTAATCCCCCACGCCAGCTAGTTTTACCAACCTCTCGTAGGACATCGGCACCTCTCCTCCGTGGAGTTCCACTATCCCCCTAGCCGCTTTGATCAACCACCTACCCCTCTTTTCCAGCCCCAATTTCTTTAGGTGCCTCCGAATGTCCTTTATGTCTGCCCTGGCTAGTGAAGCTGGGTCTGGGTAGAGCTTCAACAGCTCCTCGTACGCTCCGACCACCCTCTCCGCTGGTGTCTTCTGCAACAGTATCTCGGCTAGGAGTACTCTGTACGGAGTTCTGTTTTCCCGCCACGGAAAACGCCTACCGTGCTTTTCGTGCCACTCCAATAGCCGGTCCACCACCTTTTGAGTTTCCACGGTCCTCACACTTGTCACTACATCAGGTGATCGTGAACCCGTAGAAACGGGGCGACGCAGTTAGCCACGAACGTGGGTGGGAAGGCGTTGCCTATGAGCCTCTCGGCGGTCGCAAAAGAATCGGGGAAGATAAAGCTGTCGGGAAAGGTCTGGAGACGGGCCGCCTCCCGCGGAGTTATGGACCTGTCTTGTTCAGGGTGGATGAACCTCCCACTACTCGGCGTGGTACACCGCGTAGTTATCGTCGGTGCCGGCCTATCCCACCACATCCTACCGTAAACGCTCTCTGCTCCTCCACCGTTTTTCTCCAGCCTCCTGTGACAGTCGAGCCACATCCGCCTAGGCAGGTCCTTCCTGCTGCCCCCGTCCTTTGGAATGGCCGCTATCATCCTCATCACTCTCTCCGAATGCGAGCGGGCCTTGTGATTCGGTATCGTCGGGTGCGCCTGGCCGGCCCCTACGGGTGGCAAGTCCCCTATAGCATCCCTGACGGTCGCAACTAGGTTTAAGTAGAACTCTGAGAAGTCGGTCTCCGGAAATACGGACCGGGTTCTGAAGCTGATGCAAACTAGCCTCCTACGGTTCTGTGGGACGCCGAAGTCTTTGGCGTTTAGGATGGAGTGGTAAGAGGAGTACCCCATATTTTCCATTTTTTTAAGGTAGTTGAAAAACTCCCGTCTACGTGCCAACCCGGGCACGTTTTCCATTACTACCACAGGCGCTTTCAATTCTCCGACTATCTTCGCGAAGGTGTGGAGAAGGTAGTTCCCACCCTCGTCTACGTTACTCCTCGTCCTGTGTAGACTGCTGTACGACTGACACGGGGGACAACCCACTACCACATCCACATCTCCGCGCTCAAGCTCGAAGGCCTTCAATAACGTAGGGCAGTCCAAGAGCCTTAGGTCTGCCCTCAAGGGGCTTAAGCCGAGGTTCCTTTGATAAGTCGTGCAGGCATACTCGTCGATGTCAACGGCTCCGACTAGTCTGAATCCAGCCTGCCTGAAGCCGAGCGAGGCACCTCCGCATCCGCAGAACAGGTCTAGCACCGTGTAGCTGGTTTTGTTCACCATTCACCGTAATTAGGGCCTTACCGAATTATAAAGCCGTTTAAGGCCTCGACACATCACGCAGTAGACATGAGAAACTCCCATTAGATATTAAAAACTAGTCGTGTGACTACCTTTTCGCTGGATTACCAATTTAAGCGTAAGGGTAAAAAACGTTTACAGGTTTTTCATTACAATACCGGCCTCTTCGCCCAAGTATTCAAAGATTGGGCGGGTCATGGAAGATGACGATGTAATAGAGAAACTTCTCTCCAAAATTTTTATAATCATGGCACCACATTACCGCCCTCCTTTCGCTCCTCCAGCACTATGTTGTCTTAAAACTATAGCGGTAGAGTGGCCGACGCCGGCCACAACTACAGAAGCTGTATAACTACATAAGTCTCTTGTGGTGTTATTGCTGCGTTCTACGTCTTCTGCGCAGGACTGCTCCTATAATTCCTCCGATTATTGCTAGGGTGAGGGATATTCCGCCTATCTGCTATCCCGGCTATTAAATCGCCTGTGGGTGGCCTTGATCGAAGCCATAGTATGATTCCGGTGAAGGCTGCCGCAGAGTAGATGATGGCTATCGCTATTGACATGGCTAGCCCTTCCAGCCCCATGCGCGTCCGTAGAGCAGTCCAGCCGCTAGGCTGCCCACAACCGTCACCAACATAGTTACAGCATCCCAATCGCTACTCACCGACAATACAAGGAGTAAAGCCGACAGAACCAGGACCAAAGTCGCTATCTCTGCAGCCATATCAAGGCCGTAGACACAACCACCTATATCTCTTTAGCTAAAAGCGCTACAACAAACGTGAAACAGATTTTAGCTGCCTATGATCTGTGTAGTCTGGGTTTTGAAGAGCTGGAGTGTTCCAAGCCATTCTAGGCCCGGTATGGAGTATACTGTTTCTGTGGATGATGGTGGTGTGTGGAGCTGTACATGTCCACACTACACATACAGACACACGATATGCAAGCATATTGTTATGGTTCAGACGGAGCTATCAGCATACAACGGCCCAAGAGACCTGATAAAGAAGGGGAGGAGATTCAAGGCAAGAGCAACAATAACAAAGATGGAAGGAACAACAACAGTCCTAATACACGATGTTGTTGAGGCGTAGCTAGAGCCACGCACCTCTAGCGGTCACACACCTATACACAACCACATCATCTACCTTTGCCGGGCCCTCACCCTGCCCCTCAGACCCACGAGATAGAACAGCTCCTCACCTATCTGCGGCTGCGCCTCTAAGTATATATGGGGTTATGGCCTTGATAACGGCATGATTTTGGATGCGTTTGTTGGTAAGCAGGTTGATATGCCTATGGTTGTTATCAAGGAGAGGCAGGGTAGTGAGGGGGCTATACGCCTTAAATGCCCTAAACCCATTATTAACGAGCTTCAGATACCAGAGAAGGGGTATCTAACGGTGCATATAAAGGGCTATCATAGGGAGAGGATCCTGTCAACTTTCGTATTACCATTTTTGTGCTAGCGGGGTTAAAAGGTGATTTCGCTCTGCTATCCCACAATTTAAGATTTATAAATAAGAAAAGCTTAAGTAAAAGTTGACAGGATAGCTTCTCCAACCCGAACGGCTTTATTATTGTCGTATAGTGGTATGGCGAGCCGTAGTATTCTCCCGCAGCCCTTTTATATGGGTAAGCTCAAGCCCGGTATGCGGGTTGAGGACATCAAGGTCTACACGGTCTTCATAGGCTCTTGCACGAACGCTAGGCTGTAAGCATATATGATAGTGCAAAGGTGTTAGCATAATGGTTTCCATCGAGACGGCCTTAGCGGTTATTGCCGCGGTCTGGG